>JGI24216J29974_1027305_pt1 | contig 12481 bp, 6 predicted proteins | sample EnhBioin_Aerobic_2_FD_29974 | JGI IMG/M metagenome (IMG submission 29974) | reverse complement strand
AGCGCAGTTCCTGCAATAATATTCTCATTTTTGTCTCCTGAGATTCCCAACTTCATTTTTAAAAGCAAGTTCTCTCTGCTTACTGAAGAATACAGACAGAATTCTTATTCGTTTGGATACAAAGGTGGTGGGTTGGCTAAAAAGTCAACATAAAGCAAAGGTAAATCTTAAAATTCCCCACTCTTTGCTGATGGCTCCGTTAACAAATAATTTGCCAATGAACATCCTTGAATCAATAAATTCTTCAATTTTATAGCATTTTCGCTGGCTCTATCTTCCTCAAAAGTTGAAACCAGACTTAATTTATCCAAGGGAACTTTATTTCTTGATGCATACTGCTTGCAAGCATTAAGGAAAACGACAGGGTGGAAAAGTTCAGCAAGATCATAAGTTTCTCCAAGAAGTCTGGAGTTTTGAGCTTTATAAACCCAATCTTTCAGACAAATCATTTTCTTGCCAAAGACTCGAATCCATTCATAAGGATCGGCTGATTCATCCCAGAATTAAAGCCAATCGTTAGGTACCATTCTTGCTGCAAACTTTTTCATCAATTGTTGAATCTTATTAGTTACCAAAGATTTGCCCTCAATAACAAGTTAGAGTTGGGTAAATTGCTGATTAATTTATTCGAATAAGCCCATTGCTTGAGATCCTTAAAGATAAATGAAAGACTAAATTGGGTTTTATGAAAGAAGATGGGCTGATTTAATTTGAGGGAATTTACTTGATTTGACCTGTTTGTAGACTTGTTTCCAAGATTGGATTAATGGAGTGAATAACTTTTCCCATTGTTACTTTTGAATTTAATTTTATGAACCACTGTAACGCATAATTTGTTTTAATGATTCGATCGTTTAAGCACAATTCTTTTTCTGAACTGCTTTATCAATTGAAATTGGAAGTCCAAAGAGTTTGGGATTGTCAGTTTAAGGAATTTTATTGACAAAAGTTGTTAATTATTTTTGTGTCTTTGGAATCATACAGTCGAAACTGATACTTTATTAACAATTGATTATGAGCAAGTTAAAGTATTTTCTTAAGTAAGCCCTTAAAACTTTTTGGTCTGAGAAATTATCAATTCTTCCTCCATAAATTCCGTCTTCGAAAGTACCATACAACAATTCTAAATTAAGATTCTTAGTTTTCTCATATTCTTGAACTACTTAGTCAATTATTTGAAGAGAAACTTTCAAGTCAGAGTAAGAAAATTCGTAGGATTTTGACCAACCTTGAGGTATGTAATTTTTCCTTTATTGTACCAAAGCATGGAAATAAGCCAATAAAAACACAAGTTTATTTTTTAGACTTGAACCTGCTCCCTCAATTTGTTGGTAAGTTCTTAAGAAGTTCTTTTTTAAACCAGGAGGTGATTCATATGAAACCTTGAAGCATGTTTCCAACAAAATATTTGGGAAGTTTAAATGTTATTAACTTGTTAAAAAGATTCTGAAATTTTAATGTTTGTTTTCTAAAAGTTTGAGTTATTTTTCTAAGTTTGAAAGCCAAGATGTGACAAGATGCAAGTTTTTGAGACATAACCACTTTCCTGAAGTAGCTGCTTGTCTTACAAGTTCGATGGCGTAATTATTTTGTCCACCACCCATTGACAATTGGAGATAATTTTATCTTCCGACTTGAGCTTAACAGAATTCTTCCAGTTATTTTGATGGATCATAACCTGATGAAACAATAAACAATGCAGGTGTATCTTTATCAACTTATTTGGACATAATTGTAGAGAATGTTTGAGATGAACCACCTACACTTGATATGGCTAATTTCTCAGTAACATATGTGTTAAGAGCATTTTGCAATTTTTCGGGTTTGAAAACCATAATTATTAATATTTTTTGGAATGGAGTCAATTTATCACATGATGAAGGAAGTTTCTTTTATGGCTCTTCACTTTTGTTCCACTCTTAAAATTATCGATCATTGAAATTGATTTGTTTGGCAAGTTTGGGGAAGTTGAAACAGAAAGAGTTGAACATTTCTTGTCTGTCAAATGTTGACCATGAAGGCAGAATGACTTTATTTTAAAGTGGAGGAGGAATCAAACCAGTAAAGAACTACCATTATTGAGTTGAGATTTATTGTGGAAAGACTCCTTTTACCAAGTACAATCCGAATGCAAGACGGTCCTTCTTGAATAAAGCACTTGAGACATTGGAGAAGACAATTTTATTGACTTAATTGAAAGCGATTTCGAGTCTGGAACTAATTGAGTTCTTTTAGATTGAAAGTTTGGTATTGGTGTTTAGACAACTTAAAAATAATTTTGTAAAGTATTTGAGTGAAAATCTGTACATGTTGTTGATTTTCCATAATTGAGTCAAAATTAAATAAATGATAGCGCCTTTTTTAGCTAAAGGTCTGTAGGTATCTCTTTATGAATCAAGTTGTGTATTAAGCTCTTCAGATTGAGTGAGACTCTTTTCGATACTGGCAGCCTAAACCTTAACCTTGGTAAGATTATCAAGCAGAACTTTATTTTCCAAAATATTTCCTGAAGAGTTTCCGAGTTCTTACAGCAATTACTCTTAAAGTTTTACCAATGACATTTTCAACTCTTCTTACCTGTGCAGTAATTACGTCTTTTTGGATTAAAGCTCAGGTTTTTCCTGGTTAATAATCAGTGAAAGAAGTTTGCTTTAAAGACCAGATTGAGTGACTGAGTAATTGATGAGGGAAACGAATGCCAGTGTATTTGAGGGCAGTTTCATGCTGGTATTTCTTGTTGACAAGTAAAGTTTGAAATCCTTGTTGTATTCAATTACTTTATCTCCGATTCTCACCATCGACCTTGATCCATCTTGTTAAATATCCCCCTTCAAAATAGGAACTAAAATTGGTTCAATCTCATCGAGTTCTTCAATCATCAGACTTTTACCAAATCTTACTGCCAACTCCAATTCGTTTGTGAATTTTGGATTACTTTGATTGGTTATTTGTAATTTATCAATCCATTGCTTTAACCAACTTATACCTGAATTATTTGGATCCATCATTAAAGGAATCTTACTTGTTTACAAAACCATGACTGAGTTTTACACTGATAATTGGTCACTTGCAAGCCCAATTGATCTCCATTTCAACTGTGTGCCTTAATCAATCATGAACTTCAAAAATTCAAATTTTTGGACATTACAAATACTCAGCCATTCTTTTTGAATCATTTATCTTTGACCTTCATCTTTGTCACTTAAATAAATTATAAACGCAGAAGCGATAAAACTCAAAAGTGGGTACTGTGTGACTTGTCTTTCGATTGATTTAAATTCTTCATTCCATCTGACATTTTCATCTTGAAGTTTTGAGAGTAAATTTTCGGCTCTTTTTAAAGTATCTTAAGCTTTGGACAGTTCATTTTTAAGTGCTTGTGCTTCTGAAGTTTTGGATGAGAAAATCTTCTTTAAATCTTTTACTTTTTCATCAATCTTAGCAAGTTATTATTCACATTACATGACCCTTCTTTTTGAAGATTAAATGGCTTTCATAACTTTGTTAAGTTATGCTTAAAGTGGCTTAATTGATTAAATAACTTTAGAATACTTTAAGATGGCTTTTGTCCAATCAGCTAAAGGTCCAGCAGCTAAACTTGCTCGATAAATTGTATTTTTCTAAAAGTATGTTGCATTTTTTGCGACCTCTTTTTACACTTCTTATCTTAATTTGGAGCCCATAACTCTTGGGTCAAAATTGATAATGTTGTCAATAAAACCTCTGTTTTTTAAGAAACCTTTAATTGTGTTCCATTATGCATCTGCCTCACCAAAGATTCTTACAACTGACTTCATGACGATCTTTACAGCTTCAGGAGGTTTCGGTAAGGAAGCAAGTTCATTTAAATTTGAGGAACTGATTCCCGAAACAGACTTTTTGGCTTCTTCAAGGATCGGTTTAACTCCTGCCAATTCTTCTTCAACTGATTCTTTCTTTGAGTGAATTTTTTGTTATTATTTTTGGAGCTCATTTGATAAATCTTAAGTTTCTCTCCTTCTTATTGCTGCCTCACCCATTGCTTTCTCAATTTATTTTAAAGCTTTGTTTGCTTCTTATTGTTTCACCGCAAGTTATTATTGTTTTATCAAAGCTTATTTGGAAAGAACATCAACCATCTGTTTGGCTTCTGATAATTTTTAAAGACCTTTTTTCAAATGCTGGGACTTTTATTGTTTTAAATGTGACTTTTTCTTATAAACAGAGACAAAAGTCATTAAAAATTAAAATAAGTCTCTTTGAGGTGCATGATAATCAGACTCCATTTTTTTATAAACTGATGAAGCAATATTTGATATTTCATCAATTTGTTGTTGGGTAAACTAAGGCATTTACTTGGTTAAGATCTCAGAAGAAATTGACTTTATAGTATTCTTATGAAGCTCATCAAACCAAATGATATTTGATGCAAAAATAGCAGGATTTGAGGCACATTTTTAATGGAATCCATCTGCTGATATGTCCAAACTTAAGACGATTTTGATTTGTTACTTAATCTTTTGGCAAAAAGTATCATACAATGACTTTCCAACAGATTCTTGTCTGAGCTCGTCAATAATTGAAAGTCTTTAAAGTTACTACAAAGCAAAAAGTCCAGGAATTTAACCTGAAGTCATCAGACTATTTGTCATTTAAATAAACGAAGGATGACTGAAATTATGATCTTAGAGCAACAAAATTACTTTTTTATGATCATTCAATGCATTTTCAATGATAATTTTTATTTACTTTTTGAACTCTCTTGGCCCACAATTTCTCAAATTAGGTAACCTTACAATGTCGATTTTCGCAATTATTGATGCGATTTGTAAGCATGTTTGTCTTCCAGCACCTGATTTACCAAAAAGAGAGATTGAAACTTGTTAATTCAAAGCTTTTTAAATTGATGAGATTTGATTGAGACATTCATCATGGTACACAAAGGTGATTGGTTTGTAGGTTCTTTCAAAATGTATGATTGAAGATTTTACAATGCTGATGTAATCTTCTTTGGGGACTTTCTGATATTTTCCTGACATTACACAGAAAAATTGACGACCTTTAAGAGTGATTTTGAAATGAGTTTTTACAAGACTTAAAACAATTTGTTAGAATTTGTTTTTACTTTCCAAGGAGACAAGTTTGTTTCTGAACTGAGCGAAATACTCATTTACCAGTGATTAAATTAAAGATTATTTGTCTGAAAAATCGTATTTGATGAGATTTTTAAACATTTTGAAGAGATGTTTGGGTGTTAAGTTGTAATGGCGATGTGTATCAACACTGAAGCTGTTTAATATTTGGTTGTATGCATCGATGAAAAATTGAGCCAAAGTTTGTGACAATGAGTTGTCCATCTCTTTCGCCTTTAAAAGGGCTCTGAAATATTCGGTGTAAATTGCAACCAGTTCTTAATTGGTTGGATAATCAATGTTCAATATTCTTACGATAGCAGTGAATCTTTGAGTAAGTTGATTACGGCCAATACTGTTTGGAGGGAGCATTGATGCAACGATTTGTATTTTTTAATCGATTGATACAAATTATAATGTCTGAGGGTCATAAAATCCTTTGTGGGAAATAACCTGCTGTAAAAATGACACCAATTGAATCGTCTGATACTTATCAGGTTTTGGCAAGTTGATATCTTTTAAGTAAAGGACTTGACGATAGCATTCTTTTGGTTTAAGAAGCTTTCCTGAGCCACTGTTAATCTTCATGCAAATCTGATAAAGTTTCTGAATCACGTGCTGTGCGTTGGTTTGAGAATTACAATGCATCGTTGCAAAGTTGATCTTATGTGATTTCTTAATATCACTGTAGGCATGTTTTATCAGCATACTTTTACCACAACCTTCAGGACCCACAAGCAAGAAGTTTTCATTGTTGTTAACCCATTTCTTCAATCTATCCAAGTAACTCTGTGCCATGATTGTGTTGAGTAACGCCCCATTATCTGAAAGAACTTCATCAAGATCGAATTATTGTGGTAAAGTTGAGTAAAGTCGATAAGATTTACTTTCAGAGTAAAAGTAAAGAGATTATTTCCCTGAAAAGGGGTTCTTTTAACCGAAAGCCTCAAATATTTTTGAGATCATTTGAGTTTTATCTTCGTGACAGTTTGAGGTCAGACCATTCGCTACGGCTGCGATGAATTAACTTTGTGTTTTTACTTCTTTCATTTGAGAAAGAGCTTGGTTAACTTGGCCGACAAGAGTTGATGTAACAGGTTCAGTGAATCCAAGGAAGTTTCTAAGTGTAAAGTTTTGGAAGTGTTTTTTAACTTACGGATTGAAATCAGTCCATTTATTTACGATTCCTTCAATATTGATATCTTAATTATTGAGATAAATCATTCCCATACGAGATACTGTGGCAGGTGAAGCATAAATTAAAGAGTCTGTTTCAAAAATGAAACAAGTGGTGCTGGCGAAACTGATTCTTTCTCCTGTTGGCAAAGTGAGAATATGATTGTCATCAAGAACGCTGTTGAGAGACTCAATCCATTCAGGGTCAATATCACCGTCAAGAATGATCCAATTACAACAGTTACTTTTTACGACATCACGGGCAGTTGATGTTAAAACTCCTTCAGTAAATTATCTTGTGTCATTGTCCATGTAACCCAAAAGTTGTTGACGCGGCATTGATTTGGGGTTTATCAAGTAAGTTCTTAAAGCAATTTACATTTTTTAGTAAGCTTTTTTCAGCACCTTCCAAATTGTTGTCTTACCACAACCTGAAGGCCCAACCAAAACAACACCCATTCTTTGTTGGGTTGCCTCATAAAACTGTAAAATCTTTCCAATTTGATTGTCATTAGCTTACAAATTAAGTTCGATTAAAGATTATTTAACAGCTTTTTCGACTTACTCATAAATGATATCTTTTGACTAAATTCCAGGGAAAATATCTTGCAATAAAAATTTGAATTTTCTCATGTCTGTAAAAGTCAATTTTGATAAAACATTGACTCTTATGGCTTTGATCAAAAGTTCACATTCTTTCTCAAAACCGATTTATGTTTCAGACTTTGATCTTTAAGTCGAAATGAGTCTTCCAGCAACTGACAAAATAGTTTTCAATGCTCTTAATCCCCAATCATAATGTTGCTGTGGTGAAAGAAGTTGTTTACTTAAAGTAAAAAGACAGATAATTTTTTGAGCCAGTTGTTTAGCTTCCTTGAATCCTTCAGCATACAAATAAACTTAAGCGATAAGTTAATTGTCTGGAACAGCCATAGCAACAGGTCTAAAAAGTTGTTTGAGGTTATCAGGAAGTTTTGATCTTCCCCCGTACCCTTTACCTGCAGGATTCAAGGTGACAAAAATACCGCTGTTGTGATTGACTTCAACTGTTTTTCCGATCAACTAAATCGAAGGTTGATTGGCTTTTATAGCGAATTGAATGACTTGAATTTGTTGACTGATCGCTGAAAGTTGTTCTTCAAGTAATCTGTTAAACTCATCGAAACAACCCCAAGCTCCACATTTGACAAGACCGAAGAAAATTCTACCCATCGATTTATAATCAAGTGCCTCATCACAATTGAATACCAAACACATTCTTCCGAACAACATTGCCATTGATTTTACAGTTTCAGTTTTACCAGTACCTGCTGGACCATATGGATTACCTCCCATACCCAAACTCAAAGCTAAAGCGAGAGTAATGTAACATTTGTCAGTCAATGGAGTATGAACAAGTTTGGGAAGATTTCCTTGATACTCAAAAGTGTATTTGAAAGTATTATTGAAAATTTCCATTTATGGCTTGGAGTTGAATCTGAAGTTTCTTGTATAACTGTATGAATTAAGGGTAACAGGCTTCTAATCTTTTGTCATGTGTTCAACGACATTCAAATGATGGATCAAATCCAAAATTAAAGCCTTAAGTTTAATTGCCTAAAGCTTAGAAACTGTGGGTAAAATCTTTGTCAAATTTTGCAAATCTTGTTTTAATTTAACTGAAAGTTGTTTTATAGTCTTTGAAGAGACAGCTTCATGAAGTTAAGCAGAAAATCTGATTTCTTGCATGAGGCATAAAATTTGAGAACAATAATCTGCCAGCTTTATTTATTTTGTTCCTAAAGAGATGTATTTCGCTAAACTTTGCTATAAAGTAGTGAACATGCTCTTTTACAATTTATCGAGCCAAACTTCAACACTATCGACAAGTGTGACACTTTAAATCAAAGGAACTTTTTCTTTTTCAATTGAAAGCATTGATACGATTTTCTTATTTTCCTCGGCAAACTCTACACTGTGGATCGCAGCGAATAATTTTTTCATATGAAGCTGAATGACTGCTGGATTTTTTGTCTGTGCAAGAATTTCAAGCAAATCTTAGTCACCTAAGAAATAAAATCTGGGGAACTTGGATCGTTTAAATTACAAATAATCTTGGAGAGCTTTTTGGCATTTTTATTCTTCTTCCAAAATAGTTGTAAGATTTTCTTATAAACCTTCAATATTCGCAAGAGTATAAATTTTAGGATTTTAAGCAACTAAATTCAAAATAGCTCTGAAAGATGCATCGAGTTTATCAAATCTTTACATTTGTTCGGGAAGAGCTCCTCCGACTAGGATAGGTTCTAAATAAATCCATTTTCTTTGAATGTTGTTGAGGGAATAAATGGCTCTTTATACTTTGCCGATCTTTTTTTAAAAGTTTTAAACTTGATCAAGATACTTGCCAATCCATCTGCTTTATTTGAGACTGCTAACTAAAGACATATTGTCAGAAACTTTCAGAGAAATTTCTTTCCATTCTTTGATCAACATGGATTTGTTTCTTTTACCTTCATATGAGGTAAGTTAAAACTCGGCAGTTTCCCACCAGATTGCAAGTTATTGAAGGGCTTATTTCAAAGTGGCTTACCCTTGTGCTTTTGAAAGAAGCTATTGGATTTGGTTCAGCGATTCGTTAAGCTGTTTTCCTATGTTCAGCATATCACTAAAGAGAATGTCTTCGGGTGCTTTATAGGAAGATTTGAGTAAAGAAAAGAATTGTCTCCAATGTTATTTTTCAAGAATTCCTGATGAAAGCATTTTGAATAAATTGAAAAGAGATTTGAAGGTATCGATTTCTTTGATGATAAAAATAACTTGTTTATTTTTTTCAAGTGGTTTGAGCAATTATTGCCACTTGAGACAAAAGTCTTGAAACTCAAACATTTTTTCATTTTTCATTTTAATGAATCTGATATTTCCGAATACAGTAAGTTAATTCCAGTAATCTTATAAAACTTGCCAGTGAGCCCAATCTAAAGTTTTGACTTGGATGATTGGTCTGGAAAGTTAAAACTGTTCACAATCTTTTTGCAGTGATTCAATTTTTTTCGTAATTTATTGTTCCTCGTTCTTTTGTTATTTGATAAATTAAATGAAAGAAGCCATCTCATTTCTGTTTGAAGGCAAGTTAAGAGTGGTGGTTTTACTCTCAAATTTGATGACCTAATTTTATAATTATTTGACTCTTGTGCTGACCATTGATTTGAGATGTTCGATTTGTTCAGCTAACAAAGTATCGTAATCTTGAATTTTGATATTAAATTCTTGCCAATCATCTTACAACTGTGTAGTTTAATGATGGTAGCCTGTAGCTTGGAGAATCCATTTCTTTTTTATTAAAATTTAATCAAACTTTCTCTTAACTTATTTTTGTCTTGCTTTTATGTTCATATAAGTATTTTTCATTTGTTGCATTTGTTCCACTGATGATGGTTTGGTAGCTAATTGACTCAATGACTCTTTCAAATATTTGTCAATTTATTTGGTTTCATCGATTACTGACTCTTTTAAGGAAACCATCATACTTTCAACAAATTATGACAAGTATTAATCAGCTTGGTTTTTGAATTTGACCATGTTGATGTTGAAACATTCAACCTTTTGGTTATCACTTACTTTTTACAGTTATTTTCTTTTCATTCTTATAACACGAATGTTGAACTCCCATTCTTGCATTGTCTTTATTTTTTTACTTAAATCCTTGGCAGATAAGTAAGGAATAACACTCCATTGTTAAAGATTTTTCATTTGTAAAGTCAATAATGCAAATGTAGACTCAGCCTTGCTTATTAAAGATTTGATCACAAAACTGTTCTTTTCTCCCAACCTTTGATAAATATCCAAGTTGCCAAGGATTCCTTTAAATTGTCTTGAAGGCCACATAATGTAATCCATCACTTACTTGTAATACTTATCTTTTAAGTCCTCAAATGAAGGCTTGAATGTGATCGCCTTGTTTTTAATCATAACTTCAATGTTCATTTCATTCATTACTGCTTCATCTGCATCCAAACCGTGCAAAAATTGCATTTATAACACTTTGTAAAGTTGTACATCACAGTGAATCTTCCACTTCCTACAATATTTTTGATCCTTGTTTTGGCAACCCATTTCGATCAATTACTTTATTTGATTTAACTTTGACGACCATATTGAACGCCCTTTTCTCAAATCTTAAGTCGCAAGGCTTGCTATGATATCCATGATGTTCATATGTAATTTATACAGACGACTGTTTTATTGAACAAGCCTGTTTGTTGCTCTGTTAAGGACTTCAATGTATCTGTCGACGTTAGAAGGTTTATCCCAAGTGATCTCATCTTTCTATTGACATTAATCATTCACTGATTTTACACTCGACTCAAAGTTTTTCAGTTCTTAAAGTAACATACCTTTTTGGCAGTCAATAATTTATTAACCCATGTTGTTATAAAAAGCAGCAATTTTTTTTAAAACGAGTGCTTGTTTGTAATATTTTTTACCCATTTCAGCACTTTCAAGAATTTATTGAGGAATTTTAGATCTAAGTCCCAATTATGAGAGTTGTCGAACCTATCTGATCAAAAGAATAAGTCTATCTGAGTAGTTGACATAAAGAATGGAGTTTTTCATGTCCAAAGTCATCATTTTTGCGTCTTTCTGAAGTTCCAATCCTTAGTCACTGTAACTGGCCTCAGTTATTTCTGACTTCCATTTATTAATTTGTTAGTTTTCGAAACTCTCAATATCTTTTAAAAAAGTCTAACTTTCATATTTCATTGATTATAAATCATCGATATCCTTAAAGAGTTAAACACAGTAAGTATTTACGATTCGATTGACTTTATCGTGAACTTGTCTCGCCCAAACAATATTGGAAAGAAAAGATGAAAAGTTCTTGACTTTCATAATGTCCTCTTTTCCAGGGATTGGATCAACTGATTGACCTGTTCTACTTTCATATTCGTGTTTCAAAGAATCAAGATAGTTTTGAACAAATTTGAAAATTTACTTTTTCTCTTCAAATGAGTTTTGTTTTATGAACTTTAATCCTAAAAGTCCACTCCAATTTTTCATTTAAGCCAGTACTTTCATAGGCTTTGACTTAACTTTTGTAATTGAGAAGGCATTATCTTTCAAGTAAGATAAAATTTGTGGTGCCTTGGACTCGATGTTAGAAATAAAAATATTTTTAGCTTTGTTCCATTTTTTAACCAATACTGGATCAAGACTTAATGGGACTGTTTAGCTGAATATTTCCCTTAACTCTTCAAAATCAATTTCAATGGAAATTTTCTTCTTTATTCTGGTAATTTCATCAAATAAAGAGAGGACCTCTTTAACATCATCAATTTTATCGTAGTAATTTTGAATTCTTTATGTGAAAGGGAAAGTTTTAGTTCTCCAATTTCCAGCTGAGTATTCCTAAAAATATTTGAACCAGTTCTTGATAATATCTTCTACTGTTCTGATATATTTTTTAGCCTCAGTGTTTATGGTCGGGATAAATGTTGAGAGTCTCAGCCATAAAGTTTTGGTCATAATTTTAATTAAGTTCGCAAATCTTCTTGAGTTATAAGGATACGTATCATTCCATACATCATCCAAAGACGCGAACGTTATATCAGCAAGTTATTTAAGTTCCCTAACTTCAAGTTTTTATAAAGAATTCCACATTGACTCAATTTAAGAGTAACATTTTTGGAAGTATTGAGCTTTTTTTCTTCATATCTGGTCCGATTGCATTATCTTCTTGCTTTTTCCAATAAAGAAATTATTCAGTCACGCTTTGAACTTAAATTTAATCGAATTTATGGGTTGTGCCTTCGCTTGAAATGGAGCTTGAAAAGTTCTTAAGTAACTGCCTAAGATTATCTTATTTTTAATCAAGCAAAGGAATGTAAGTTTGGTTGATTTCCTCGACAATGCTGTTCAGACAATCAGATGTCGAAAGGGAGATACTGTAACCGTCACTTAGACTGGTAGGTTTGATTTAAGTTTGCATTTTGAGAATGACTACCATTAATAAGTTAGCATTGAGAGGGAAATCTTAATCTGGAAATACGGGTTTGAGTTTTTTGCCCGGTTTGTACAAAATCAATAAGGCTGGAATGGTGTTCGAGGTAAGGAATTATTCAAGCTTTTAGTTTTCCGCCAATTATTCAGGTTCTTAATCGAGATTCAACAGTGTGGAAACACAGCGAACAATATATTTCTTTTTGAAATCCATC
>JGI24216J29974_1015154_pt1 | contig 12484 bp, 8 predicted proteins | sample EnhBioin_Aerobic_2_FD_29974 | JGI IMG/M metagenome (IMG submission 29974) | reverse complement strand
CTCAAAGCCAAGAAGGCGGCAACTCCGGCTCTGACCCAAGTGTCTTCAATTTCATTTGTAGGCATTTCGAAAAACATGACAAAATTCGTTGAATGACCAGTAGTTGAAAGAGTACCTCTTCTCGAAACAACCTTATATACTGGACAGTTGTAGATTCCTTTTTCTGGAGTTAGTCTATCAGCTTGAGGTATTAAATGAATCATTGGAAGGGTTGAATATAGTTATTTAGGTTTTGGATCAACGATTTATTTTTTGGTTTTACTCCATCTGGCTCCTTCTAAAAACAGTCCATGCACATAGCATCCATCTGCTGGTTTTTATTTAATGTCCGAAGGCTCTTCGTTTAAATATTTGAATTAGAATGAAAGCTTATCAATAGCAATGATGTGTTTTCTAGCATAATTTTGTAATGTGCCTGTTAAGAAGGCTTGTGGGAAGAAGAAACCTGAAATCCAGAAACATTTGGGAGTACCTTCATCGATCCATTTTTGTAGGAAGTTAATTCTGTTGTTAAGGTCTTAAGTCCATGAAGCAAGAGGTTTCATCGACAAGAAACCTTTTTCATCCCATATTTTTGGTACTTGATTGTCGAAAAGTGAGTTAGAAATAAGTTAGAGTTCTTAACTCATAACAATAAGACCTCTAAGTGCTTTTTTGACATTGGCCAAATTTTCCTTCATTACCTAAAGTAGTCTGTTGTATCTGATGACTTCCTGAACTAAAACAGTGTTCATGGATTACTCGTAACTTGTTGGATATTTCTTTTGAATTTCATAAATCGGGAAGACTTCTGGTGTTTTAGATTGTACGAAATTAGCAATTTATGTGATAACTTACTCACGAGATTTTCCAGAACCAGTTCCAGTCTTTGGCTGGACTGATAAAATTGACTCGAGCATTTCATATGTCTCATTTTGGGAGTTAGTAATCTAAGCGTTATCATGAAGACCAAAAGCTTCAGGAGATGGATTTAAAGGAAGCTTTTCTATATACTCAACAAATTGATCGAATGTATTTGCTGTCGGTTGTCTATAAATGCCTGATTTAGAAAAAGCATAGCCATCTGTCAATGTATGTTCATTTATNTAAACCTTAATGATTGTTGTAATTAATCTGACATCCTTATCATCTGTTACTCTTCCTCCGTAGTTGATTTATGAACCCAAAAAGTTAAGCACTTTATAAGGAATTTCATCGTATTCGTCAAGCAACATTTTTAATTGTTTTCTACAAACAGTCAAGTCTTCATTTGTAAATTCGTAAGCGATGTTCCAACCGATTGGACCAAATTTACGCCTGTCTTGAACAATGGCATGGAACAAACAAAATCCGAAAAGTAACTTTTTATATTAGTCTGGTTTTTTGCACTAACTTACTTATCTTTCATCCATATTTTTGTATGTTCTTAAAAGGTTATTTCTTAAACCTGATGGAGGTTATAAAGTCATTTTAATACTGTTCTGAAGAATGGGAATTGAGAATGATTAAGTTGGCATTGATGTTAACCAGAGTCTAAAATCTTTGTGCATTCCTTCATTTAATCCCTAAACAATCAGTTAAAGTTCTGGCATCCAACTTATCGATAAGTGACAGTTTTGTAGCAATACCCAGTAACCTTTTGAAGTTGACAACTCAACCAAAGCTTTTGCTTTTTTACCTTGTCCCTGACCCAAAGAAATAGATTTATATCGATCTGACATGTTCGCTTACTCAGCGAATTTCAAAAAGTCTGCAACGGGATCAGAACCTGATGAAAGAACGAAAATTAATGGGGTAACGACAGATGAGTCTCTATAACATTTTCCGAGATCGAAGGTAGGAGCTACAATGAATTTCTCTCCCATCGTCAAACTAACATAATTTTGAATAGCTGGAATAACTTTATCTGGACGAATTGACTTAATAACTATGATTTTCTGGAATTTATTGAGATTTGTATTGAAAGGCTCAGGTAATGTTTCATCTTGAGGATTTGGACTGTCAAAGAGTTTTTTCCATTCATCTGAATGTTTAAGTAGATGCTAATCTATACCTTTCATAACATCTAACTGTCCTGCACCATAAAACTGTCTGTAAAAGTCAGGCCATTGATTCTCTGAGATCCAAGTGGTTGGATTTGGTGGAATAGCTATTTAACCTGAAGGTCCTGATAATAAATATCTCCATTATTTTGAATCGATTTTTCCATAACCTTGCTTGATTTTAATTGTTAAAACAAACGAAAATAGTAACTTATGCTTTTCAAAAAGTGATCTACAAACATTTTCATAAAGTGAGTAAGTAAAGTGACTGTTCATATTTTAAAGTCTTTATTCAAGAACATTCGATGGAGTACTTGTTTCAACTGATAAGACAAAGAGCCTTGAAAACCATTGAAGGGAATATTGATACATAGGGTCGATATTGGCAAAGTCTAAGATACAGAAGAAAAGCAATGAAGCTCTGAAAGCAACTGGTCTGTAACCTTATCTTGTCTCATCGATTTGTTGTTAGGTTACCTTAGATTATTAAACTCTCTTGTTTATTTCCTGACTTGTCTTTTTGGAGTTTGAAAGCTCATTGATCAAAGATTCATCTTTCAAGAATTCGTCAATGTTACCATCTGTGCTCGAAAGAGCCTTAAGAATTGAATCTTCAATTTGAATGAGAGTTTTTTTGTCTTAAGCATTCTTCATCACAATGTCTAATTTTTTTTGTTATAATTGAGGGTTCTCTAAAGCAACGATTTGAGCCAACATTTGCTCTTATAATCCTGAAGGAGTGATGGCGAAGTTGATAACTGAAACTTTGACGAAAATTTCAGGAGGATAATGAGGATTGGGAATAGTGGTTGTCATGTAAAATTTAAAACTCATGCTGTAATTTATCGTTTTCTATCCGATGGTAATTTGATAAGATGAACCTGTTTTGACAACTTTTTGCAATAAAACTGGTTCCAATGAAGGGTCGAGATCTTTACCAACTCCTTCTAAAAGCACCCATTTACCAAATTGGATTGCAAGCTAAATAGTTCTCATTAGATTAGCTTCGGTAGTTTTGACAACATTAATTCCTTATTCATGTTTGGCTCCAAGATTTTTGATAAATTTATTCGCTTGGCTTTGTGGATCAATCATTAAAGGCCATCTTTTTGTCTTGTCAATAATAATACCATTTTATGTGGAAGTATCATCTTTAGGTAATCCAGAAATATTCCAACCTTGGATTGTCACAGGTACTCCCATAAAGGCTCTCATGGAAATATTTTTAGTATGATCAATATTCAACTCTTTTAATCTAGCTTCCCAAATCTTTTACATTCTGTTTCTGTATTCAGCAGTAAATGGACCTGCATATGCAATCATTCCCGCACTTACAGCACAGTTACCGGCAATCTTCATTGAATCTTCTTCATATTTTTTAACATCATGAGACCATCTGACTTGTTCATCTGAAAGACCAGAAATAAGTTTCTTGGCTCTTTATAGTTTCACTCTGCACATTTAGATTTAGTTTGTTAATCTTTATTTTTAATTCATCTTTTGTTCAAAAGTATCTTCTAAAGTTTTAATTTGACGATTAACAGCATCCAAAGCATCCATTTTTTCTTTCAAGAATGCTGTTTTTTATGAAAGTAATTTTTGTGTTGCTTCAAGTTTTTCTCTTAGTGGGCGGGTTTCGTTAAAAACTTTATTAAAGTCAAACATAGCCTTTACCCAAAGATATAAAAATTGAATGGCATATGAAGCTGTTTTCGCTCTCTAAAGAGTGAATTATGGATCGACGAGGATTTTTTACTGTAATTTCTTAATAAAGTTAGCATTGATATTTTCTTTTTCATATTAGGTCAGACTTTTCATTAATGTAGTTACATCATTCAAAAGATATTTTTTAGCAGTTTCAAAGTAATCTTCTTCTTTTTTTCCATCGACATTCTTGATTACAATTTGACCACCAACTTGTTTAATTTTATCTTGTAAAAGAATCACAATACCACCCAAAACAACTCTGATAACGTTTGGTGGGTTGGCTAATGCCTTTATTTCATTCAAGTGATCTTTTTTAAGTTTCTTGACTTCTGCGAGGGTAATTTATAAACTTGCATTTGCTTATGCAACTGAAGCTTAAGCTTATGCTGCAAGTTTTGAAGCTTAAGCTTTTTGTCCATTCGCAATTTTTTATTCGGCAGAAACTACCTTTTGCACTTCCTAAGCTTGAGCTTTGTCCACAGTTAATTTTTGCATCAATTTTTAAGTTTAGATTGAAGCTTTTTCCAATTATGGCTGCATCTTAGTGAGTTAAACTTGCATTTATTAGACAGCAATGTTAGCTTGTAAAAGCTTGTCGAGACCGTTTTGAAGTCTTGAGATGGAGAAGCTTGATTCTTTACGTTTTTCTCTGAGAATTCTTTTATAAGTATCAAGCAATTCGAGATAAATTGTTGGTGTGACATGATTAATTCTACTGAGTTAACTTTTAAATGAGATTGATTATTTTTCTACACTTTTATGGATAGTTTTAAAAACTTAGACGAAGACATCAAGCTGTCCCTACAATCCAAGTTACACTTAGACATCTCTCAACTGTCCTTTACCCACACCTAAAAGAGCTTATTCAGGCCATTAACTAAACCAGTCGATAGTACTTCCATTAATCAAACTGGGGAACATTCTTAATCTGGTTGTAAAAGCGTCTCCGATTGGACTCATACACATAATGATGTGGATGTTCCTCTTAACTCTGGATAAATACATTGAGAAAATGTTCATCTTGTTTGGTTGTAAACCTTTCTTAGCACAGTCTCCTTTACAATTGTTCACAATATCCTCCATATCTTTGTCGTTATAAATGTTAGCGACGTCACCACTGTTCAAAATGTTGTTGATATCTTCAAGCATTTGTTCGTTAATGATTTGTGTGTCAACAAACAAGAAGCTTAATGGTTTATTATGTACACCTGCGTTCAATAAAATATCTTTGATATCTTACCTCCAGTTTTTCATTGAGTAATTTTTGATAACTTCTATTTGACGTAAGGAGTAGTTCATTATGAAAGTTGCAATCTTGGAAAGTGATTGTCTACCACTACCTCCCACTCCGAGTAAAAGAGCATTTCCTTGAGGTTGACGAATGATTCTACAAATTCTTGAAATGTGTTAGCACGCATCTAAGAACATCACCAGTTTCATTGCTTTTTTGGACCCCATTTATACGTTGTATTCCTCCAGATATTCTTAAATCTTCTCAACAAGTTTATGAAGATCTTCAACTTAGCAGTAAGGTCTATTTTAGCCTTACCTTCCTGACATGAAATCAGTGAAAATAACTCTTTGAGCTTACATTTTATAGGGTCCTTTATGATCCTTTTTATGTTCATCTTCTCCTTCTGCTGGTTGTTAATCAAAAGTGACAAAATTATTGAATTAATTGCCTAATCTGACTGCTTATGCTATAAATATATCTTTGTCCTCCTTAGAAATGAGACGGTCATGATAAACTCTCATGTTTTCATGATACCATAAATGAATGAGATGTTTAAGTGAAGTGATACTTTTTGGGTTAGCTGAGCATATCCCTTGAACAACCTTCCAGATATCTCTTAAGTTGAATGTGTAATGTGACTTAGAAGGAGTTGGTAACAATTATGCTTTGACATACTCAAACATTTTTAAGCAATATTAGCTGACTTGAGTAGCAAGATTCTTTGCTGGTTCTGGGAATTTCTTAAAGTAAAAGTTCAACAAAGAGGAAAAGATGGAATTGATGATATCGTCTGGAAGTTATGTGTAGGCAAGAATATTAAAGTGCCTTGTCACTCGGTTTGTAATGAAAGTTCTTCCTCCTCCTGGTGGACCCATTGTGCATAACATTAACAAGTCTTCAAGTTTCATAAATTGTAACGTTTTTCTGTCATACCATCCACTGTGGTCCAAATACTGTCTGATCAGTTAAATTGGAGGTTGAGCTCCATAGGTTTATTTCTTAGGCATGTTAAGATCATCAATGAAAATGATACATTTCTTTCCAATAGGCGGTCCATAATAACCTTTTCTTCTTTTTTCCATCTTACTATCAATTGTATCTTGAGTTTGGTTGGCACCTGTTTGAGCTGAAAACACTAAGCTTATGTATTGATAAGTATCTGTGAGGCCAGTAGTTAATAGCTCTGAATTATTCAATGACTTTCCTGTACCAGTTGGTCCTAAAGTCATCACATGATGATTTTGCTGTAAAAGAATCTTTATTAAATGCTTATTTCTTATCGAATCTTTTGTAGGAATGGCGATTTAATGATAAGACAACTTCTGATCTATCTCGTAATTTTATATTGCTTACACCCAACTTACCCACTAGCTTTATTTATCTCTAAATTAATAGTCATAAATTCTTCCAGTTTCAGGATAAATTTTCATCTTTTTCTTTGTGTCGAGATCTCTTAAAAAAACATCAAATTTTTATCTGCCTTATAAATTAGTGGTGCAACCGATTGACCATGTAAGTGCATAATGGAAAATTTTATCAATGTTAGATTCTAAGTGGTCAAATTATTAATTGCTAACTTTTTTAACTTCTGTTTATTTGTAACTTTACAAAAAGCAATCCAATATTCTCATCAAAGATTGTACGAGATTTCCATTGCTTGTTGTGACGATTTCTTTGCAGTTAATTCTTAAAAATTATAAGCAGGGTTCAACCAATTCGTTGAAAAGATTTTTTAAGTTTGTCATGAATTTAGTTCTTTTCCTCATTTGTTAAGGTAAGATTTGGGTCCATGATTCGATTAAAGGGTTAATGCCTATCGATTATGGTTCCATGTAAACCATACCACATCTTGAGACTGTAGCTGGTGAAGCGACGGCTAAATCTTAGACTTCGAACATCATTGTCATTTGTGGAGTCAATGTGAGGATTTGACCAGAGTTGAGACAAAGTTTTTTATTATCATCGAGCACAGTGTTCATGGATTCGATCCAAAGTGAATCAACAGGTCCATCAAAGATGATCCAATGTTTTTCTGTAGATTGATCTCTTACACACTCTCTGACCATGTACGCCAGAATACCATCGGCCCATTCGTGAGTTTGTTAATTAAATTAACCATAAAGTTGACCCATCTTGATTGATTTAGGGTTGAGAATATGACTATGAACTTTGGCCTCTCCCTTATTTGCTAATGATGTCATTGCGCTGGATAAGACTTTGTATGTTTATGTCTTTCCACCTCCAGTAGGACCAACAAGCATTAATCCGTGTCTGACTTGAATTGTATCATAAAGTTGTTGGACTTTGTCAATAAACTCTTTCTTCGGAATAAGATTGAACCTTTCAGCCTTTTATTTTACTTTATCCAAAAGCTCACCATAATCAATTTTAGGTTTTTATACACCTGGGAAAAGATCCTGAATGATATTTTCGAAAAGAGGAAGATCATCTTGCAAAAACTTTGGTACGTTGACATCTCTTAAGGCTCTCAATAATAATTGATCTTCATCCATGTTCGGTGATGCTGCTTTCAGTAAACCTGCTGCATTAATGACACTTCTAACAGCTCTCATACCGTAATCATAATGGTCTTGTGAGGAAAGTTGTTCTGAAGAAAGTTTAAAGGTAACCACCATCTTTTTGGCCAATTACCTACCTTTATTAAAACCAAAAGAATAAAGCATAATTTAACCAATGAGGGCATAGTCTGGCACCATCATAGCCACAGATCTAAAAAGAGCTTTTAAGTTATCTGGTAATTCGGTTCTTCCTGCATAACCTGGATTCATTGTAATAAAGACTGAAAAAGTTGGTAAAATTTTGATGTGGCTGCCTTCAAAGTCACATTCTGATGATCCTCTTGCTTTTTACCCAAACAAAATCAAAAGTTGTTGAGCGATGACGGATAAGACTTCAATATTAATTCTGTTAAACTAATCGAAACAACACCAAGCACCAGCCGATGCAAGTCCTTTAAAGAATTTACCAATCATAATGTAATCCATGGAGTCAGAGCAGTTGAAGACAACACATTGTTTGGCTAAAGCTTTGGCAAGATCTTTGGTTGATTCAGTCTTACCTGTACCAGCAGGTCCAGCAGGAGCACCTCCTAAGTTAAGTTTTAAGGCTCCCATTAGAGTCATGTAGCATTTATCAGTCAATGGAGTGATGACAAGTCTTAAAGTGTTACCAAGATATTCATATCCATAAGGGAAGTTAGTTTGGATGCAACGAACATAACAGTCGTTATCAGCCCAGTAATATCTGAGTTGACTGATCCATTAGAATGACGTGACATCATTTACTTACTCTTTTACTAACTTTTCAACAACATCCTTTGCGTGCACATCAATAACAATTAAAGCATTAATTGTGACTTTTTGTTGTTTGGTTAAGGGGGTACGAACCAGTTAGACTAAATCGTTCAATTGGATCGTTGATAATTCAAAATATTATTTTACTTTATTCGCTCTGATAGCTTACTCGACTAATGTTGTCCACCAAACTTGTGATCCATTCAATACACACTGGCCTGGATGGCTGCATGTCCAATCAGTTCTTTTAGAATCTGGGTAAACATTTACAGATTTATGAAGTTAATGTCTCACTGACTGTTTCATCATTTATTCGACTTCATTCATCCAATCTTCGACATTCTTTTCATTTGGATTCACATAATCCACAAAATCGACTTTTTACTTCTCAGCTGAATACATTGCAATGATATGTTTTTTGTAATCGAATTCAATTGCATTTATATTTTAAAAGACCTTCTTCAAGTGGGGTTGGACAGCAGTTGGTTCTTTTGTTTGGGAAAGAATTTCCAGCAAATCATCATTCGAAAGGAAATAAAATCTTGCAAACTTTTCTCTCTTTTTTTATAAATATTCATTTAAAGACTTCTGAATATTTTCCAATTTTTAATTGGCGTCTCTGAATTTTTCTAACAATCCTTCAGTACAGCAAACGTCCATAACTTTGAGATATTGTTTTGCAAGGTTGATATTTGTTTTCCAAACATTATCAACAGATCTAAACTTCTTGCTCTAAGATGGAAGTTGCTTTGAAATGTCACCTGAATCAAAGATTGGCTGCAAATACATCCAATTCGCTTGACATTTCATCCATTATTACATAACATCAGACACCATTTTAAGTTTAGCGTACCAAGTGATGATTTGTTATTCAAAAGGTTTTTTAAAGGCGCTGAATTGAATGACTTGCGTATTTACTAAATGTTCATCCAAGGTAGCTTGAATATCATCATATCCTCTTACAATGAATGTACCAGCTTTATAAGGAGCCAAATCAAATTCAATTTTTTCCCATATTCCGTACATCTCATTGAGCATTGTTTCGATATTGAATTATTTGGAGGCTTTTTAACCAATTTAAACACATGCATCTGAATGTTTCAAAAGACCAATTTTTAGCACTTTATCGAAAGTAAAATCAGGATCTTCAGGGTTGATATCTTGATCGATCAGTTTTGAGACTTCGGCCCAATGTCTTTCTTTCATACCATCTTTTCTAAGAGCGACCATTAATGGGAGTTTGGGTCTAAAATCTTCCATGTTATTTTTGACAGCCTATCCGATGGAAGCAATATGAGGCATGGCTTTATCCTTAAAATATTTATTGGCGTTAATAATATTTCTGAAACTTTCTTCAACAAACTTTTCAGCAGCATTAGCATCAATGCTTTGGAACTGGTTGTTCATCCATACTTTAATGTCTGTGTACCATCTGTTAACGATTGACCAAAGTGTGTAATATGGAGTGAATTCTTTGGTTACAAGTTGGAGTCGTGAATAATCAGTTTGCTCAATACCGAACAGGATTTCTCTTGAGTTGAATTTTCTTGATTGTTATTGTAAACCATTCAATGTGTTCATGATTTAAGCACAACTTTTCATGATGTTTTCATGATTGTCGATTGAATTGTTTGTATGAAAGTTGCGGATTATTCTTTAAGTTCCTTCGAATTTTTTTCTATAAACTTATTGTTATTGGAACATTTATTCCTCATATTTGGCTCTCTCATTTTTCAACAATTATTTCCTTTCTTAAACCATGTAGTAAATATCTTTGGGCTTTTTGTACACTGTCCACCTGTTATCAATTTATGATGGCTCAAATTTGTATTGATAATCGTCCATCAAAGCATAAATTTCGCCGTTCTTTTTTATTTACACTCTCATCTTTTCAATTTATGTAACTACACTGCCATCAAGATAGTCCTTCAGTTCACTTCCTTATTAAATGTTCTGAGTAGTTCTTTTTATTTTTTGTTAAATTTATCTGAACTGTTATAATTGTTAACGAGTGGCCTTAATGACACGCTTTGCAATAACTTTTATCAACCCTTGAGCGATGGCTCTGTATTTATTTTGTAAAAACTCACAGATTTCTCTTGTTTCTATCTAAAAAATNCCNACCTGAATTTTTTCAATAATTTATTTTTTAATTTAAACTTAACGATTTTGATTTAACATAATTTCATCCTTNATTTCCTTGATTTCTTTTGTCTCATCTTTTTAGACATTTTATAAATACTTATTAATGTCCATTAATAAAAAGTCTTTGTAAATGTTGTATTTGCTAAGATATTCAGCTAAAGGTTAAACAACTTTTTCAAGATTTTGTTTGAATGAGTCAAAAACCTACCAAACCCAAAAGTTTTAATCTTAAATCACAACTCCAGGGCGAATTTCAATTGGAGTAGGTTTTTACAGGGGAAGACGAGTAACTTTAATTTTTGACTTTACAATTTGATAGTTTTCATATCTTGGCAAATATCTAGATTCAAGGTCTGAAATGTTATCCAAATCTTGAAGCACCTTGGTAAAATAAGAATGGAAAAGTTATCTGAATTATTTCGGAGAAAGAGTGAATGTAAAGTCATCCATTGTTTGATTGATTTTCAACATGATACAAAAAAGTGGTATTTATCTTTTTTGAATGTTATGAATTGAGAATAAAGACTGATTCCTATATTCAGAGGGATCTTGCTTTGCGTAAACATTTCTCACAAAACCAGCATTATGGACTTCAATCTTATCAGGAATGTACGAAACAAACATTCTGTAAAGCGAATAATAATTGCTTTTTATGCACTCATTTAATGCATCTTTCATGTAATGTTGAGTCAATTACAAAAACCTTCTGAATTGACTTTGCTCAATTATAGTGCATTGATTGTCTTTGTTAAGCTTTAAATGTTTCTTTATTGCTTCATGAATTTTGTTTGGGAAAGTATCCACTACTCGACGAAGACCCTTATGAATGTAGTGTTCCTGAGCGTATTTGAAGTCTGATAAATTTGTCATTCCTGAAACGAAATTAGAGTCGAAAAAGTCAACGCTTTTTAATTACAAACATTATCTTTTTATTTAATCCAGACCTGCTAAGATATGCTTATTGCTGGTCAATGAGGCCAAGCCAAAAGCTTTAAATTTTTATGAAAAAGTCTTTGCTTCAATTTTTTGAATTTTTCCTATGTTAAGTATCACAACTTCTTTTTATCTTTTTAGACTAACTCTACCAATTTATGGAACAATTTTGGCCTTTGTAAAGTCAAGCTTCAAAGGCTTAGAAAACATTTTTTGGGCATCAGGATTTTCTCTCAAATGTTTTTTAAACAAGACTTAATTTTGTAATCTAACAAAAGCATGATTCATCTATTCCATCAAAGGGTCGATTTGATCTTTTTGGAAAGCTACAGCAACTTTTTCTAAAACACCAGTTTGAATGTGTGTTTAAAGATGATTGACATCATCAGCTGGCATATTATCGATGTAATAATTGAACCTCAACAATGAATCCATTTGCCTTCTCAATTAGCAAGCTTTAATAATTTTTTAAAGCCATTTTTAAATGTTCTAACCTGGAAAGAGAATTTCCCATCTGAAAATTCTCTTATAATCGGTTTTTTAGTCTTTAACCCAAAAGCCTTTAATGGCTTAACTAGCCTCTTATTTGTTTTTTTTGTTTTGATTAGTATGAGACTTTTCATTTTAAATTTCTTTTTTAGTTTATTCATCAATCAAAACTACATCTTCAAACCTTTAAGATTATTGATTGTAATAAAATGCTGTCATTGTTTTGAGTTGTTTAAGTTTTTGTAACCATGATTCTGTTGATTCGTAATCAAAGTCTGAAGAGCAGAAACATTCCAAAGGAAGGTAATCGTTTTATGATAAAATTTCTTTCAAATTAAGTTGTTTTTAAAACAACAAATCATCCAAAGATTTTTCGCTATTTTAAATTACTCTAAGCTTTAATGGTTTAGGTGGGGATTTCGACAAATCATAAGGTTTGAATGGTTATTTGGGAGCTTATCTTTTTGGACTGTCAAGTTCGCCATTATTTCTTTTCAATAAATATCGTTATTTTGCGAACAATTGAGCTCTAATTGGAGCTTTTTGAGTTGATTGTCCTGTTTTTGTTTGAATAAGCTTGATAGGAGTGGAAAGTTCTTCTATTATGGGTTTCGGGGTATTTTACGAACTTCCGAGATTGG
>JGI24216J29974_1004278_pt1 | contig 12550 bp, 21 predicted proteins | sample EnhBioin_Aerobic_2_FD_29974 | JGI IMG/M metagenome (IMG submission 29974) | reverse complement strand
GTCTTTATATATATAAATTCAAATCAATCATGTGATTTTTTTATTGTTAGTTGCTCAATCATCACTGAGAAGCAAACATGTTCCTGATAAAATCCATTTGTTTGGATCTGAGTCTTCACTTTCCATGTTCAAGTTTGCTCTAAAGATGTATGTTGGTCCTCTTAAAGTTGTGTAATAAACCGGGCAGTCATATTGACCTAAAGTCTTTTTGTCTTTCAAAAGAGGAGATGTAACATTAATAACTGGCAATTTTGGATGTAATTATTTAGGTTTTTGCTCAATCAAATATCCATCTTGTCCTGGAGCACCGAGTTCCCAAGCAGCACCTTCAAGAACAAGTCCGTGAATGTAAGCTCCATTTTCAGCTGGACCTGGTACTTCTTCCGCTGACTTGAAGAATGTGACATTTGTTTGTAAAGCCATGTTATCGAGAGGCAATATTTTATCTCTTGAAGTCTTTTGCATAATAGCAGTGAGGAAACTCATAGGATTGAAAAGATAAGAGATACAGAGGGACTTAGGTGTTTCGAGCTCTGATGACCACTGTTGAAGTTGATTGCATCTCTAGATCAATTCATTAAACCATAAAGCAAGATTCTTTCTTGATGGGTAGGCAACACTTTCCCAACTTGCTGGTACTTTGTTGAATTGTAAACTTCTTTGAAGACTTTCCATGGCATCTGTGATGTTCAACGCACCAGTCAAACCGAGTTTCAAATCATCAAGTGTACGTTTGATTTCATTCAAAAGAGTGTTCATTCTTTCGCATTCTTGAAGACAGACGACAATGAATGGAGTCTTATCTTTGATTTTTCCAGTAATTTAAAGCATATTGAAACCTTAAGGAGCTCTTGTTTTGAAATCAGTGATTAAGTTCATGATAACATCATCCTTTGATCCACCTCCACTTCCTCCACCACCAGCAGTAATGGACAAGATAGTGTCAAACAATGTCTCACATTGTAAAGTCAAATAACCAATTTCAGCATTAGGATGCATACCGAACATTTGTGGTACTTCAGCTGGTAATTTTTCTTCAATATATTTTCTATATCCTTCATAATCAAGTCTATTTGGATCTGGGGATTTGAACAGATGATAAAGTAAATTAAAGTTTGGTAACAGTAATTCAGGTTTGAACAATACCTTAAGATAAGTAGCGTTAGTTCTTCTATCCCAATCATCAGTAATATGACCACCGTACATAATTTAACCAAAGATATATTTCAGATCCTACCATGGGACAACGTCATACTTTGACAAATAGTTATGTAACACATCAGCACAAATTGTCAAGTCACCATCGTTAAAGTTATAGACTCTACTCCATCCTTGACTACCGAATTTCTTTCTACCAAGAACTAATGAATGGAAATAACATAATGTGAACAAACATGCCTTGAATTAGTTTGTCTTCTTTTCACATCGATCAATAAATGATTGATCAAAGTTTGCATAAGCTCTACGCAAGTTGGCTTTGAGATATTGTGGAGCTTCGTTAGAAACTTTAATTGAGCTTTGCAAAATTGATTCTGGGATGATTTCCATGTCAGGCAATGGTGGGGGTTCTGAACTGAGGAAAACTCTGAAGTTAGGATGACAGTTGGTAAAGACTGTTTCCAAGAAACCTTCAAGACCATTGAGTCCTTTCAACCATGACTGCATTAAATGTAAGTTTTGCAACATAATCCAATGTCCTTTTTCAGCAGCATGGAACAATGCATCTTTAGCTGGTTTTTCTTGACCTTGACCCATAGAAATATTAGTAAACTTTTTATTAGCAATAGAAATGTTATATTTAGCAGCAACTCTTTCGACTTCAGGTGTCGGATCAACACCAGGGAACAACACAAAGAATAATGGTACTCTCTTATCAGATTCTGCAAATGTATCGAAAATATTGAATGGAGGTTGTTCAATATATCTTTCATCCATCATTTATCCAACGAAGTTATTCAATGCAGATGGTACTCTATCTGGACGCATTGCTCTATAAAGCAACAATTTATGGAACTTACTAATTTCTTTAAAGTTCTTTGGTAATTAACCGACTTATTCGACTCTTTCTTATTGATACCATTTCTTCCATACCAAATATTATTGTTAGAGACTTGATCCCAAGCTACTGAAAATTGGAATGGTTTACAAACCTTTGATGTTTGCCCAAATAGCGTCATTAAGGAATCCTTTCAATGGTTCTGGAATTGGTGGTGGGTTAGGATCAGCCTTGTTAATGACCAAATGCTCAATTTCAGCAGGGTTAAGTTTTCCACCTCTCTCAAGAATTCTGAATGTTAAAATAGCTGCAACGATAAGTTTATGTTTTTCGAACAATCCTCTACGAGTGAAGTTGAAAGCAGTGTATGAAATAGAATCAATCAATTGATCTATTCTGCCCTTAAGTGATCTTGGGGATAATGGTTATTCGAGGTCATCTGCGCCATTATCATCTTGTTATTATTCTTTGGCAGCTCCTTAACCTTATTAGGCTGGCTTTGATTCTGTACCTTATGGCTTGGTCTCACCCTCAGCTGGTGGTTAGTTGTTTTCACCCTCAGCAACTGGCTTGGTTTATTCAACAGGGGTTTCTTCCTTAACTTATTCAGGTTGACCTTCAGCTATTTAAGTTTTCTTTTTGTTTTTCTTTCTCTTCTTAACTTCAGGAATAATAGCATTACCATTTTAGTCAACTTCATACATCTTTTCTTTGTTACCCATACCTTCTGTGATTTCATCAATAGCTCTGTTAATAACATCAATGAAAGATTCCAATGAATATTTGTAGAATGAGTGAATCTTTGGTAAGTCTGACAATAAGAAATAGATCAAAGCACCTCGTGAAGCTGCTGGTCTATAAAGTTACGAAGTTTCATTGATTTTGGCTTAAGTAACCTTTGCGATTTCGACTTTTACACTGATTTCAGTTGAAATCTTCTTTGAGTCTTCGAGATTTTCAATAAGTGCAATATCATCCAAAATATCACCCTTAGCATTGGCTAGTTTGAACAACAATTCATCTTACAATTCTTTCAATTTAATCTTGAAATCATTTTGTTGAGTGATCAATTATAATTTTTTAGCAGCAAGATCTGGTCTTTCTCTCTTGACGATCAAATACAACAACTGATCTCCCAAACCATCTTATGTGACTGTGAAGTTGATCAATGTAGCTTCAGCTTGAACTTCTGGTGGATAATGGGGATTTGATAACTTTGTTTGAAGGAAAAGCTTAAAGTTAGGATGAAGAGTTAAATCTTTACCAGCGAATTTCAATATTTTGTTCTTACCTTTTTTAATGAAAGATCGAGAGATAACTGGCATGATAATAGCATCAATACTATCACCCATATTTTCAATTAAAGCACTGTTACCGTGTTAAATTGCGATTTCAAGCTCTCTATTGATAGTCTTTGAACCAAGTCTGAGACTCTTAAGTTTATTGTCTTTTTCCTTTTCTCTAATCCAAGATATACCCTGAAGTTGAGGATCGATCATGAGAGGATAACGTTCAGAGTTTGTTAAGATTGTACCATTTTCGATTGAGACTTTATCTGATGGGAGGGTTTGTTTGTTCCACTTGGCAGCAGTTGATTCATCAGTCAATAAGACAACTGGGTCCATAGCTGCGGACATAGGAATTTTGTTTGTGATGAAATATTTAGCGAAGTCTTCCTTAATCATAAGATCTCTGAAAGATTTGTTGAATGGACCAGCATAAGAGACGAATGCAGATGCTAAAAGTACATCACCAACGATAACTTTCAATTGTTCATCCAAACCAACAATAGATAATGCCCATCTTTCATTTTCACTTCCCAAAGCAGCGATCAATCTTTGAGCTAAGTTCAATCTTCTTGCACATCTTTCAGCTTCGTTAATAGCACGTTGTTTATCATCTTCTGCTTTTTTGAATTCAGCATTAAGCTTGGCGAGTTAAGCGTTAAGTTGACGGACGATTTCTTGAACTTCGTTTAATTTGACTGTAGCGACTTACAATTGTTGCTTGGCTTCTTCGAGTTGTTGACGAAGTGGACCGACTTATTGAATAACGTCATAGAATTTTACAATGTTCAACACCCATGAACAAAGACCGGCAGCGGCTTTTGATTTTGATTCAACGACAACAGGGTCGAAACTTGGGTTGGAAAGATAAGTTTTCTTGACTTCAGCAACGTTAGCGGCTGGAATTTCGTTTGCATTAACAATTTCCTTAAATCCGAGCAAAGCAGCCATAAAAGCGTTTGGATCCTTCATCAATTTTTGTGCAGCTTTCCAATCAAATTGTTTTGGCTTTTTAGTTTTTGGATCAGAATCAATTTCTTTAAAGAAACCAGAAAGCAACCAGATAGTGGCTGAGAAGACTTCTGGGACACCTCCTGGTGGATTGGCGAATGATTTGGCAACTTGGAAGTCCTTCTTTTCAATTGAGTTCAAGGCCTCTTCGGCTTGCTTAACTAATGGTCCTGCAGCCTCAAGTTTTTGTTCAGTAATGGCTTTCTTTGATTACACATCAGTTTTAATAACAGCACATTTTGAAGCTTCAATTTCGGCTTTGTTGTTTTAGATTTACACTTTTTCTTTTTCGATCTTAACTTTAGCAGCAAATTTATCAGCTTCAATCTTCTTTTCTTCAGCTTCAATTTGTTTTACCTTGACTTCTTATTCAATGACAGCGACTTGTTCGGCTGTTTCTTTCAATTTAATAAGACCATTCTCATATCTTTCTCTATTTTTCAACAAACCATCTCTCTTTTGTTGAAGCATACTCTTGAAAAGTTTGATAAGTTAAAGGAAAGATTTTGGAGTTGTGTAAACGTGTCTTCTTTAAACTTAATAAAGCTTTTGTGAAAGTTTATTGACATTTTCGAATGAGATTGGCATGAATTTAATGATAGCTTCTCTGACAGATTTTTCACCAAGGTCTTCTTCTTACAAGAATCTTGTAGCAACATTTAACAAGGCATCCTTTGGCCAAGGGAAGAACCAATCAATAACAGTACTGTTAACCAAGGCGGGGAACTGTCTTGCTCTTCTTCTCAAAGATTAACCAACTGGTGAGAAACAAATTGACATGTGAAGTTTTTGTTTAACCTTATCAATATACCAATTCCAACAGTTAGTATTGTCTCTGGAGTCAATCTTACCTTCTGACTTGACTTTACCTCTTACGGCGTTAATGATTTCTTCTTTTTCATCAGAAGTATACAACTCTGCGATTTAACCTGAAGCCAAGAGATCATTAATATAAACCAAGAATCTTTAATTAGTAATTTGTCCTTCAGTAAACAAGAACAAAATATCATCTTCTTTAACACCAGTTTTTTGATATAAAGTTTGAAGATCAGTCTTAAGATCAGTGATTGAATAAGTTGAACTGATAGTGATTTGGAAGGTAGTCATGTACATCATTGATGCAGCCAATCTTGATAAAGATTGTTTACCACTACCACCAACACCGACTAATAAAGCATGACCTGAACTTGGCATAACTATTCTAGTAATACGACATACATGTTTCATAGCGTCTTCGAATAAGACTAAGTTCATAACTGCATTGTTATCATTGTAAGTTGTCAAACCTTAATCAATGTAAGTGAACAATTTTTCATTGGGCATGATATCATATAATCTGTCTTGTCCATTCATTCCGCTTGAGAAGTTGGAGAAAATAAGATTCTCTGGTGTGTTGGAGAAATAACGATTGAGTGAATATCTTGAGAATGATTTTTTGATAAGTTCGAACATCAAGTTGTTGTATCTGACGAGATGGTCAGGGGATACCAATCTGTCACCATAAGTACGTTCGGATTCGTGGATCCATAATTTTACCATTTTTTCAGGTTCAGTGAATTTAACTGGATCGGAAAGTAACATTCCTTGGAAGATATTTGACAAATGTCTCAAGTTGAACTCATAATGGAAGTTGATAGCTGTCTTTCTGAATGAAGTGATGACATTTTGATGGAGTGCAAGTGCTGAACGAATAATCAATGGAGCAAGTTCTTGCAATGTTGGTTTGAATCTCTTCAAATGTCCAGAGAAGAAAGTGGAATAAATCAATGACAATGATTCGTTATCAGGGAAAGGAATGGAAACGGTCCAGAAGTGCCTCATGTATCTTGGATCGACAAAGAATGAACCAGCACTTGGATTGAGTGCAGCCAAGGTTTGAGTATTAACAATATCTTTTAAGGTAAGTTTTCCAACATCATACCAATGCTCATAATCAGCATGTTGTCTAAGCAAAGATATGGCACTTTGAGTATCATATGGATCAAGTTGTGGCATGTTCAAATCATCAATGAAATAAATCAACTTTTGTTTACCTGGTGGACCATATTGTTTACCGGCAATCTTTTTCAAGAATTGTTCAAGTTGAACTTGAAGATAAGTTGAATCAGTATAATATGAGAAGTTGATAAGTTGATAGTTGTAATTTTCAGGAAGTTCTTTAACGATTGATCTGAGAATACCCTTAGCAAGTTGAGTCTTACCACAACCTGCCAAACCAATCAACATAACTGGATGGTTGACGAAAATGAATTTCTTAACGAAATATTCTGTTGCTAATGTTTCTTTAGTTGGGACTGTAATGTTACCCATAACATCACCTCTTGCTGTATCAAAGTCAACTTGTTCTAAGGTGGTTGTCCATTATTCAAACTTGCATGACTCAACACCTCCGTCTTCATTTCTTGGGTTGTGTACGTAGTAATCAAACACTGTACCCTTTGATGGGAACTTAGCAGCAGTTTTCCACTCTGATTTCCACCAGTTTGAAAATTCTTTTCTGTAATCATAGTTATCCTTTTATGCCAAAGCACCACCGCAACACCAAATGATAGCAAATACAACAGCGAATTAAATGTTGCTGAACTCATCACGTAAAATGATTTCCAAAACTCTACATAATGACTCAACCATAGAAATTGGTGCAACTGGAATAAGAAGTTTACAATTCTTCTTGATGTATAACAAAGTTCCTGGAATATATTTCTTGAACATTGATCTGATGTCTTATCTTTTTTGTCTTGCGTTTGGAATGAATTCCATGTTTGGTAGTTTGTCAAGCCATGAGTTTGTATAGGCTTACCATTGATATCCAGAGTCATCAGAAATGTATAAAATACCAGCTCTTGAGACTGTAGCGGGTGAGGCAAATCTCAAATCTCTAATTTCGAAGATCATTCTCATATGAGCTTTAAGTGGGATTCTTTCATTATTGGCCAATGTCAAAATCTTGTTATCATCCATGACACTGTTCATTGATTCGATCCAGTTAGCATCCAAATCACCATCTAACAAAATCCATTTAGGATTAAGATCTGGGAGTTATGATAAACTACGTAAGGTCTTTGAAAGAAGACCATCTTTCCATTCTTTTGATGGCAAGTTGTATCCATAAAGATCTTTGGTTGAAACTGTTTTTGGGTTGATATCAACGATTGTTGTTTTCTTTCCACTTTTATCTTGGGCTCTACCCAAAGTTTTCCAAGTGCATGTTTTACCAGCACCTGGTGGACCCATGACAAAGACGCAATGACGAATTTCTAACAATTAACTCATTTGAACAACTTTAAGAATGAAGTTTTCATCTGGGTAGAGTAAAGATTCTTTTGTACATTCAACAATGATTTGTTCAAAGTCCAAATCTCTCTTTCTTGGAATTTCAACTTTAGGGAATAAGTCACTCAAAAGTCCGAAGAAGACGTCAAGATCGGCAAAAGCAATTTTAGGCAAGTTAAAATCTCTTAAGGCTCTCATCAATAAGGCCTGTTCTGAAACAGTTGGTTCATTTCTTTTGAAAACACCAGCCACGACTAAGACTGATTTGATAGCTCTAAGACCCCAATCGTAATGGAGTTGCTTTGAAAGAAGATCTCTACAAAGCATGTACAAAGTGGTGAACTTTTTGGCAAGACCTTTGGCTTCAACGAAACCTTAAGCCATGAGCATGTTTTCACAAATTAATTATAAATCTGGCACAACGACAGTAATTGGTCTGAATAAAGCCTTAAGACCTTCAGGAAGCTCAGCACGACCAAGATAACCTGGATTCATAGTAATGAAGGCACCACATGTGGCATCAAGCGAGATTTCATCGCCTTGAAGAATGAACCTTTTTTTATTTTCTTTAATAGCATCAGTAACACTCTTGAATTGAACTGAACACACAGACAAGACTTCTGGTAAGAGTCTATTGAACTCGTCAAAACATCCCCAACATCCACTGGAAGCAAGTCCTTTATAAATGTTACCCATTGATTCATAGTTCATTTCACTTGAACAGTTGAAAACGTAAATAGCCTTGGCAAGACCATTGGAAAGATCTTTCGTGGTTTCGGTTTTACCTGTACCGGCAGGTCCAGCTGGAGCGCAACCCATCTTCAAGTGAAGAGCTTGTGTAGCTGTGACGTAAATTCTATCAGTTAACGGAGTAACGACAAGTCTAGGACCATTACCGAGATATTCATATGAATACCAGAAGTTGGCATCAGCGATTCTAATCAAACTGTCTTTCTGATTGGTTTCTTTATTAGTTGTCCAATAAAATTTCAATTGGGATTGCCATTGGAAAGCATCAGCTTTTTTGACGTTTTCAACATCGAGCTTTTCAATGATATCTCTAGAGTGAGTATCCAATGTAATCAAACACATAATTTTTTGTCTTAAAGATTTTGATAAGTCACCTTGCACCATCTTAATCAAATCAGTCAATTTGCTAACTGAAAGTTTGTACAAATCTTTTAAGGCATTAACATTTGAACCATCTGATATCTTCTTGAAACATTCTTCAACATCACTTGATGTGAAAATATTGTTAACCAAAAGAGTAATTTGAGCTGGGTCACCTTCAATCCATTCTCTTCTTGAAAGCTTAGTGTAGTTTTCAAATGATTTTGTTGCTATATCTCTCAAAGTTTTTTGCATTGCTTTGATCATGTCATGAAGATAAAACTCGACCTTACCGACAAGTTTAAGCTTTTCAGTCAAAGTGACGTTTTAGACTCCAACACCTGATTTCATTGAAAGGACAGTTGGTCTATCACCAGACTCTTCAAGTTACAAAAGATCGATGGCCTGGAAGATTTTTGGCATATGTTTGTTGATCTTGGCTGGACTGTTACCGTTTGACAAAATATCTAACAAGTCACTGACTGAAACGAAATAAAATCTTGGGAATGCCTTTCTCTTCGAATCCAAAAATTCGTTAAGAGCTTTTTAACAGACTTTAAGTTCTCCTTCAATTTTTTCAAGTCTTTTATACATTCCATCGATGGTACAGAACTTCAAAATGTTTCTGACTTCACCACCTTTTGCCATAATTTCTCTCATATTTTTATCAATGCTAACGAATTGTTGTGAGATTTCAGGAAGTTCTTTTTTGACTTCTTCTGAATGAATGAAAAGATTTTCTAAGAAACTCCAAGTCTTTTGCACATCACTTAAAAGTTGGACAACATCATAAACACTACCTAAATCTTGTTTCCACTTTTAGAAAGTCTTTTCAAAGAAAGCAACGAATTTTGACAATAACATAGTGTTAATAGAAAGTTGATGACCTTCAAGAATTTAGAAGTGTTAATCAAGCATTTTCAAAGTTGAGACGTTGGTATTTTTCAATGGTACAAGTTCAAATTAAACAACTTTCCAGAACTCAATAATACCGTTGATTTATTTTTCCATCTTAGCTTCGTTTTTAGCAATTTCACAAAGTTCTTCAATGATTTCTTTGTAATCAAACAATCTTAAATTCCACAAAAGATTGAGTTCAAGATTTTAATTAACATCGAACTTTTGTTTCAAAGTGTCCTTAACTTTAGTCCAGTGTCTTTGGTCAGGTGTGATCATAGATTCATGCTTAAGATCAGTAATCATGGGAATGAAAATGCTCCATCTTTTAATTTCCTCACTGATTCCTAAGAATGCGCTACATTTTCTATCATTGATTTTAATGGGTTGAAGACCTTGTCTCATCTTTTTAATCTCATCTTCCATTTCATTAACATCCATTTGAGTCCATTTCAATTTCATGTAATCATCAAATCTGTCTTGACATTTCTTAATGTGTTACCATAATTTTTCCATCCATCCGACTTAAACATCAATGGCATCAATAATCTTAGCACAACCTGCAGTTTCACTTTCTGCGAATTTAAACATTTCTTCATAGTATCTGAATTTTTCCAATTTAGCACGGAGTTCTTTATTGTTTTTTTTAGTTGTTTGAATATTCTCAAAACTTGCTTAAACTCCTGTTTCATAGAAGTAGAAAGATTAACGTTTCAAGCTTGAGTTAACTTACTTAAGTTTTTATTCGAATTTTTTAATGTTATCTTTGGTTTTAGTAGCTTCAACTGCCTTTGGACCAGTAATTTCTTTCTCGACTCTGGTAGCAATATGATTGATAGTTTTAGTATCTTCAATAAGTTTGACAGCCTTCTTCATTTCTTGTTCTTTCTTCTTATCGTATTTCTTTTAATAAGTTTTAAGGACTTCTTCAATTCTGTCCAAACTCAAGAAAATTTCATCTCTTCTTTAATCAAGTTACTTCAAACTTGTCATAACCTTTAAAAGTTCATTTACGTCCTCAGTGATTGGTTTATTTCTGATTTCAATAGTTTCCTTTGTGTGTTCAAGGAATTTAGTGATTTATTGAAGCTGAGCAGTAACATAGTTGTTCAAAAGTGCGCCATCAAATTCGTTAGTTTGCTTAGCATTACCTTTAGCAATGAATGAGGAAATGAATTTGTGTCCACGAATCTTTTCTTCTTTTTCATTTTCCTTATAGGCGATTGTGATTTAGCATTTGCATTCTTAAGGAACTTTATATCTGACAGTATATGTTCCGTCTTCATTATCAACAATCTTAGGTTTAATATTTATCTTGTCAATAATTGCTTGCTTTTTAGCAGCTTTAGCATCCAAAATTTTCTTTCTCTCTTCTTCTGGAAGCTCATCAAAAGCTTTTTGTTGTTTAGCATCTAAAACTTCATCTTCTGGGACAGTAATGTCCAATCTTTTGATTTTAACATCGAATTAATCGCCACCAGTAGTTCTGTTTGCACCTTCAGTGTTTCTTGCTTGAATAACAAACATAGCTTAACCATCAACAATGTTATCATCAAGTAAACCAGGACCGTAACAAATTGTTTGATCAGCTTTTGTGTTAAGGAAATAAGTGAAATCAGCTTTTGTAATGGTCATATCATACTTTCCACATGAAACTCTAATTTCACATTTCTTTGGACCATATTGTTCAAAGTTTGGAGTCTCACATTCAATTAAGTTCTCATCCTTGAAAATACCTTGAGCATCGATTGGAGCTTTACCACCAAAGAATCTGACAGTAATATTTCCGTAGGATTCTTTAAATCCAGCACCGTAAATTGAAAGTTTTGTTTTTCCTGTCAATGGACCAACTTTTGGTTTAATGTAATCAATAGCATAAGGTGGACCAGTAATATTTCCAACTGGCAACATCCACATGTCATTGAGCCATTCATTTGCCCAACCACCGAAAACATAGAATCTTTGATCATCAGCATTGTAAAAAGTAGCTGCAGATTCTCTTGCTAATGGAACTTTATCTTAATTCTCTTCCATCTTAACTGATACCCAATTCATGTAATCAAGATCAAGGAAGTAAGTATCATTGACGTATTTACTGCCTGTTCTGTTGCTTCCTTCAAAGAAACTTCCACTGCTACCTCCGAAGATGAAATATTTCCATGATGGAATTGAAGGTGCAAGACATCCATTAACATTCCACTTAGCGATTTCATGAGTGATTTCGGGATCTTACCATGTTTATGTTTCAAGATCATAAAGGAAAATGTTATTAAATTGAAGACTGAAGTTCCATCCTCCGAAAATCATCATCTTTGGCTTTTGAGCTAACAAAGTGGCAACATGACCACCTCTTGGTTCTGGTGGATTTCCCTTTGGCTTTGGTTTACGCCATTCAAAAGTTTCCAAGTCAAGTTCATAAATATCATTGAAGGCAGTTCTTTGATAATCGACACCACCATGTCCACCAAAAATAACAAGCTTATTTTTGTAATTAATCATTGAGTGATAAGCTCTTGGTTATGGTCCACCAATCTTGGACATAGCATTCTTTGGTGGTCCAACAGATTTTTGATTTGGTGGTTGATACCATTGGAACATAGGTAACTTGAGATAAAAAGTGTCGTTGTATCTTTCGTTTGATGTATAACATCCACCGAATACAAACATTCTGTCTTCGCCAACTTTACATGCAGCATGATATGCTCTTGGGAATGGTACATCACCAAGACATTGTCTCAAAGTCCATTCAACTGTTTGGTTGTTGACGATTCTCAATGCGTAGAGGTCGTTTTTGGGAAGGAGCGATTTTGTTTATGCGTTATTTTTTTCCGGCTTTTCAAGACCTCCGAACATGTAATGCATCTTACCAATCGTAACGATTGAATGACCGGCACGAGGTGGAGGGACATTACCTGTCTGCTTAATCTAATGCCAAGCGATAGGGGAAGGCATATGTTAAGAATCTAAAATAAAAATT
>JGI24216J29974_1000388_pt1 | contig 12550 bp, 9 predicted proteins | sample EnhBioin_Aerobic_2_FD_29974 | JGI IMG/M metagenome (IMG submission 29974) | reverse complement strand
ATCTGACCGGCAAGAATCGGGTTGGCCGGCGCCGAGCTGTTTCCGTCGGCGCCATGGCAGGCCACACAAACGCCTTCGGCAATCTCCTTGGCTTTAGCCAGGTCAGGTTTGGCTTTCGCCTGCTCCGTTGCGAAGGCGGGGAAACTGGCGGCGAGGAGAACCGCAAGCACCGTTGTACGAATCATGTCGAGACTCCCATAGACAACATTGACTAATCTGAGGCCGGAGAAGCGAACCAACAAACCTGATATTCTATATCACTTTGCTTCCTCGGCACGCGCCTGTTCCGCCTATCCATCCACTCCCGGGCCCATCGATGCCTCTATTTCAGCAGGCCGCTTTTCACACGACGGTCGCCGATTTGCGTGATCTGCCCAGCGATTCGCTATGCGAAGTCGCCTTTGCCGGGCGTTCGAACGCTGGCAAGTCGTCGGCGATCAACACGCTGGCCAATCATTCGCGACTGGCTTTCGTGTCGAAGACGCCGGGACGCACCCAGCACCTGAACTATTTCCGACTCGCGGACGGCAAGTACTTCGTTGACTTGCCGGGCTATGGCTTTGCCAAGGCTCCCGAGGAAATCAGGTCGCAATGGGAGGGCTTGCTTGCCCCCTATCTGCGCCACCGCGAGGTACTGCGCGGCCTGGTCCTGATCATGGACAGTCGACACCCTCTTACGGAACTCGACGTTCAGATGCTCAGGTGGTTCGCGCCGACCGGCAAACCGCTGCATGTTCTGTTGTCGAAGGCCGACAAGCTGACTCGCCAGGAGCAGGTTCTCGCCCTGCGCGAAGTGCATGCGGTGCTGCAGGAGTTTGGTGAGAACGGCAGCGTGCAACTCTTTTCAAGCCTTAAGAAGTCGGGCGTCCGAGAAGCCGAGACGGTGCTTGCCGGCTGGCTTGGCCTGACAATGAGGGAAGAAACGCCACCGCCTGCCGGTCTGAGCACCGAGAAGAAAGCGCGCCCGAAGCAGCGTGCTGCCATGGGCTGGGGCGCCCGTAACGCCGGCAAGCCCCGCTGACAAAAAAAGCCCCCGGCAAAGGGGGGGCCGGGGGCGAGACATGCCTTAAGGGAATAAGGCACCCGCTCAGGGAGGTGAAGCGGGGGATGGCAAGACCATCCGTCGGTGAGAGTCGGGAGACGGCCACCGGTTCCCCGAGACCCTTTCTTTTTTCATCAATATTGTCTATCTGGTCGCCAGGATATCTATGGATTACACAGGAAGCTTCCCGACGCGACGCATGCGACGCATGCGTCGCGACGATTTTTCCCGTCGCCTGATGCGCGAGTCGCGCCTCGACGTCGATGACTTGATCTACCCGGTGTTCGTGCTCGCCGGTGTCGGACGTGTCGAGCCGGTCGCCTCCATGCCGGGAGTCGAACGGCAGAGTCTGGACCAACTGTTGAAGACAGCCGAACGGGCACTGGCCCTCGGCATTCCGGCACTGGCCCTGTTCCCGGTGGTCGACGCCAGCGGCAAGTCGTCGGGAGCGGAAGAGGCCTATAACCCCGATGGCCTGGTGCCACACGTGGTAGCCGCCTTGAAGAAGGAGTTCCCCGAACTTGGCGTGATCACCGACGTTGCCCTCGATCCTTACACCAGCCATGGCCAGGACGGCCTGATCGACGCCAACGACCCACGCGGCTACGTACTGAACGATGAAACGCTCGAGGTCCTCGCGCGACAGGCACTGTCTCATGCGCAGGCAGGTGCCGACATCGTCGCGCCATCCGACATGATGGACGGCCGTGTCGCGCGCATTCGTGGCGCGCTCGACGCTGCCGGACACATACATACACGGATCCTGGCTTATTCGGCGAAGTACGCATCGAGTTTCTACGGCCCGTTTCGCGATGCTGTGGGGTCAGCCGGCAACCTCGGCAAAGGCACCAAGCACAGCTATCAAATGGACCCGGCAAATAGCGACGAAGCGCTCCGCGAAGTGGCGCTCGACCTCGCGGAGGGAGCCGACATGGTGATGGTCAAGCCCGGCATGCCCTACCTCGACATCGTTCGGCGCGTCAAGGACGAATTCAAGGTGCCCACCTACGTCTATCAGGTCAGTGGCGAATATGCGATGCTCAAGGCGGCCGCCCAGAACGGCTGGTTGGACGAGCAGGCGTGCGTACTCGAGAGCCTGCTGGCGTGCAAGCGGGCTGGCGCTGACGGCATCCTGAGCTACCATGCGCTATCAGCCGCCGCCTGGCTCAAGGCTTCTGCTTGAAACCGGCTGCCGGGCACCGGCGTCGAACAGGTGCCCGACTCTCCACAAGGCGATAGAAAAGTGCGCCGGCCGCCATGCTGGCCAACCAGGCGATGACCATTCCTGCCAGGTTGACACCGGCAGTGGGCGGCGCAAAACGGGCAAACAGACCGCTGACGACCAGACAGACCGGGAAGTGAACCAGAAAGACCGAGTAGGAGATTTTCCCCAGCCCGGCAATCAGGCGCGACCTCGGCCAGCTGTCCAGGAAGCCGGTGCGCCGCGCCAGGCCAAGTGCCAATGCCACCACCAGCGCCACGGCAATGCGCGAGCGATAGTCGACGAGCAGCGCCGTGACCACCGGTACGACAAGCAGCAGTAGCCACCCGGCTATCGGTTGCTTGCGGGCTGTTGCCCAGTAGATCAGCACGCCCAGCGCGTAGGAACCGAAGAAGTACACGCCCCAGACGTCCCAGTCCGCATCGCGGTTGAAGTGGTACAGCGAGGCCAGTGCCAGTGCGCCGACCAGCAGGGCGCCCACGAAGGCCGCTCGCCCAGCGCCTTGTCCGAGGCGCCGCGCCAGCCAGAGAATCCCGAGCAGCAGGGCGAACAACTGGAAGTCGATGGCGATGTACCAGACGCCTGCCGACAGGCCCTCGTAACCGAGAATGCTCTGCAGCAGAAAGGCATGCGCAACGACCTGCGGCAGCGTCGGCAGGCCGGGCAGAGAGTCGTGCGTCATCAGGCGGCGGGCGATTGCGGCGCAGGCGATGCCGAGCAGCACGGCCGCCAGATAAGGAGTCACGAGCTTCAGGTAGCGCCTCCACAGCAGGGACAACGGCCGGGGCGCCAACAGCACGCCACTCGGAGCCAGACTCTGCGCAGCGAGAAAACCACCGATCACCAGGAAGGCTTGCACCGCTATGCGCGCCTCCTGGCTGAGCCAGGAGACCAAGTTTGGCAGCAGGGAATGGGCATGGTCGGACATGGGCCCGTAGAACGCCAGGTGATGCAGGACGATCAACTGCGAGGCGACAGCCTTGAGCGCGTCGACAAAGGCAAGTCGTGGTCCGGATCCGGGGAGTGGAGCCTCAGCCACTCAGGAAGCGCGCGTGGTAGTCGTCGAAGGGCATCGGCCTGCCGCGCAGGTACCCCTGCATCTCGTCACAGCCTTCACCGGTGAGAAACTCCCGCTGCGCCTCGGTCTCGACGCCTTCCGCAATCACCGTCAGTTGCAGACTGTGGCCGAGGGCAATCACCGCGCGCGCAATGGCGCAGTCCTCGGTGTCGGTAGGGAGTCCGCGGACAAAGCTCTGATCGACCTTCAGCTTGTTGAGCGGCAAACGCTTCAGATAGGCAAGCGACGAATAGCCGGTACCGAAATCGTCGATGACCAGACTGATCCCCATTGCCCGCAGGTTGTCGAGGACCTGGACGCTGTTTTCGGCATGGCTCATGATCGCGCTTTCGGTGATCTCCAGTTCCAGAAAGCGGGCCGGCAACCCGGAGAGTTCCAGCGTCCTGCGCGCCGTCTGCTGGATTCGACCGCGCGCGAACTCGACGCCGGATACGTTGACCGACAGCACACCGGGAGCCAGACCAGCGGCTACCCACGTCGCCCACTGGCACGCCGCCGTCCCTTGCACCCACTCGCCGATCGGCACGATCAGTCCCGACTCCTCGGCCAACTTGATGAATTCTCCCGGTAACACCAGCCCTTGCTGCGGACGTAACCAACGCACCAGCGCTTCGGCGCCGACCACCTTGCCGGTAGCGAGCGAAAACTGCGGCTGCAGGTACACTCGCAGTTCGCCACGTTCGATCGCGCGCCGCAGGTCGGTCTCCATCTGCAGGCGGGCCAGCGAGGTCTGGGTGAGATCCTTGGTGAAGAACTCGTAGGTGTTGCGACCGCGTTCCTTGGCGCGGTACATGGCGACGTCGGCGTTCTTCATCAAGGTTTCGGCGTCTGCACCATCCTGGGGAAAGACGCTGATGCCGATACTGGCGCCGACAAAGAACTCATGCTCGACGGTCACCGGTGACGCCTGCAGGACATTGAGAATCTTCTCGGCGATGTGCGAGACAGCCGTCGGCTCGCCGATGTCCTCGATGACGATCAGAAACTCGTCGCCGCCGAGCCTGCCGACGGTATCGGACTCGCGCATCAGCCGGCCAAGCCGCCACGCGACTTCACACAACACCCGATCACCGACCTGATGGCCGAGCGTATCGTTGATATTCTTGAAGCGATCGAGGTCGATGAAGAAGACCGCCAGACCCGTCTCGTCGCGATGCGCACGTTGCAAGGCCTTGTGCAGTCGATCACCAAGCAGCAGACGATTGGGCAGCCCGGTGAGCGGATCGTGATGGGCCTGATGATCGAGCTGGTCGTGCGCTCTGCGCAATTCCGTGATGTCCGAGAACACGCCGACATAGTGCGCGACCTTGCCCTGCGCGTCCTTGACGGCGCTGATCGTCAGCGACTCGAGAAAAGTCTGACCGTCCTTGCGACGATTCCACAGCTCACCCCGCCAGCGACCCTGAGTACCGAGAGCCTGCCACATGTCCAGGTAGAAACGTCGGTCCTGAAAACCGGATTGCAGCATTCGCGGATTGCGCCCGATGACCTCGTCTTCGGTGTAACCGGTAATTTCGGTGAAGGCGCGGTTGACGGCAATGATGTTGCCGTCCGGCGCCGTGATCGTGATGCCCTCGGCGCTACTGTCGAAGACAGTAGCCGCCTGCAGCAGGCGGGCCTCCATCCGCTTGCGCTCGGTGATGTCGAGCATGACGCCGACCAACCCGCCGCCGTTCTCGCCTGGCTTGCCATAAGTGGCCTTGTGAAAGATCACGTCGCGATAGTGGCCGTCCGCGTCGAGAACCCTGGCTTCGTAGACCTGCGAACCCAAGCGGGCGAGGAGCTCGTCGTCGGCCGCTTTGTAGCGATCGGCAAGGTCTGCCGGAGCAACGTCGTAAACGGTAGCGCCGACCACCTCGTCGCGCGACTTGCCGATCAGTTCCAGAAAAGCCTGGTTGCAGCCGAGGTAGCGCCCTTCCTGACTCTTGTAGAAGACCGGACCAGGAATGGCTTCGATCAGTTGGCGCATGAAATGAAGCTGCTGCGACAACTCCAGGGTACGGTCGGCCACGCGTTGCTCGAGTTCGAGGTGGCTTTGCCGCAAGGCCTGCTCGGCAGCCCGCTGGGCAGTCACATCCGCATAAGCCCAGATCCAGGTCTCGCTGTCCGCGCTCTCGCCAATGGTGCGACCAATGGCATGCACCCAGATTGGCGTACCATCGCGCCGCTGGTAAAGGAGTTCGCCGTCAAAGGTTTCGCCGCTTGCCGATTCCCCGTAGACCTGTCGTCCAACCGCTTCCCACGCCTCATCGCTGGCAAACAGGACACGCGTCGGCTGGCCCGCCAGACCGCCCTCCAGGTACCCGAAAATCTCCTCGCAGCGACGATTGCAGCGCAGAATCATGCGATTGCGGTGATAGGAAATACCGATCATCGCGTTGTCGAAGATCAGTTGCTGCTCCCAGAGGCTTTCGACGAGCGCCTCTTCGGCCGCCCGGCGGGCGGTGACGTCTTCGAAGAGCCAGACATAACCTTCGGCCGGGTTTGCCGGGTTGAGCAAGCTGCCGGTAACCTGGCACCAGATTGGCGTGCCGTCGGCCCGACAGTACTCCAGCTCGCCGATGAACTTGCCGGACTCGTCGGCGACTGCGTAGGCTCGCTCGCCCGCCTCGCGCCAGGCGGCTTCGCTGGCGAAGCAGACGCGCGTGGACTGGCCCAGCAGTTGCCCCGGCGCATAGCCGAAAATTCTCTCGAAGCTTGGGTTGCAACGCTGGATGACGCGGTCACGCAGGAAAGCAATTCCCGTCGGCGCTCGCTCGAAGATCAGCGCCTGCTCGCGCAACAGGGCCTCCATGGCCCTGTCGGCCTGACGTTTTTCAGTCACGTCTTCGAACAGCCAGACCAGACCATCACCCGGCTCCCCGGGGTTGGCGAGGCTGCCGGTCACCCGGCACCAGATCGGCAGGCCATCGGACTTGCAGTACTGCACCTCGCCGACGAAGCTGCCGCACTCGTCAATGAGTAGCTGCGCCCGCTCGCCCTTCTCGCGCCAGGCTTCTTCGCTGGCGAAGAAGCAGCGCGTCGATTGACCAATCAGCTGTCCCGGGGAGTAGCCGAAGATCCTCTCCAGGCTCGGATTGCAGCGCTGAATGATGCGATCGCGGACGAAAGCTATGCCGATCGGCGCCGCTTCGAAGATCAGTGTTTGTTCGCGCAGCAGCGCGTCCATTGCAGCGGCCGACGCGCGCTTTTCGCTGACGTCCTCGTACAGCCAGACATAACCCTCATCGGGGTTCACGCGATTCATCATGCTGCCGGTGATGTGGCAGCAGAACGATTCCCCATTGCGGCGCCGGAAGATCGTGTCGCCGTGGTAGATGCCGGTTTCGGCGATCGCCGCGTACGCGCGGCGGCCAGTCTCGAGCCACGCCTCCTCGCTCGGGTAGTAGAGGCGCGTCGATTGGCCGACCAGTTCGTCCGCCGCATAACCCAGAAGCTCCGCAAAGCGGCGGTTGCAGCGCTGGATGATGCGCTCGCGCAGAATCACGATGCCGGTTTCCGCATTCTCGAAAATGAGCTGCTGTTCGCGAAGCAGGCGCGCGCTGGTGTCGCGCGTGAGGACTTCCTGGGTGACGTCGCGAACGATCCACACGGTGCCCAGACGTGGCGCCGCCGGGTCGATGGCTCTGGCAATCAGATGCGCGACAAAGGTGCTGCCGTCACGGCGCGCCAGGCGGGTTTCGAGGTCAACGATCTTGCCGACCCGCAATTGCGGCCGAACCGTGCCGCGCAAGGCATCGCAGGACGCATCGTCCGGCAGGAAAACCGCGTCCAGCTGACCGACCAGCGTTCCCGCCGGCCAGCCGAAAAGCTCCTCGGCGCGCGGATTGCAGCGGTAGACAAGGCGGCTGCGCGTACACACCACGGCTATCCCCGAATGATCGAGGATCGCCTTGTATTCAAGAAGTTGCTGCTCCGGTGAGGCTGGCTCTCGCATGGCAATGAAGACGAATTCCTCAGGACACGGTCTGCAAACGGGAAAGATGCCCGGGCAGGTCGAGAAGCGACGGGACGCGCACATCGACGGCCAACGGCCGGCGCGTCGATCGGCTCACCCAAACGGTCTTCATGCCCAGGCGCCTGGCGGTCATCAGATTGGACAACGAATCTTCGACCATGATGCAGCGATCGGCCCGCAATCGCTCGCTGCGCAACAGCTCACGGAAGCCGCCGACCGCCGGCTTGGGTTGAAAGCGGAGGCGCTCCACCGAATAGACGGCGTCGAAGCAATTGCTGATGCCGAGGAGTTCGAGTACCGCTTCACTGTAACGCAGCGGCGCGTTGGAGAAGACGATCTTGCGTCCCGGCAGACGGCGGAGCATGGCCTTGAGGCCGCGCTCGCAGACCAGCATGTGCTTGAGATCCGGAAACTGGTGGGTATGCCAGAGAAAGTGCTGAGGATCGGTGCCGTGATGACGTACGAGGCCGAGCAGGGTCGCGCCGTAGCGCTGCCAGTAATCTTGCCGGAGGCGTGTCGCCTCGTCCCGATCGACGCCGAGGTGCTCGTGAATGTAGGCCACCATCGAGCGATTGATGTGCGGGAAGATGTGCGGACTGGCGTCGTGCAGGGTGTTGTCGAGGTCAAAAAGCCAGACCGGCGAAGCGGCTCTCAGCGTCGCCTCCCGATCAATGCGACTTGATCATCGTGCCGACACCGTGGTCGGTCAGGATCTCGAGGAGCAGCGCGTGCTCGACACGACCATCGATGATGTGCACGCTCTTCACCCCGTTGCGCGCCGCGTCAAGCGCCGCACCGATCTTCGGCAGCATGCCGCCGGAGAGCGTGCCGTTGGCAACCATGTCGTCGATCTGCTTCGGCGTCATGCCGGTGATCAGATTGCCGGCTTCGTCGAGGACGCCGGGCGTATTGGTCAGCAGTACCAGTTTCTCCGCCTTCAGAATCTCGGCGATCTTGCCGGCGACGACGTCGGCATTGATGTTGTAGGTTTCGCCACCCTTGCCGACGCCGATCGGGGCCACTACCGGGATGAAACCACCGGACTCCAGGTGCCCGATCAGCGACGGATCGATCTGCGTGATGTCGCCGACCTGGCCGACGTCGATCAGGTCTTCGCTGTTGTCCTGATTGGCCAGCATCAGCTTCCTGGCGCGGATGAAGCTGCCGTCCTTGCCGGTCAGCCCGACCGCCTTGCCACCTGCCTGATTGATCAGGTTGACAACATCCTTGTTGACCTGGCCGCCGAGAACCATTTCGACGATTTCCATCGTTTCGTCATCGGTAACGCGCATCCCCTGGATGAATTGTCCCTTCTTGCCCACCCGACTCAGCAGGCTCTCGATTTGCGGGCCGCCGCCGTGAACAACCACGACGTTCATGCCGACCAGCTTGAGGAGAACGACGTCGCGCGCAAAACACTGCTTGAGGCTGTCGTCGGTCATGGCGTTGCCGCCATACTTGACGACAATGGTCTTGCCGTGGAAACGTTTGATGTACGGCATGGCCTCGGCGAGAATGGCGGCTGCGTCGGCGGGAGTGATCCAGCGGTCGGTCATGGTGGCGTTCCTGATGATGACCGCCGGATTCTACCCGGCGCCGAAGCAAATAAAAAGGCAAGCTGCACCCAGGGGTGTCGACACCGAGTCGGCCACACTGGCCACCGTCACCAGGGAATCATGAGCCTGTCGAGACCAATCGCCGACCCCGCTCTTGGCCGCTATCGTGGTCGCTTCGCTCCTTCGCCGACCGGCCCCTTGCACTTCGGTTCGCTGGTCGCCGCGGTGGGCAGCTACCTGGACGCGCGTGCCAGCGGCGGCGACTGGCTGCTGCGCATTGAAGACGTCGACCAGCCACGGACGCTGCCGGGTGCCGCCGACGCTATCCTGCGCACCCTCGAAGGCTTTGGTTTTGAATGGGATGGTGAGGTGGTGGTGCAGAGCCGGCGTCTTGATCTCTATCGTGCGGCGCTGGTCGACCGACAGGTGAGCGGCGACGTCTACGCTTGCGCCTGCTCGCGACGCGAGATCGCCGCCAATTCACCCCCAGCAGCTGTGGATGGCGGGCTGGTTTACCCGGGCATCTGCCGTAACGGTCTGGCGGCTGGGCGAACACCCCGCGCCTGGCGAATGCGCGTCGCCGACTGCGAGATCGCCTTTGATGATCGCGTGCAGGGCCACGTCGGGCAGAACCTCGAGCGCGCCATTGGCGACTTCGTACTCCTGCGCGCCGACGGGCAGTTTGCCTATCAACTGGCTGTCGTCGTCGACGATGCGGCACAAGGCGTCACCGAGATCGTCCGCGGCGTCGACCTGCTCGAGTCCACGCCGCGCCAGATCTGGTTGCAGCAGCGCCTCGGACTGCCGACACCAAGGTATGCGCACCTGCCCATCGTGACCAATGCCGCGGGTGAAAAACTCTCCAAACAGACGCGCGCGGCTGCCGTAGACCCCGCCGCGGGTAGTGCGCCACTGGCGGCGGCGCTTGACTTCCTTGGCCACGCGGTGCCGGAGGACCTGGGTCGTGCACCGTTAGCCGATTTCTGGCGCTGGGCGATCGCCGCCTGGTCGATCGAGCGCGTACCGAGGGGGCGCAGGGAGTACCGGGCTGCGCCGGCAACTCAAGGCTTGCGCCCGTAGCCGGCTATGCCGACGAGAACGCGGACCAGATTGTAGCTGGCCCAGCGCAAGAGGCGGGAAGGCCAGCGCAGCCGCTTCCAACTCTCGGCATGGAGTTCGTGAGCGCCACTTTGCATCGCCCCCTGAAGACTGCTGCGCAATTCGTCTGCAAAGTTTCCGTCACGCACGACTATGTTGGCCTCCCTGGCCAGAAGCAGGCTGAAGGGATCGATGTTCGACGAGCCGACGGTCGCCCAATGCCTGTCGATGACCGCCACCTTGGCGTGCAGGAAGCTGCGCCGATATTCGAAGATCCGGATGCCGGCCGTCAGCAGCTTGCTGTAGAGCGCCTGCGTGGCGTAATGCAGCAGACGGTACTCGACCCGCCCCTGCAGCAGGATGACCACCCGCACCTTGCGTCGCACCGCATCGTGGAGGGCCTTGCGGAAACGGCGACCGGGCAGGAAATAGGCGTTGGCGAGAAGAATGTCCTCCTGCGCTGTGGCAATAGCCTCCAGATAAGCCTCCTCGATATCGCGCCGGTGGCGGATGTTGTCGCGCACCAGGAAGGCTGCGGTCTGCTCACCCCGGGCTGGCGGATCTTTGCGGGGGGCCCGCGTCAAGCGGTAGCGGCGAGTCAGCTTGGCCCACAGGACCAGCTCCCACAAGCGGTGCATGGCTTCCTGAATCGGCGTCAGCAGCGGACCTTCGACGCGCACGGCATAGTCGTAGCGCGGTGGCACCTGATGCGGGGTATTGAGGTCGTCGATGACGTTGATACCGCCGACGAAAGCAATGTCCCCATCGATCACGACCAGCTTGCGGTGCAGGCGACGCAGACGATGGCGACGCAACTGAAAGCGCGCGATGTCGGGCCGATAGACCATGGCCTGCACACCGGCGGCGACCAACCGAGGCTGCAGGCGATCGGCAAACTCGCGTGCGCCAAAGCCATCGACAAGAACGCGGACGGTGACGCCGCGTCGCGCCGCCCGGGCCATCGCATCGGCAACCTCGCGGCCGGTGACGTCATCCTCGAAAATGTAGCTTTCGAGATGAACCTCGTGCGTCGCTTCGTCGATTGCCCTGATCAGCGCCGGAAAATACTCGGCGCCACTGTTCAGCAGCGTCAGTCGGTTACCGGGCAGGAACCTGGCGGCCATCGCGTCGAGGAATCGCTTCCTGGAAGGTCGCGATGCCGCCCGTCATCGTGCCTTACGGCTGCTGGCTGACGAACACCACCTGCGCCGGCATCGGCGCCGGGAAGCCGGCTGCCGCCAGCGACTCGCGAATCGTCCGGTTGGTGTCGAAGTACACCTGCCAGTAATGGTCGGTGTGGCAATAGGGACGCACGGCAAGCACTGGACCGACGAGGTTGAATTCGAGAATCTCGACATCCACGGCAGGATCGGCAAGCACATTGGGGATAGTCGCGATCTTCTCCTTGAGCAGTGCCATCGCCGCCGCATGGTCGGCCGCCCCGGACAACTGCGCCTTGAGGTCAACCCGACGATAGGCATTGGTCGAGAAATTCTGGATGGTATCCGAGAAGATCTTGTTGTTGCCGACGAGAGTCAGTACGTTGTCCGGCGTGTTGATCGCCGAGACGAAAAGACCAACCTCCTTGACCGTGCCGGTGATGCCGCCAACCGTCACGAAGTCGCCCACCTTGATCGGCCGCAGGATGATCAGGAACACACCGCCGGCAAAGTTGGACAGCAGGCCTGACCAGGCCAGGCCGATGGCGACACCGGCAGCGGCAAAGAGCGCGGCAAAGCTGGTGGTCTGAATGCCGAAATAGCCCAGAATGCCGATCACCAGCACGATGTTCAGCGTCACGTTGATCACCGTGCCGAGATAGCGCATGATCGTGGCATCGACCTTCTGGCGTTCGAGCGCGCTCTGGACCAGACTGCCGACGCGGTGGATCAGCCAGCGGCCGATGACCCAGAAAGCAATCGCGGCGAGCACCTTGATGCCGAAGTCCGAAGCGTACTGGACCGCTAGGTCCTGCCAACGCGAAATGTCCTGCGCATTCATGGAATTCTCCTGACTATGGGGAAGTGATGAGTTTCCCATTGTAGTTGACCCAGTGCAAGCCCGGGCGAGATGCCGCGCTGGCGATCAGGCGGATCGTGGCGCACTGCTTCCCGGGAGAACCGTGCAACAATAGCGCTGCCAGGACGGCTCGGCGAGACGGACCAAGCTGACCGCGAGGAGCGTCCGGCAAGCCGGCGGCGGTTGATCCGGGGGCTTGATCCACGTCAATGCCGCGCCGGCCACCCTGCTCTCTAATGGGCGGATTTCCCTTTCTGGACGGCACGATGTTTCGGATCTCCCAGTACATGCATGAACTCTCGGCGCCAAGACAGCCCGGGCCCAAACTGAACCCGCCGGCGCCGGTGGTGATCTGGAATCTCATTCGGCGCTGCAATCTGACCTGCAAGCACTGCTATTCGATTTCCGCCGACAAGGACTTCCCGGGAGAACTGGCGACCGACGAGATCTTCGTCGTCATGGACGACCTGAAGCGCTTTCGCGTCCCGGTGCTGATTCTGTCCGGCGGTGAGCCGCTGCTGCGACCCGACATCTTCGACATCGCCCGACGCGCCAAGTCGATGGGCTTCTACGTCGG
>JGI24216J29974_1002398_pt1 | contig 12792 bp, 10 predicted proteins | sample EnhBioin_Aerobic_2_FD_29974 | JGI IMG/M metagenome (IMG submission 29974) | reverse complement strand
AACGTCAGCGAGGGTTTCCTGAAGACCGTCCTGATGACGACCTCGATTGGCTGGCCCTTCTACGCTGTCTGTGCCTGCCTGGCTTTACCGGTGATTCGTGTCCTCTATGGCGACCAATGGGACGTGACGGTGCCGCTGGTGCGAATCCTCTGCTTTGCCATGGCTATCGAGCTCGTCCTCCTGATGTCCACGGAACTGCTGCTGGCCCTGTCGGAGGCCAGGAAAGCCAGCGTGCTGCAGGCGAGCATGCAGGTTTTGCGCGCACTGATCATCCTCGCCGCTGCCCCGTTTGGCCTGTCGACAATCTGCTACGGCCTGGTTGTGACAAGCATCCTGAATGCGGCATTGGCATTTTTCTTCCTGGCAGGCTCGATCACCCTGCTCCGGCGCGATGTGGTGAGAGCCTGCATGCCAGCCTGCGGAATCACCGCTACCGCGATCCTTGGTGCGCTGAGCGGACTGTTCATCGCGGAGCAACTGACGGCACCGTACATCGGCCAACTGGCGGCAGGAGGCTTGTTGGCGTTGGCGGCTGCCCTCGCCACCATTTGGCTGACCAAGCACCCCTTCGCCACCGAACTCCGGCTATTGTTGACACGATTGCCGGCCGGCGCGTCGCAGGGGCGTTCCAGGTGAGGAAGGATACTGGGCTGGCTAGCGCACCCTGGCGTGCGCCTCGCCAGCGCCTGGAATCGAACCCTGCAAGGAGGGCAATTGCCGGCAACTGGTGTACGCACCGGCCATCAGACCTTCCCTTCCCGACTTGTCTTTCGATTGGCGCCCGGACGGTGGTCAATCTTGTCGAACCGCCTCGCCGAGCTGCGAGGCCCTGAGTGCTGCCGTGAAAGTCTATCTGACCTTTGATGTCGAAATCTGGTGCAACGGCTGGGACGACCTGGACGGCCGTTTTCCGAGTTCCTTCGAGCGCTATGTCTACGGTCGTTCGCGCCATGGCGACTACGCCCTGCCGAAAACCCTCGAGATATTGGCCGGCACTGGCCTGACTGGCGTCTTTTTCGTCGAACCGCTTTTTGCCGCGCGCTTTGGACTCGAGCATCTGGCCACGATTGTCGCCCTGATCCAACCGAAACGCCACGACATACAGTTGCACCTGCATCCCGAATGGACCGACGAGATTCGCCCACTGGTGTTCCCGGGAGCCTACCGCAAACGTCAGCACCTCTCGCACTACACTTTCGCAGAGCAATGCACGCTGCTTACCCTCGGGCGCACACTGCTGGCCGACGCTGGCGCCAACACCCCGACGGCTTTTCGGGCCGGCAGTTTTGCCGCCAACGCGGACACGTATCGGGCCTTGAACACTTGCGGCATCCGGACCGACAGCAGCCTCAACGGTGTGCATCCCGATAGCGGCATCGACCTGCGGGGAAAGATCGACTTCTTCCACCCCGTCGAGATCGACAACACACGGGTCCTGCCGATGACCGTGTTCCGCGACGGAACGGGCCGCTTGCGACCGGCCCAAGTAGGGGCCTGCAGTTTTCCCGAGATGCGCACCGCACTCGAATCGGCAGCCGCAAACGGGGTAGAGCATTTTGTGGTGCTGTCCCACAACTTCGAGATGCTCAAGCCGGACCGTAGCGTGCCGGATGCCATCGTCGTCAGGCGCTTTCAGCATCTATGCGCTTATCTGGCGGCAAATCGTGACCGCTATCAAGTAAGCACGCTCGACGAACGGCCGGAACTCACCTCACGCGACTCCTCCACGCCGCTCCCCCACGCCGGACTCCTGGCCACACTGCAGCGTCACGGCGAGCAAGCCCTGAGACGAGTATTCGCACGATGACGGTCCTGAAGGACACTCACACTCGCTAGCGCAGGTACTGAGACAGGAAGACGATAGTGCCGAAGGGCCGTAGCGGCCGCAGCACCTCGTCTCGGAAAGTCAGCGACGCGCGTAGCGCTCGCCAGAACACGGCACTTCGACTGGGAAAGGGAAAGTCGACCGGCGTACCCTTTCCTCCGATCGCCCGAATCGCGCAGCGCGCGGCCGCCAGACGATTGACCACCGGCACCCCGCCATCGGCGGCGGCTTCCGGCGCCTTGGAAAGTCCGAAGGGCCCACAACAACGCCCGAGGTTCGTCATAGCCTGATGCATACACCTTTGCCGTGGTACCCCCCAGTCTCGCGTTGACCTCCAGAAACCACACCTGATCGGTCCTTGGGTCGAGCAGAAGGTCAAAATGGAAGACGCCCACCAAGCGGGCACGCTGCGCGAAGTCCCGGCAGGCCTGGGCCAGTTGTTCTGTCAGCGGCCAAGGTTCCAGCATGACGGTTACTCCATCGTTCTTCAGCCTGCCGATGTAGCCCTGCAGGGGCAGCATCTCGCCGACACCAGTTCGAGCACCATGCACGACCACATTCGGTCCACTCACGAAAGGTTGGGCCACGACAGGAGGGGCATCGGATCCGCGCGCGCCGAGGAAGCGCCCCAGTTCGCCGACATCCTCGACGAACTCAGCCTTGAACGACGGATCGACCGACGCGCGATCTGGCCGCAGCACCAGCGGGAATGGCAGGATCGAAAACGACTCGCGGTCGTCCGAGCGGAAACTGCGGGTCGGCAGCACGTCGAAGCCGCACGCCTTTGCCAGTTCGACCTGCTGCGTTTTCGACTCCATCGCCGTAATGACCTCGGCCGCTGCGGTCGCCAGGACGGTGCCGGCACCCAGCAGCGGCAAATACCGCCACAGATTGAGAGTCACCTGATCCGCCAGGCAGGACAGATGGCTTGACCCTGCCGCTTCCAGCAGGTGCCCGAGACGTGCTGCGCAATCCGCATCGAAGCCCCCAAGCGGGCCGATGTGGTCGTAGCGATCTGCGATCCGCCAGAGCGCCCGCGGCAGCGGTTGCTGCTCAGTGTGCAGAAAGTGGGTGCGCAGGCCGCTACGCTGCCAGCTCGAAAGGCAGGCGATCTGTGCCGGACCCATCGGCCCGAGCATTGCAATGTGACCGGGGCCGCTCATGTCGGCCTTCCTCCCCGGGCTTGCGGAGGGTTCAGAGGGACCAGCATGGCGCCGTGGCAAGGTTCCGGCGCCGTCGTTTCGATCCGGCGAAGCTGCCTAGTTGCGTTGATCGTCTCGATCCCTCGCGAGGCATCCACACCCCAGCCCAGATGGCAAGCGGCAATGCTGCCGTGCCACCGATCCATGGCGCTCATCGCTTTTCGCCCCAGAGCGAACACGGGTCTGGTGTTCGCCTGAGAGCCTCCCCGCGCGAAGATGCACAACGCCGAATGACTCCATCCCCACATCTGTGCATCCTTGCCGCCCCCTTCCCTGTCAAACGCTACCAAGACCTTCCGAATACCTGTTCTTGATTCGCAGAAACGGTCTCTCAATGTAAACCCAGGAAAGGTACGCGACGGTCAGCGTCAACAGCATGGGTATGAGAAAGTCAATGAGCTTTTGCATGACCAGAGCCCGTGTGACGTCGATGATTCCGGGAATCCACCGCGAGAGGTAGTCGCGGTAAACGAGCAGAACAAGCATGTGATAGACATAGACTCCGTAGCTGAACCTGCCCAGCGCTATCAATCTCGGTCTTGATAACAAACGGCCAATTGGCCCGTCAAACCCCTGGTAGCACCGATAGACGAGGTACACGAAGACAATGGACGATAGGCTGTTTGTCGCCAGCCTTCTGAGCGGATTGTCCTTGTCCAGGCCAAAGCTGCTCAGGACGAGCAGGACCCAGCACCACAAGACCACCCATCGCAGCCGTCCGGCATTGCCGCGAAACCATGCTCGCACTTGCGCAAAGTCGTCTTGATAGCAAGCATGGGTTGCCACGGCCAACAGCGCGCCGGCAGCGAGTGTATCCATGCATGCCGGCAGCAGAACATCCGCATAGTGGTTGATGCCGTCGAGGATCGCGGCCAGCCGAAACACCACGGCACCAAAAATGACCAGAACAATCACCACGGGCAAGCGACTGCGGGGGACAAGCAACACCAGCCAAAACCATCCGATATAAAACTGTTCTTCCACAGCGAGTGACCAATACGGCGAAAGTGGCCCCACCCATTCGCGGCGAATGAACACCAGGACATTAGTCAGATACGAGAAATGCCAGAGCCAATCGTCGACGACTCCTCCCATTTCCTTCCTGGAAACAATCGCCAGAAGCAAGTAAATCGACAGCGCCAAATAGTAAATTGGGAACAAGCGAAGCGAGCGGCGAATATAGAAATTTCTGGCCACCAGGGTTGCGGAAGCACCGGTGGTCTTCATGTTCTCCTTGTGGGAGAGAATGATGGACGTGATCAGAAATCCGCTCAACACAAAGAACAGGCGAACACCGTATTCGCCCCAGGGGCCGCCCGCGAGGAAGTGCGAAAACATGACCATCAGAACGGCGACCGCCCGCAGGGAGTCCAGTTGAGGATAGTATTTTTGGGCTTGCGGGTTCATTCGCGGTCATATCGCTAGTAATTTTAACGGGAGGGCGCCAACTGGAAGTCCCGATGCCATCGATTCGCCAGCAAGCGCATGGACCACACTGGCAGAGCGTTGCCCCACGGCGTATAGCGCGGCAACTGGAACAGGTCATCGCCGGTTTGCGCCACTCCTCTCGCCGTCGTCACGGCACCGCGAAACCCCAGCTGTTCGACCAGCCTGGCGTGCTCCGCTGTGTAGTCCTGCCCCGGCTTGCCATTCGGGTAGGCGAAGACCTGGACCGGGGCGTCGAGCATCGCTTCGAGGCTGCGTTTGCTCTCGCCGATCTCGATTTCCGCTTCGCCTGGAGTCAACGACGCAAGAATGGGGTGTCTGACGGTGTGCGCCCCGATCTCCATGCCTGCCAAGTGCAGTTCCCGGACTTGCTCGGCGCGCATCATCAGGTTGGGAGGCAAGTGGGTGACTTTGCTGATCGCCTGCAGTCGAGCAATGGCTTCCTCCCGTTGTGCCAGTTGCAGGTACTTGATGCGCGGTAGAAGTTGCTCGATGGCTGCGCGGCGGTCGCTCGCCTCCGCTACCGGCAGTCTGCCAAGGCCAAAAACCTCGAGGTCAAGCGTTGACTCGGTGGTGGCACGCAAGCACTCGATGACGGAATCGTTCCACATGCGGCCTCCGTCGATGAACCCGCTGGCGACGAAAAACGTTGCGGTGAGCCCGTGGCGGCGGAGAATCGGCAATGCCACTTCAGCGTTGTCCGCGTAGCCGTCATCGAAAGTGATCACCAACGCTCGCGGAGGCAAGGTATCCGCGGCCAGATGACTGACAGCTTGTCCGAGAGTGAGGACATTGAAGCTCCGGGCGACAAAGCGCATGCGCTGATCGAAGCTCCTGGCGTCCGGCTCGTGCGGGAAAATCGAGTCAGGCCGGGCATGCACGCGATGATAGATGAGGATCGACAGTCGGCGCGGGGTAACGACACCGAGAGTGCCGAGGGTCGCCTTGGCGAGTGTTGCGGTCAACAGTTCCACAGTCCCTCTACTTCGTGAATTTGCAAATTGGATCCGACGCCGGGGCACACACCGGCCACGACATTGGCGACACTGAAGCGCAGCAAGTCCGCACTGATCGATGGCGATCAATCGTGCCGACGGTCAGCGATGCAAGCACCCGGGGATCGGCGATTCAGGATGTTGGTCTGGGCACTGGCTCCTGAACTGCTGTCGTGCCGACGGCCTTGCGCTTCTCGTTGATTGTGGCGTCAACCAGAACCACGAAGCCGACGATGTAGTAAGGAAGGTCGAAATGAACCATCGACAGAAACGCAGCGCCCACAGCAAACCCCGCCAGACTGGCTTGCGACATTCGCATCAGGAGGGGCGCCCACCCGGCAAACTCGGGATCGTGCCTGGCTTTGGCGGCCACCTCGCCGGCCTTTCGCCACGCCAGAATCCCGACGAGCAAGTAGAGAACTAAGCCGGGAAATCCGTGTTCCCCCAGTGCCTGGAAATAGATGCTGTGGGCCACGTAGACATGGTCCTGAAAGTCGAATTTCTCCACGTCTCTCGGCGCATACATGGCAAACACCGTGGGGATATCGGCGTTGAAGCCAGCACCGACCAGGGGCCTGTCCAACGCCAGAGCCCAGAGGGTCTTCCAGGTGTAGATTCGCGACATGGCTGACGAATCCTGATCGAAGGACTCGATGGTGTTCATGCGGCTGATCCATGACTCGGGCATCAGGAGGATTCCTGCCAGGAGCACACCGCCGAGGATTATCGTCGTCAATACCGGCTTCTTCCCCTTCAGGGTCACGAAAAAGGTCATCCCCACCAAGGCCAGCAGGGCACCGCGCGACTGGGTACCCAGAATGCCCAGGAAGGTCGTCCCGATCAGGAAGACCATCCCGTAGCGCACATAGCGGTGGGTTGCTGTCTGAAAGAGGTAGTACATGAAGGGAACAAGCATCACCAAGGCGACTCCCAGCGCATTGTTCCCCGCGATCACACCGCCGCCAGGCCCCCATACGCGTCCGGATCCGCCCGTCAGAAGAGTGAAAATTCCTCCTTTCATGCCGTAGAAGCCGATCGAAAGGGTAATCACCCAGAGCAGCGTCTCAATCTGCTGACGTCCTCGTATCAGCATCAGCGTCAGGAAGAGAAAGAAGTGAATCTTCATGACAACAACCCACTTGTCGAAGATAAGAGCCGCGCTATCAATGGCAAAGAAACTGGTCACCGTCATCCATAGCAGAAACAGCAGGTAGGTCGTGGTGATGGACGACGAGGGAAACGGGTGTCGGTCGCGCGAAAACAGGAAGCCTGCCAGAGTGGCCAATGCCACCATGTAGGAAAATGGCATGGTTTGAGCAAACCCGAAGGCCAGTCGATGCGGAACCATCATCGCCAGCCAGGCCCAGACGTAGACACCCACCCTCGGCTTGCCCAGGATGAAGGGAATGAGACCAAGGATGATCAACGTAATCAAAATGTCACGCATGGTCGTCGGTCAGTTGCGAGTTGCTTGGGATGTGGCGCCCGACACACGGCTGACGACGTAGCGGAACTTGCCGGACGCCTCGCTGGCAATAGCGGCAACCCTATCGACCCGAACATCAACCGCTTCACCCAGGCGCGCTTTGAAGTCGCGCACGATCCGCTCCTCCGACGCCCGCTCAAAAGCCGGCCCGGCAACCACCTGGACAAGCGTCTGGTCGATCGATACCTGCTCGATCCTGAAACGCTCGACACCGGGTAGATCGCGCAGCGTGTAGATCAGCGCGAGGCCGTGCATCACGGTCCCATCACGCGCAACGACGAAATCTGTGGTACGTCCCTGGACGTCTTCCAGAACCGGCAAACCGCGACCACAGGCGCAGGTCTTGTCGGTCAGCAGACCTATATCTCCCGTACGGTAGCGAACAAACGGAAAGTCTCCTGTCGCCATGTGCGTGACGACGATCTCACCGGGCTCCCCAGGCGCTGCCGGCTTGCCATCGGGACGTACGGTCTCGACAACGATGTCCTCGGCGCTGAGGTGCAGGCTACCGGCACGGCACTCGTGGGCGATGAAGCCAGCATCGCGCGCACCATAGCCATTGGCCACTGGGCAGCCGAACACCTGGCTGATCACGGCGCGTTGTTGATCGTACAGCTTCTCTGAAGTCACGAAAACGACCTTGATTCCAAGGCCACGCATATCCAGATTTCTCTGCTGCGCACGCTGGGCGATCAACGAGAGGCTCGAAGGATAGCCGAAGAGCATTGCTGGACGTCTGTCGCGGATGGCGTCGACGAAGTGGTCGAGGTTCTCAGCTGACATTTCGAAAGCTGGCAACAGGTGGCTTCTCATGATTCCGTCACGCAGACGCCGAAGCCGATCCTGCGCACCGAGTTCAATCGGACTGCCCCAGACCACCAGTTCACGATCGCCAATGTCCACATCCCACCACCGTGTAGCGCGCCACTTCGCCGCAACGTCGTGGCTCTTTCGTCCCTTTCCCATGTAGAAGATCAGTGGCTCGCCCGACGATCCCCCGGTGTTGTAGCGCGTCAGCGGTCCATGGCCATCTGCCTTCAGCCGCTCGACATTGGCCCGTATATCCGGCTTGCCGAGCAGCGGCAAGAGCGACAGGTCGGCCGTTGTACGGACGCTTGCCGGATCGAAGCCCAGGCGGCGGAACAAGTCCCGGTAGTACGGGACTCGCGCCCCGATGCCCACCAGGAAGTCGCGCAAGCGCAGAGCCTGCTCCTCGGCTAGGCGATCCACGGGCCACCACTGGCTCTTCTCCAGCCGCTGCCGCCTCGCCACCGAATCGTGGCCTTTGAGGCGTTCATGCAGCGGGAACAGAAGACGCGAACAAATCCCGGTATACAGACTCAAGCACTTCTCCTTGTGCAATAGACACTGCTCGCGTGTTGGTGGGCGGGTCGCGATCTCCGGCTGACCGTCCCACCAGCAATACCGATCAACGCACCACGCCAGGTTTGCGCAGCGTTACCAGGATCCAGCCGCGCAGAAAGCCAAGACTGTCGAAACGACTGATCAGTTTCTCGTAGCAGGTCCCCAGGAAGAAAAGACCAGCATTGAACATCAGATAGTTCGGATACTGGCTCAGATACTCGAAGGACTCTACTGTGAGCCGTGCCGACGCTGCCAGCCGTTCGACGTCGGCGCGTGTATTGGTCCGATAGGCTGTTGGAAAGGTATCCTCCTCGGCCCTTCCTTCCACCTTGCTGACGATTCGGGCATGAAAGCGATTGGGAACCAGACGCGCCACCAGCGTACCGTAGTCCCACATGTTGGCGGTCAGGAAAAGCACTGCCCCCCCCGGGCGCAAGACGCGCGAGAGTTCCTTGTACACCGCTTCCGGGTCCGTCAAATGCTCGAACACGCTGCGCGAGATGATGAGGTCGACACTCGCGTCAGGCAACGGCATCGCCGAAAGATCAGCGTTATAGGCGTCGATTCCAGGAGGAACATCGGTGAAACTCACCAGTTCCACGCCGATGAGGCCGCGTGCTCGTCCCAGATACTTTCTGAGGACCGGAACGGTGCGACCGCAGCCGGCGTCAAGCAACACGCTGTCGGGTGTCAGCAAGGACTCGACGCGCTCCTCATACACCCGATAGGGATGCGGGCTGTTGGCGTAGTATTTCCGCAGCAGTGTTTCGGAAAGGGCAGTCATGGCAGTTTTCCAAAGGACAGGTCACAGCGTTCCAGCGCTCTCGGGCACGACGATTTCCGCATGGACGGTGACCGAAACCACGTAATACTCAGGATTCTCTTCGTTCGGCAGCAACCCGACGATACGCGTCAAGCCACTGCCTCCGTACTCGGGGCCAGGCGTACGTGTGTGCCTGTTCCAGGCCGGCCTGCCGGAGAGCCGCAGCCAGGCCGGCATCCCGCAAGACGCGAAGGGCTTCAGTGGCCATCGTTGCATGGTCGCCGACCGGCACCAGCAGGCCACTGACGCCCTGCTCGACCAAGTCAGGAATGCCACCCGCACAGGTACTGACAACCGGCACACCACTGGCAAACGCCTCGAGTATCGACACCGGCATGTTGTCGACTGTGCTCGGGTTGAGCAGGCAGTCCGCCGATGCGTAAAGCGCCGGTATATCCGCGTTGGCAATGCGTCCAGTGAAGCTCACCGCGGTCTGAAGACCAAGGTCGGCAACCAGAGCCTCCAGGCGCGAAAGCTCCGGGCCAGTACCGGCAATGGTCAAGCGCGCACATCGGAAACCATCCCGGATTCGCGCGAAAGCGCGGATCGCTGTCGGAATGTCGTAGATAGGCTCCAGGTTACGCGTAACCACGAGATGCGGCGCGTCGCCAAACATTCGCGCGCGCCCCGGTACGAAACGAGACAGATCGATAATGTTGGGAACCACTTCGGCCGACAGGCCATAGCGGGAGAAAACCCTGAAGAGGAACTTCGAAGGGGTCACTCGCAGCGATGCGCCGGCAAGCATGCGGAGCACATGGCGAGGTGCCGACGCAAAGAATGCATCGGCGTTCCCGCCTCGGTAGTTGATGATCACCGGAGTCCCTCGGAGTCGGGCAATGAGCAGTGCGGGTGCAGCACACAAGTGCCAGCTCCAGCCCGAGTTGGCAAGGACGTGCATCACCTGCGCCCGCCCCGCGGCCTGCCAGAGGCGCAGCAAGTAGGGCAGCAAGCGAAAACCTGCGCGCAAGACAGGCAGTCTGCCTGCCCATGCCGGTCGATACGACGCGTTGGTACACACCAACTCGGCCTCGACGCCTTCATCGCGCAGGAGGCGAACGAGTTGCTCACATTGGTTCGCCATTCCACCAGACGGCGGTGGGAGTGGCCCGACAACGCAAACGGCCGGCCACAGATCGGCGTCCGCGAGGATCGGTCGTGCTGCGTCGACCAAAGTGCTCACCGTGCGCCTCGCGCCGCCAAGCGCCGCCCTGCCGTCCACCAGGCGACCAGACAGACCAACAGCACCAGCAGGGCAGCAGCACCCGTAGCGCCGACCCACAACAGGTGGCTGCGCACCGACTGAATGGCCTCGACCTGCCGTCGATTGTTCGGCTCTTCAAGAATCCTCACGCCCGGATATACGCCTTGAACGATACCGCCGAGTTGTTCGAGCGCACGCGACACCGAGCCAAAGGTGCGCACGAGTTGCGCCTGATCATACGAGAAGACATTGTTGCCCCACACGGCATACCACTCATCCAGGCCACGACGGTAGTAGTCCCACGCCCGCTCCGGCGTCCCAGCGCCTGAGCGGGCCGTCGGATGGAGTGGCATCAGACGCACGGTAGTGACGTTGGCGCGCATGGACGCGTGCACCTCCAGCGCCGACAGTGGCACTCCGTCGACACCGACGAAGTAGTTGTTGTTGAAGACGTCAAGGAGCTGCCAACTCCCGATGTCGCGATTCCATATCTCGACCCAGACGTGCCCATGACCACCAAACCCATCAAACGAGAAAGCCCAGCTTCGTACCGGAATACCGGCGGCCATCGCCAGGCCCGAGAAAACACGGACGAAATCGCCGCAGTAGCCTTCGCCGGCACCAACGATTCGCCGATAGCTGTCGAGCAGGTCGGACTGGATTGCACCGCCTGACAACGTCGGACTCGATCCGAGAAGGTGCCGGCTGATGGCGACCGCACGCTCCCAGTCTGAAGGCATCGCCGCTAGTCCGAGCCGGCTGACCGCTGCGACAAACTCCGGATACGGCGCCGCAGACTCGAGCAGAAAGCCGGTGGGCACCTTGGCCGGCGTCCAGGCAAGATCGCCTTCGTTGCCGGCAACCAAGACCAGAGCGTTGCGCATGCGAACCATCTCGGTCGAACTGCTCAGGTATGGCGCCAGAGAGAGCAGCGCTCCCACCAGCACCAGCAAGCTGATCCAGACACCTCGGCGCCAGAACCGGACGGCTTCCGACACGCTACCTCATCCTACCAGCACAGTCCGTGGACCGTCGCCGGGATCGCCGCCGGGTTCGGCAGCCGGACCAGATCAAGGAGTACCTGCTCGGCCCGGCACGACCTCGCCAGCGTCTCGGCGATCGCCTGCCCCGCGAGCCCGATCACCAGCACTTCCGACTCATTGATGACCTCCGCCAAGTCCGCCCGCATCATCTGTCCGATGTGCGGCAGATGCTTCTCGATGAAGTTGCGGTTGGCGCCAAGCAGGCTTGCCAGGTGAACCTCGGGATCATAGATGGCAAGCTGCATGCCTTTGCCGATGAGCTGTTCGGCGAGGGTCACCAGCGGGCTCTCGCGCAGGTCGTCGGTGCCGGTCTTGAAAGACAGCCCGACGAAACCGATCTTGCGCTTGCCGAAGGCCAGCAGTTTGTTCAGCGCCACGTCGAGATGATTGCGGTTCGACTGCATGATGCCACCAAGCATCGGGATGTCGACATCGTGGATTTTGGCCAAGTAGGTAGTCGCCCGCAGATCCTTGGGCAGGCAGGAACCGCCGAAGGCATAACCAGGCTTCAGATAAGCCGTCGAAATGTTGAGCTGCGTATCCTGACAGACCAGATCCATCACCTCGAAGGCATCCACGCCAAGCGCCGCACACAGACGTGCCGTCTCATTGGCGAAGGTGATCTTGAGCGCATGAAAGTTGTTGCAACAGTATTTCATCATCTCGGCCGAGCGAACCGATGTTTCGATGAAGCGGCATGGCAGATTGCCGAACAGTTTGCGGAGACGCTCGACCGGGTAGGCATGGTTGGCGCCAACGACCGTGAATGGGGGCTTGTCATAATCACGGATCGACGAGCCTTCGCGCAGAAATTCTGGCTGGAAGCAGAGAAAGAAGTCCACGCCGTCCTTCTTGCCTGATTCCTCTTCGATGATCGGCCGCAGCACGTCCTCAACCGTGCCCGGCACCAGCGTCGAGCGAAAGACGACGATGTGCGGCGCGCTCTTGCCGGCAATCGCCCGCCCCATCTCTGCCGCCAGACGCAGGATTGCACCCTGATCCTGGCTGCCGTTGGCCGCGGATGGCGTTCCGACACAAACCAGGGAAATCTCGCTGTCGAGCACGGCCTGCTGCGCGTCCGTGGTAACAGCGACGCGGCCACTGGCTGCGGCGAGAGCCATCAGATCGACCATACCCTCCTCGACCACGGGCGTCTTGCCGGCCATGATCAGGTCGAGCTTGGTGGCGTCGATGTCGACCCCGATCACCTCGTGACCATCACGCGAAAGGCAGGCCAGCGATACGGCACCGACGTAACCCAAACCAAAAATACTGATTTTCATGCGAGTTTCCCTTTGCTTTGCGAGAAGTTCCTGATGCAGCGGTCGATGATCTCGTCCAGCCTTGCCATCGAATGCGGCCAGGCATGATTGCTGAGCATGCGTTGCCGTCCGGCCACCGCC
>JGI24216J29974_1000507_pt1 | contig 12920 bp, 10 predicted proteins | sample EnhBioin_Aerobic_2_FD_29974 | JGI IMG/M metagenome (IMG submission 29974) | reverse complement strand
CCTGCACGAAGCAATCAAGAACGAAGGCGGGGCGGCACCGGTTTCGCAGAAACTGACTCTCGACCTCGCGCAGGCGTGCCTGGCGACGGGTAACGAGGCTGCCGCGCAGGAGATCGTCCGCAAGGTAGCCGCCGAAAACCACGAGAACCGAGCCATGATCGCCCAGGTGCAAAACATCTACACCAAGGCGGGGAAGGAACAGAATGGTCAGGAACTCCTTGCGCAGGTCGGACGGGAAATCGTCGAGCTCAACAATCGCGGCGTGCTGGCAGCGCGCAGCGGCGACGTGCAGGGGTCTGTGCAACTGCTGATGGAGGCTGCCGAACGCGTGCCCAACCTCCAGTTTCTGGTCAATGCCACAAAGGCGATTTTTACCCTGCTCGAAATCAAGGGCTGGGATGCGAACCTGGCCAAACGTGGCCTGCGCTATCTGGAGATGGCGCAGACCAAAGATATCCGCAATCCGCGAGTAATTTCGGCGCGCGAGACGTACCAGCGCGTCGCGCGCAAGTACGGGGTTCCCATCGTGCCGTTCGGCGCCGCCCGAAACACCGCCGAGAAGCCGGGTACCTAAGCGGCTGTGCCCGCTCCCTGGCCGTAGCGGGGCGTGTTGGCGTCAAGCAGCAAGTGGTCGAGAAACGCGCGCGCCGGCAAGGACAGGATTTTCGACTTCAGATGCACCGCGCGCCAGGGTTTGCGCAGCGGAAAGCCGTTGATGTCGAGAATGCACAGGCCGCCGCTTGCCGGATCGGCCGGCAAGGCGTGCCGAGAGAGCACTGCCGGTCCCATGCCGCTGGCCACCAGGTCGCAGATCGCCTCGTTGCTGTTGAGCGTCAGCTTGACGTCAAGTTTCAACCCGATCGCCTGCAGGTGCGTGTCGATGGTGCGGCGGGAACCGGAGCCCACTTCACGGAGAATGAAACGCTCGCCGGCAAGCGCCGCGAGTTCCAACGACTGTCCCGCGGCCCAGTGACCGAGAGCAGCAATCACCACCAGTTCGTTGTCGAGAAACGGGTAGCTGACGACCTCGAGTTCTTCGGGCGGGTACAGCATGATGTAGAGATCGTCCTGATTGCCGCGCATGCGCGCGACAAGGCGATCCCGGTCAGTGATTTCCATGGCGATGTCGATCTCCGGAAAGCGCCGACAGAAATTCCCCAGCATGCGTGGCAGAAAGTATCGGGCAGTACTCACCAGCGCCACCCGCAGGCGGCCGCGCTGCAAGCCCTTAAGGTCATCGATCACCGATTCGAAGCGGCTCCAGACGTCGTCCAGCAGCCGTACGGTGTTGAGCATCTCCTCCCCGGCCTGGGTCAGCGCCACCTCGCGGCCTTCCTGGGCGAACAGCGGCAATCCCACGCTGTCGACGATCTGCCGGACCTGTAGCGAGACTGCCGGCTGCGTCAGGTGCAGCGCCTCGGCCGCCTTGGTGAAACTGCCATGCCGGGCCACGGCCGCAAAAGTATCGAGTTGGCGGAAGGTGATGCGGCGACGAGGCATCCATAAGCTCCAGCAAATAGGTTAAGCAAGTTTATATGATTTGACGTAATTCGTCTGCGTGCGCATAGTTCGCTCGTCGAGCAACAGATGCCGACCGAACCCGTACCAACCACCCCAGGAGAAACACATGCGTCACTACACCTCGGACAGCACCCAAGCCATGGCACGCGTTGTATCTCTCGCCCTGCTCGCCGATGGTGGGCTGGACAACAGCGAGATCCAGGCACTCCAGAAGCACTCGATTCTCGACAATCTGAACATTGACCCGGAAACCTTCGATCAGGTCATGCAGGAGTTCTGCAACGACATCCTGCAGTCGGCCCGCGCTCCCAATGTTGGACAGATCGAGATCGATCGCGAAGTGATCGATCATCTTCTCGGCGACATTCGCTCGCCTGAACTGCAGAAGGAGGCGCTGCGCGCCATGCTCGACATCGTCAATGCCGATTGGTCCCTCAGCGGCGGCGAAGCCGTTCTCGTGTCCCAGGCGATGAGCCTCTGGGGACTCGAGTTGCACCACCGGACGCCTGCCGGAGGAAGAACGGATCTGCGTCAGTCGCTGCATATCGAGCGGCAGGAGCGGCCGCCCGTTGAGGGGTCGGAGAGCGCACTACATGTCGAGCGACTGACCCTGCTGCTGAACTCGAGCGTTAGTGACGCCCACCCAGCCCCAGGTAGCTTTCAATGACCCGGGGATCCGTCAGCAGCTGACGACTGGGCCCTTCCAGTGAGAGTTCGCCGGTTTCCAGAACGTAGCCGTAGTCGGCGACCTGCAGTGCAGCGCGAGCATTCTGCTCGACGAGCAAGATGGCCACGCCCAGCTTCTTGAGCTGGGTGATCGTGCGGAAGATTTCCTTGATGACCAGGGGAGCAAGTCCCAGGCTGGGTTCGTCGAGCAGCAGCAGCCTGGGCTTGGCCATCAGGGCGCGGCCCATCGCGAGCATCTGGCGTTCGCCGCCGGAAAGCGTGCCGGCCATCTGCTCGCGACGCTCCATCAGGCGGGGAAAGATGTCAAACACCTCGTCGATGGTTTCCAGCTGGTCGCGGTGCCCCGCCCGATAGCGGTCAAAAGCGCCCAGCAGCAGGTTGTCCCAGACGCTCATTTCGGCGAACAGTTCGCGTTTCTCGGGAACCAGAGTCATTCCCTGGCGCACCAACATCTCGACACTGCGTCCGGAGCCCTGCCGTTCGCCAAGATAGACGATCTCGCCACGCGCCGGCAGCAGACCGATCAAGGCACAAAGCAGGGTGGTCTTGCCGGCACCGTTCGGGCCAATGACGGTGACGATCTCCCCACGGTGCACTTTTAGGGCCAATCCATGCAGTGCGTTGAACTTTCCATAGCTGACCGACAGGCCGCTTACCTCGAGCACGACGACCTTTTCACCCGGGTTGTCCAGGGCATTCATTCGACACCCCCGAGGTAGGCTTCAACCACCGCCGGATTCCGCTGAATCTCTTCGGGCAGACCGACGGCGAGTTTCCTGCCAAACTCCATCACCACCACCCGGTCGGCCAGACCCATCACGAAATCCATGTCATGCTCGACCAGCAGGATACCGATTCCTTCCGCTCGCAGACGGCGCAACAGATCGGCGAGGGCCTGCTTTTCCAGGTAGCGCAGTCCGGCAGCCGGCTCATCGAGCAGCAGAAGACAGGGATCGGCAGCCAGCGCCCGGGCGATCTCGACAAGGCGCTGCCTGCCGAGCGGCAGACTACCGGTGGCCTCGTACATCTGCTCGGCGAGACCACAGCGTTCGATCTGCACCGCCGCCTCGCGCAACAGCCGAGCTTCTTCGTGGCGATCGGCACGACAGGCGGCAGCCACGAAACCCTTGCGGCCGCGCAGATGAGCACCAATGGCGACGTTCTCGATGACGCTCATTCCGGCCAGCAGACGGACGTGCTGAAAGGTCCGGCTCATGCCGAGGCGTGCGATATCTCGCGCCAGCAAGGACTCGATGCGCTTGCCGCGAAAGGTCACGGCGCCCGAACTCAGCGGATCGACGCCGGAAATGCCGTTGAACATCGTGCTCTTGCCGGCTCCATTCGGCCCGATCAGCGCCATCACCTCGCCCGCCCGGACAGTGAAGCTCACCCTGTCGTTGGCCACCAGGCCGCCAAAACGCTTGCTTGCGTCCTTTACCTCGAGGAGCAGGGAACCAGACTCCGGAAGCGACCGACGAGCCAGCGGCTGACTGTCGTGGGCGATCACTCGCGCCACCGGCTGTGGAAACCAGCGCATGACGATCGGCCACACGCCGTCACGGGCGCGCTGGAGCACGAAGATCATGAGTAGCCCGAAAACGATGACCTCGAAGTTGCCGCTCTCCCCAACAAGTCTCGGCAACCAGTCCTGCAGCCACTGCTTGAGAATCGTGATCAGGCCAGCGCCGACGATCGCCCCCCAGACGTGCGCTACGCCGCCAACCACGGCCATGAACAGGTACTCTATCCCTTGCGTGAGGGAGAAGGGCGTCGGGTTGACGAAGCGTTGCAGGTGTGCGTAAAGCCAACCGGAGACACTGGCGTAGAGAGCGGCCACGGTGAAGATGACGATCTTCGCGCGCGGTGTGTTGACGCCCATCGCCTCGGCCATCAGCGAGCCCCCGCGCAGAGCGCGGATGGCGCGCCCCTCGCGCGAGTCCAACAGGTTGCGCGTGGCGAGAACAATCAGCAGCAGAACGGCCCAGATCAAGTAGAAGAATTCGCGGCCGGACTTCAGCTCGAGATCGAAGAGCTGAAGCGACGGGATGCCGGTGATACCGGTGTGACCACCGAGCGCAGCGAGGTTGCCGAAGAGGTAATAGAGACTGATTCCCCAGGCGATCGTCCCCAGCGGCAGGAAGTGCCCGGATAGACGCAGCGTCACCAGGCCGAGGGAAACGGCAACCGCGGCCGTGACCAGAAGCCCGGCCGGCAGCGTCAGCCATGGCGACACCCCATGCACCGTCGTCAGGTAGGCCGATGTGTAGGCGCCAAGACCGACGAAAGCCGCCTGACCAAACGAGGTCAAGCCGCCGACTCCGGTGAGCATGACGAGTCCGAGGGCGACGATCGCATAGAGGCCGATGTAGTTGAGCAGCGTCACGTAGAATTCGGGGAGGACCAGCGGCGCAAGCACCAGGGCCGCCATGAACACCAGCAGAAAGTGCATGCCCTGCGCAGCGCGCTTCATTCCTCCTCCACGTGCCGCGCCTTCAGCGACCGCCAGAGCAGCACCGGGATGATCAAGGTAAAGACGATCACTTCCTTGAAGGCACTCGCCCAGAATGACGAGTACGATTCCAGAAGACCGACCAGAATGGCACCGGCGGCCGCCACCGGATAGCTGGCGAGACCGCCGATGATTGCGCCGACAAAGCCCTTGAGGCCGATCAGGAAACCCGAGTCGTAGTAGATGGTCGTGATCGGGGAGATCAGGATTCCTGAGAACGCGCCTATGGATGCCGCCAGGGTGAACGAGAGCATGCCCGCCAGCGTTCCCGAGATGCCCATCAGGCGGGCGCCGGTGCGGTTCATCGCCGTCGCCCGCAGCGCCTTGCCGTAGAGGGTGCGTTCGAAGAACAGATAGAGCACGACTATCAGCACCACGCTCGCGACAACCACCAGGAGTGTCTGGCCCTGGAGCAGGGTATCGCCGATCTCGAAGCTGACGTCGGTGAAAGACGGCGTGCGTGAGCCCTCCGCCCCAAAGAAGAGGAGACCGATGCCGATCAAGGTGACGTGCACCGCCACCGAGACGATCAGCAGAACCAGCACCGACGCCTCGGCAACCGGCTGGTAAGCAAGACGATAGATCATCGGCCCGAGGGGTACCACCAACAGCAATGCCAGCAGCACCTGCACCGGCAAGGGCAGGGTAGCTGCGGAAATCGCCGCCAGGCCTCCGGCAAGCAGCAGGGGCACGCCGCAGTTGACCAACAGGATCACCGGAATCCGTCTGAACTGACGACGACGCATGGCCAGCGATCCTTCGATCGCGGCAATCAGCGTACCGAGCGCCAGCAGCAGCCAGATGGTTCCCGGCAGCTTGCCCGCTTGCAGACTGGCCAAGGTCAGGGCACCGAAAGCGACAAACTCGCCTTGCGGGATGAAGATAACGCGCGTGACCGCAAAGACGAGGACCAGTGCCAACGCCAGCAACGCATAGATGGCGCCGTTGGTCAGGCCGTCCTGCCCGAGCAGCAAGGCAATCTGAAGATTCATCAGAAGTGTTCCCGTCGATACCCCGGCCGGCTCACGGCTGGAGGCACCCAGCCGAAGAGCCCGACGTCGGTATCAGCGGCGATCGGCACGAACTTGCCGGCCTTGACACGTTCCACTGTCGACCGCGGCGACAAGGGGCGATGGCCGCAATCCTATTGGACGAGCTTCCAGCTGCCGCCATCGATCTTGACCATCACCCGGGAGCGCTGGTCGAAGCCGAGATGGTCCTGCGGACTCATGTTGAAGACGCCGTGGGCGGCGGTCAGGTTCTTGGTGTTCTCGAGGGCGTCGCGCAGGGCCTTGCGGAACTCTGGGGTCCCTGGCTGCGCCTTTTTCAGCGCCACGGGGACCGCGTTGACGAGCAGCCTGGCGGCGTCCCAGGCGTGCGCGCCGAAGGTCGAAACCGTGCCCTTGCCATGAGCTGCCTCGTACTTGTCGACGTACTCCAGCGCCGCCTTCTTGATCGGGTTGCTGTTCGGTAGCTGTGCCGCAACCAGCACGGGGCCGGCAGGCAGAAAGGTGCCTTCACAGTCCTTGCCGCAGACCCGCAGGAAGTCGGCATTGGCCACCCCGTGCGTCTGGTACATGATGCCCTTGTAGCCCTTTTCCTTCAGTGATTTCTGCGGCAGAGCCGCCGGCGTGCCGGCGCCGCCGACAAGCACCGCATCCGGTTTGGCGGCGAGTATCTTGAGTACCTGACCGGTGACCGAGGTATCGGTGCGATTGAAGCGTTCGTTGCCGACGATCTGGATCTTGCGTACCTCGGCAATCTTCGAAAACTCGTTCCACCAGCCTTCGCCATAGGCGTCGGCAAAGCCGATGTAAGCGACCGTCCTGACGTTGTTGTTGGTCATGTGCTCGACGATCGCCGTCGCCATCTGGGCATCGTTCTGCGGAGTCTTGAACACCCATGCCCGCTTGGCGTCCATCGGATCGATGATGCGGGCCGACGCGGCCATGGCAAGCATTGGCGTCTCGGCTTCCGCGACAACGTCGATCATCGCCAGCGAATTGGGCGAGGTCGTCGAGCCGATGATCACGTCCACCTTGTTCTCGGCGATCAGCTTGCGCGCGTTCTTGACCGCGGTAGTGGTGTCCGAGGCATCGTCGAGGACGATGTAGTTGACCTTCTGGCCGGCTATGGTCGTCGGCAAGAGCGCAACCGTGTTCTTCTCGGGAATGCCCAGCGACGCCGCCGGACCGGTAGCCGAAAGAGTGACCCCGACGTTGATGTCGGCTTGCGCCGTTGCAGCACAGGTGGCCGCCAGAACAGCCAGAACTCCGGCAATGGATAGTCTTGTTTTCATGGTCTCCCCCGCTTGATTGATCGGCTTGCCGACACTACCGACGCCGGTAAACGGCAAGCCATCATTGTGCGGCCGCATTGCCCACGAGACAAGAGCGGTTTCGTGAACCAGGCAATCACTGCGGCGGTTCGTGAAGCTGATGGGCACCGCCTCGTCTGAGGTCGTCTCACGCGTCGCGAACGCACCCATCGGACGGGCGACGAAATTTCCGGTCGTCATCCGGCGTTCAGCGTTCGAGACCCCAGCCGGTTGTTTGAGGCCGGTCCACCCGCCTCGCTTAGGCGAACGAGTCGTACGCAAACTTGAGGATAAACACGCCGACGACGCCAAGAAAGGCCTTGCGGACGAAGCCGCTACCGTGGCGCAGCGCCAGATGGGTGCCCAGCAGGGAACCGAGGACGTTGCACGTGGCCATCAGAACGGCGAGTACCGGCAAGATGTGGCCGTTGGGAACGAAGAAACCGAGGGCAGCGAGGTTCGTCGCGACGTTGACCACTTTCGACGCTGCCGAAGCATGCAGGAAGTCGAAACCAAAAAAACGGATGAACAGGAAGATCAGGAAGCTGCCGGTTCCCGGTCCGAAGAAGCCATCGTAGAAACCGATGGCACCGCCGAGTATGAGGGCGAACGCGAACTCGCGTCGCCCCCGGTGCTGAGGTCGGTGCACCGCGCCGAAGTCCTGCCGCGCGAAAGTATACGCGGCGGCACCAATCAGCAAAATCAGGATCAGCGGTCTGAGCATGGCGACCGGCAACCAGGCAACCGCCATGGCGCCAAGGTAGGAACACGCAAACGCAGCCATGGCGGCCGGCAGCGTAGTGCGCCAGGGCATCCGGATACGGCGAGCGTAGCTCCAGGCCGCGTTGCTGGTACCGAAGATGCTGGAGAACTTGTTGGTGCCGAAAAGGGTCGCCGGGCTCTCTTGCGGTAGCGCATTGAACAGGGCGGGAATCTGGACAAGACCACCACCACCGACCACCGAATCGATGAAGCCGGCAAACAGCGCGGCCACCGCTAGAAGCAGCAACAACGAGTGATCGATGCCGGCTATCGGCACTCAGCGCTGCGCCACGAAGAAGATCCGCTTGAAGGGGAAAAGCGTGCACCCATCGGCACGGCGCGGATAGGCGACGAGCAGCCGGGCCCGATAGGCCGCGAGAAAGTGCTCAGCGGTCTGCCTGTCGAGGCGGGCGAGGTAGGGCACCAGCGTCGTCCCCTTCATCCACTCGACAATCCCGTCGTCACCGTCGAGTACCTGGAAATAGGTCGTCTCCCATACGTCCAGGTGACGACAATGCGGCGTCAACAGCGCGTGATACTCGGCTGCCGTCAGAACAGCGCCATGGCGGACGCCGTCGAAGGCCGCTTGCCAACCGGGGTCGCCGGCCAACTCGAGCAGGATCCTGTGCGACGGTGCAGCGAAGTTGGCTGGCATCTGCACCGCCAGCACACCACCGACCGCCAGTTGCTCGACCAGTCGAAGCAGGAGATGCTGGTGATCGCCAAGCCAATGCAGGGCAGCGTTCGAAAAGACGAGGTCGAGCGGCTGTTCTCCCTGCCAGGCGGCAATGTCGGCCTGCTGCCAGGTAATCGACGAAAAGCTGCTGGCCGCCTTGTCGAGCATTGCCGAATCGCTGTCGATTCCGGTAATCCGTGCCTGTGGCCACTGTCCAGCAAGCAGGCGGGTAACATTACCGGCGCCGCAACCCAGGTCGACGATGTTGTTCGCCGGCTGGCCGACAAGCCTCGCGAGTAGATCGAGTGCCGGCCGTTGCCGAGCGTCGAGGAATTTCAGGTATTGGTCCGGGTCCCAGTTCATTGTCGATCCCCTGTTCATCGTCGCGGCTGCGGACTTCGTCGAGTATGGCCGAGCAGTCGCTATTTGCCAATGCAAAAGCGCCCAAAGATCTCGCCGAGCAGATCATCGGCGCTGTATGCGCCGGTAATCCTGCTCAATGCCAACTGGGCCAGCCTGAGTTCTTCGGCGAAAAGTTCCAGGCTCGGCAATTGCCGCCGAGCGGCGTCGATGTTCTGGCGGGTTTCCGCCAAGGCGTGCAGATGCCGCTCGCGAGCAATGAAGACGTCCTCGGCAGGATGCCAGCCGGCAATGCGCAGCAACTCTTGCCGCAATAGCTCGCTGCCTTCACCTGACCTCGCCGATAGCATTATCGCCACGCCGTCGGCTTCTTCGCGGCGTTCCGCCGCCCGTGAGGTCAGATCGATCTTGTTATAGACGAACACTCGCGCCAGTTTGGCCGGAAACTTGGCGAGGATCACTCGCTCGGCGTCGCCGACGCCGGTCCGCGCATCAACCAGCAAGACGACGACATCGGCGCGCTCGATTTCGCGCCAGGTGCGTTCGATGCCCAGCCTTTCGATCTGGTCTTCGGTGTCGCGCAGTCCCGCGGTATCGATGACGTGCAGCGGTATGCCTTCGACCTGCAGCGTGCTGCGTACCAGATCGCGGGTCGTACCCGGAAGCGGCGTGACGATCGCCACTTCGTCGCCGGCCAGCCGATTGAGAAGGCTGGACTTGCCCACGTTGGGCTTGCCGACCAGCACGACATGCAGGCCGCCCTGCAGCAGTCGCCCTTGCCGGGCGCGCTCGAAAACCCGAGTCAGGCGTTTCTCCAACCGGTCAAGGCGGCCAAACGCGTCGGCCGCTTCGAGAAAGTCTACTTCCTCATCCGGGAAATCGAGGGTGGCTTCGACCAACGCCCGCAGCTCGATCAACTGGTCGAGGAGCACGCGCACTTCTCCAGAAAACTCGCCTTGCAGCGAACGTACCGCGCTACGCGCCGCCGCCGCCGTCGCGGCATCGATCAGGTCGATGACCGCCTCCGCCTGCGCGAGATCGAGTTTGCCGTTGAGGTAGGCGCGGCGCGTGAACTCGCCGGGGTCGGCCAAGCGTGCGCCAAGCTCCAGGCAGCGCACGAGCAGCATCTGCATGACCACCGGACCACCATGCCCGTGCAGTTCGAGCACGTCGTCGCCGGTGAAGGAGTGCGGGGCGGGAAAATACAGGAGCAGGCCGGTGTCGATGACCACGTGGTCGGCCGCCCGGAACTCGCAGAGGGTCGCGCGGCGAGCGAGCGGTCGCCTGCCGCTCAGGGCTTCGGCGAATTCAAGCAGGCTCGCGCCGGCGACGCGAATGACGCCTATGCCACCGCGACCGGGAGCGGTCGCGATGGCGGCTATCGTTGCTGCGTTCTCGCCTGACTCAGGCTTTACTGTCGTTGGCGGCCTTTGCGCCACCTTCGATCATCCGCGTGATCTGCCATTGCTGAGCAATCGACAGGACGTTATTGACCACCCAGTAAAGCACCAGACCGGCCGGAAAGAAGAAGAACATCGCGCCAAAGATGAAGGGCATCATCATCATCACCTTGGCCTGGATCGGGTCGGGTGGAGTCGGATTGAGCTTGGTCTGGATCAGCATCGTCACGACCATGATCACCGGCAGGACATAGTACGGATCCTGCGCCGACAGGTCGGTTATCCAGAGGATCCACGGAGCATCACGAATCTCGACGGCACCCAGCAACGCCCAGTAGAGTGCAATGAAAACGGGGATCTGAACGGCGATCGGCAGGCAGCCACCGAGCGGGTTGATCTTTTCCCGTTTGTAGAGTGCCATCATCTCCTGGTTCAGCTTCTGGCGGTCGTCACCGTAGCGTTCCTTGAGCGCCATCAGACGCGGCGTAACCGTTCGCATCTTGGCCATTGACTTGTAGCTGGCCGCCGACAGCGGGAAGAACAACAGCTTGATGCCTATGGTCAGCAGGACGATCGCCCAGCCCCAGTTGCCGACGACCTTGTGAATCGCCTCGAGACACCAGAAGATCGGTGCCGCAACGATCGTCAGCCAGCCGTAGTCGACGACCAGTGGCAGGCCTTGCGCGCCGATACCGCCGTCGGCCTCCGGCTTGGCGAGTTGTTCGAGCGTCGCCTGAATCTGCGGGCCCGCATAGACGGGCACCGAGAAAGTCACCTTGGCGCCGGGCGCGGCGACGGGTGCCGGAACGATGACGCCTACGGCGACGGCTGGATTCACGCCACCTTCGAGCTTGCGCATGTAGAACTCGCGCGGCAAGCCGGTGGCAGGGATCCACGCCGCGACAAAATAATGCTGAACCATCGCTATCCAGCCGTCGTCCGCCCTGGTCGCGAACTTGGCCTTGCCCTTCTCGATGTCGGCGAAGTCGACTTTCTGATACTTGTCCTGGTTCGTGTAAACGGCTGGGCCAGTATAGGTAGACACCATGGAACTTTCGCCATCCGGCGCCTTGGTGTCGCGCTGCAACTGGTAGTAGGCATGCGCCAGGACTTCCTTGTCGCTGCCGTTGTCGATTTCATGCGCGACGTCGATCAGGTAGCTGCCACGCGTGAAAGTGTAGGTCTTGGCGACCTTCAGGCCCCCGCCCGCCGGGGCCTCCAGGCGCAGCACGACGGTCTTGGCATCGGCGCCCAGTTCCGCGCTGCCAGCGACGGCCGAAAAGCTCGTCTTGTGGTTCGGCAGTCCCTCACCAATAAGGCCGCTCTGCGCGACGTATTGGTGCTTGGCCTCGAAAAGCGCGAAGTCCTTCTGCTTGTTCGTGCTGTCCTTGTAGTCGTTCAACTCGAGGCGGACGATGTCACCACCGATCCGCGAAATATGCGCGACGAAGAGGTCGGTCTTGACGGTGAAGGTTTCGGCCTTGTCGGGAGCCCTCACCGCAGCCGTGTCGGGTAGCACCGGCAGCGGCGCGTGCAGGTTTGTCGACAGCTGGGGCGCAGGCGCTTGCGGCGTACTGACGGCGGCAGTAGCTGCTGGCTTCGGCTGGTTGTACTTCTGCCAGGCATCCCACAGCATGACCAGGGAGAAGGAAAAAACCAGCAACAGGAGCAGGCGTCGATTGTCCATGAAAGCCTATACGATTCGTTTTGTGTTCAGGGTACGGGGTCAAAGCCACCCGGGTTCCACGGATGACAACGGAACAATCGGCGCACGCTCAGACAGCTTCCTCTAATGGCCCCGTGTTTCTCCACCGCTTCGGCAGCGTACTCGGAACAACTGGGAAAGAAACGGCAGCGGCGCCCGAGCATGGGACTGATCGCGTATCGGTAGAAGCCCAGCAGCGCCAGCAACAACTGTTTCATCGCATCACCGGTCGGTTGACATCATCTTGCTGAGCAGACCCTCGATCTCGTGCGCCAAATCGCGCCGGTCCAGAGGCAAGGGCTTGACCGCCAGACGCATCACCAGGTCGCACGAGCGAAGGCGAGAGCGAAGGAGCCGAAAGCGCTCCCTGACCAGTCGCCGAACAAGGTTTCGATCAACCGAACGACGCAGAAAACGTTTGGCAACCACCAGACCAAGGCGGGCCCCCGGCGCTTCCGTGCTGTCCCTTCGACGGTAATGTAGCAGGAAATGACGACTTCTCAGCGCCCTGCGGAAACCAAAAACGGATGAAAATTCATCCGTTTTCAGAAGGCGGTAGTGCTTCGGAAAGGCGGCGGCGGCTGGCGCAAGATCCCCGGCGGTATCAGCCCTGTCGCTCAAACAGCCAGGCGGTGACGGCCTTTAGCGCGGCGAGCACGGATGACAGCGCGGCCCCCACGGGTAGACATACGAACGAGGAAGCCGTGGGTGCGCTTGCGGCGGACAACCGACGGTTGATAGGTACGTTTCATGGTTAAACCCTTGAAGTCACGGCAAAAAGAACATGCGATTAGACAACCGTTGCCACCACTTTGTCAAGGCCATATTTTTGCTGCCGCTGTGGATAACTTTCCGCCGACGGGTTAGAATTCGCTCTTGCAACGCTCGCAACAAGGCACTGGCTTGCCTTTGGACCGGCGATGGCTCTTCCTTTCCAACGCGTCGCTTACTGCGCTGGAGTCGTCGAGACGATGTTTTATGCC
>JGI24216J29974_1009614_pt1 | contig 12935 bp, 6 predicted proteins | sample EnhBioin_Aerobic_2_FD_29974 | JGI IMG/M metagenome (IMG submission 29974) | reverse complement strand
CATTGTAGAAGTTTTTCATTTGGATAAAGAGGTCTGATTGCTTGAGAATATAATCCAAGAAAGGATATCTTTCTTTGATTAATGGTTAATACTTGACAACAATATCATGATATCCAATTTACTGGTCTGGAAGCTTAAAGATTTTATAGTAGTTGAACCTTTTTTAGTCGATTTTATCTTCTGTGAGGTAGATATCGAAGGGGAACTGCATTTTACCTTGGAGAGATTGATATTGAGCACTGAAATCAAATTTTTTATCATCTGTATTGAGGCTGACAAGTTTTTCAAACAATTTTTAAGCATAGTCTCTTGTAAATTGGTTTGATGCTGTATAATCTTTTATGGCAGAAACTTATTTGAGGAAATATCCTTAATTGATGGTTTTGACAAACTCAATATACAAGTTGAGATAATCTTGCTTGACCTTTTTCTCGTTAATTCTAAGATTTAAGTTTGACTTCAATTTTTCCATGTCATTGGCTAAACTGTTTTGGTATTATTGGAACTTAATGGGGAAACTATTCATATCTAGAATGAAATTTCTTTGAACGCCAAACATCCATCCATGGAATTTATTCCCAATATTTAATGGCGATTTTATTCTGTTATTTGTTTGTTTAATTGTTTGATCGAGCCTATTCAACGCGATTTGAGAAGAATCATCTCCGAATATAGTTTTTACTTGTTGTTAATTTATTACTTTAAGCGAAATAAGGAAGTAGCTTAATGTTTCCAAGAGAGTTGATAAAATATTAAAGCTGAAAGTACTTATTCTTCCACTATCAACGATTTTTAAGCCTGTTAAATCGACAGTCTATTTTCTAAGTTTTATCGTGAAAGATCTCTTTAATTTCATTCTGTTTATTTCAAACTCAATATATTTTCTTTGGACTTACCAATATTACTAAAGTTCTTTCATGTGCCAAACATAATATGCTGATTTATCGACAAGAGCATTATGCATAAGACGCCGAGCTCCTTCTTCAATTCTAGATAATTTATGACCTCCACTCCCACCAATTTTTTGTCCACACATCGGACAATTTGTTTGTTGATTTGGCCATCCACAATTTTAATGCGTGTATATATAATCGCAATCATTACAACAAATATAAACACCAATATTATTGTTTCTCGTCGAACTTAAAGTGTTGATAGCATTTGAAATGAAAGGATTCTAAGGTCCTGAAAGTGAAAATTGTTACTTGACCAACTTTTCAATATTACTTGACAATTATCCATTCTAAATGAATAAAGAATGAAGTGGTGATATGCTCTTTTTACTTGCTAAAAATAGGTTAAAGAAGTTCAGTGGGATTAGATCGTCTTCATTCACTGAGTTAGCTTCAGCTGCCTTATAATGTTAACTGACCTTATTGTCCAAATATCGACTGATAAGTTAAGTCTCTACTTTTCCAAGTTTTTCTTAAAATTTGGTTTTAATACTATTAAAATGCTGAATAGTTTTTTCCTTGTATACTTTGTCATTGTAAGAGAATGTATAGTAATATCTCATGAAGAAGTTGAGAATGGAGTAACGGCCTTCAAAACTATCTGAATATTGAAGCATTTGTTCAAAGAGATTGAATGCTGATCCATCTGTTTTCTAAATCTCAGCAAATATGTTCGACAATTAAGCATTGCAAAAATCTTTTGGAACAATTAATGATCTTGCATTATCTTCGGCAAAGTCCTTATCAATTTTAGGGGCCCAATGCATCCTTTTAATTTTAATGAATCTGTCCTTTATTTATCTTGGGGTCAAGTGTTTTCTGAAAATCTTAGTACAGAAGAATCTTAAATTTTCTGAAAGATTGCTATCGTTATCAAGAAGAGCACTTATATCGTGATCAACTTAATCTGTTATAAAACCTTAAGCGTAACTTATAGTAACAAACTTGACAAAAGTAAATAGGAAGATTTGGTATAAGGGTGATGAAATGTCGTTAACACTGAGTCTATTGTAGATTGAGGATAAGAATTGTTTGTTTTCATGGACAATTTATTGATGTGACTTTCCTTTATTTTGTTTGATTAATTTTTGTAAAAATATGTTGACAATTAAAATACAAAGATTGTTTTGGAACCCTTTTTACTTTGATAATTTGGCAATTTAATGTAATTAATTTGGTGCATTGTGTAAACTATCTTCAATAGATTTGACATTTTCATAGCTAATTTAGCAATAATTAAGCAAATAATTGATGACATGCATAGAATTTTGACAAAATGTTGAATCTGATTAGCATTTTTTTATGAAAGACTCAAGACAATCTTTATCATCAGGCCTATCTTTGAACCATTGTAAGAATATCTTATTAGCCTGGAATTTTAGAATTAACAATTTCTCCTCAGCAGTTTGTGATTTGATGTAAAGATTCTCCACGAAATTGAATGTTATAGAGTAAATGTTAGGGTTTGATTTTTGTGAATTTAACTTTTTGATAAATTCTTAGAGCAGCTAAAACTTATGCTATTCGCTGAACTCCGAAACAAATCTTGAAACATCTCGGATTGAGATTAAAATTGGTGATAAAGGTTTTTATAGCTTAAGTAATTTTTCTAAATTTTATATTTGAAGCATAGAATTTGTAAAGATTTCAAAATATCTTACACTTCCACCAAAGTTTCTAATGGAATTATAATCTTTTAAAAGTGGACTGAAGATTTCTTTGATTAAAGATGAGAAAAATACTTTGCATAATGATGGATCGATATTTTTTATTTCTGTGATTCGACGTGCTTTAAAGAAATCTTCGCTTGGTGAATAAGGCAATTATTTGTCGTGGAATACAGAAAATAACTTGAAAGTGGACATAAGTTGTTACTCTAATGCCAATAGAATAAATACGATGTATTCTAAGTCCAAAGTTTTAGTCTGATTTGAGCTTTCAAAACTGACAAGTAGCTTAAGAATTTTCATGTATACTTCAATGTGTTGAGGATTAATGCCTTTCTTTTGCAACATATCGATGAGAAGTTCCATGACAAATAGTTCTTTTACGCTACTGTCTTTATTAATTGAGTTATAAAGATTTTCACCTTAGTTTTAACCTACACCTCTAAAAACTAAACTGCTTTTTTTGAAAATTTATTGTTTGAAAACTTTCAATTCTTTTTAGAAGTTACCTTACTTACCAAAAATATTGAGTGCCATTGAGCTTAAAGAATCGTTTTCTTTTGACAAAATCATTTAATTTTCTAATTTTGAGAAATGAACAAATCTTCCTATTTCAATCTCGGCTGTAAACTTCCTTTCCAATGAAGGTAATCTTTTAATCATTTTGATTTTTTTATATTAATTTTTAAGGTAGTTGATCTTTTTGCTTGTCAAGAGTTTCAGGTTATTTTGATAAACTTGGCTTTATTTGGCTTTTTCAATGAATTATTTTATTTTATCACTCAGTCTGAAGAATTCGACAGCATTGAGATTATGAATTTATGTCTTTGAATATGTTAGGAAAGAGTTGACTTCAAAAAGATACTTCAGGAAAAATGATACTACACCGTAATAGCTTTTACTTGAAAGTTGTTTGGTAAGTGCTTATTTAAAGTTTTTAGTATTTTTAAGTAATTAAGGATTCTATAGGATTTCTTTAATCATACTTTATTGGATAGTCAGATTGATTCCCTCAGTTTTTTCTATAAATTACTCAAGATGTCTATGAAGTACATTAGTTTTGTCAGTTTTTAGCTAATTAAAGATGCTTTTAAACCTATTCAATATTTGTGGGTTTTTAGCTTAGTCTTTCGATTTTATCTCGACGTTGAAAAATTCTTAAACATGAGTAATGACAGTTGTAAGGTCTAAAATGTTATTGAAGAATTATTCTCTATTATACTTGATAGCTTCGATTTAGAATTTTCCTTCATAAAATATTTGTCGATACTGGCAAAGGAAGGAGACCCCTTTTGCTTATTAATCATTTTTATTTTGCTGTCTATTAAGTTCAAAGAAGAAAATGATTCTTTTATCTTCGAAAGTTTTGTTTTTTGAAACACTTTCTAGTAATTTGATCTTTTAGACTTCTGAAATGAGATATTGGATTGAATTGAGGTTTTTTATTTGGATTTAAATAAAAATGATTTTTTCATATTTTGAGTTAAGGAAATTTTTGACACTTTCATCAAAAGAATTTTGAGTCTTTATAACTTGAAGATCCAATTTTATTATAACCTATTGTACTTATTTTTAGCAAGATGAATAAACAACATTTTTGTCAGTTGTGAAGAGAATAGTTTCAGTTGCTTCTTAGACTTTGAATGATTTCTTTTTCTCAATGGCTCTCTTTATTGAGTTGTTGTAAGTTGACAGTTGGATTTCTTTTGACAATACATATTGATAAAGTATAATGAAATCTTGAGAAGAATTCATGACCATTTCGAAAATGACTTCATTTAAGATAATTTTCTTGTAATTTTCCTCTTATTAGGATCTTTATTCAGGAATAGGTAAGTTTGATTAGTTGATAATTCTTAATATTAAAGTTTTTAATGATTCTTTTTCACAATTGTTGAAGAATCTATCAATCTTGTAGTGAGACATGTTATTAGCTTTACATATTTCAAGGATACTCTTTTTGAAATTTTAGACTTATTTGATCAGTTTCTATACAATACTATAATATGAAATATTTTCCATACTGAATGAATACTTTTCGAATCTACTTAAGAAAGGAGCCTCCACATCAACAAGGTTGCCAGTCAAAAGGAAGAATATACAGTTAAAATCATTATGAACAAGAGTTTTTTTAGTCATTCCTGATTATACGTTAGAAATTCGACAGTATTTTTGGTCTCCTCTGATAATGTAGAATTTGTTCAACATATCGTAAAGAGATGTTTGAATCGTAGGCTCGATATTGTTCAAAATCAATTTGTTTCCATTACTAACTGTATTGATGATCGAGGCAGTTGATTAAATGATGTAGCTTGTATTTCCTAAATCATTTGAGAATGGGCTTTTTTCGAAATAAGTAGTTTTCTTGAATTTGTTTTGGAAGAGATTGATCAAGTAGGACAGAGATTCTTAATCATTGGCCAAAACAAGTGGGAATCTTAAGTTCTATTTTTAAAGGCATTCAGTTATGTTTTTAATGAGGTCAAATTTATTAACAACTTCTCCTTATTTGTAAGCTTTTTGAGTTATTCTACAGTAATTTTTCATGAAAAGTTCGACACTATTATTTATACCATTTAAGTTTTTGAAAATGGCCTACTTAAGTAAATTTGTAAGCTCCTAATCTTAATTAATGTTCACTTATCTTTATTGACAAGTACCAAGGAAATATTTGATCAAGCTGTAAAAGTCTCTCAAACTGAAAAAGTTATTGAAGTTTTTTAAATTATGCCATTATTCGATGAAATCGAAAAATGTTAAAGAAATCTTTTGGATGATATTGAGAATTTTTTCATTTTTACCGTACTCAAAGCTGCGAGCGATTCCGATAGCAGTGTCTCTTAATTATTGATCAGATGGTTGGGGTCTTCTAAGTACAAGCATTCTTGACATTTTAGAAATATCTAGATCAGTGTTACTGATACCCAAGAAGGCATAGTTTCTTTATTCTTGTTCTTTATCATTAAGATTAAGTCCACGACCAACTTCTAAGTAAGGGTGGATAACTTTAAGGGGGTTCTATTTTGACTTATCAGCAAGCCCAATTTCATCAAAAACTATAACTCTTAAACTGGTTTGATTTCCTTATAATTAATTTTTGTTATGTTTTCCTTTAGTTTTTTCAAATAAACTTTACACTTGCTTCGATGTACACAATTCAGAGCCTTGGAAATTAATGGGTCTTACTGACTGGAATTCTGTCAAATATTTATCCTCTGAATTGTATCCTTTCATATTTTCAACCAGTATTCTAATAGCAAGGGATTTTGAGCATCCTGGAGGGCCCACAATAATCATAGGAAGTCTGTTATAAATAGCAACGAAGAAACAGTAAATATTTTCTTTAATGGCCGAGTTAGCTGCGATTGATCCATAGTCAATTTTCAGTCTATGGAAAAAGTCTGTCTCTTAAACTGACTTGACTTTTTCAACAAAACCTTTAGATAAATTTAGACCCTTCTCGATCATTGAATAAAGGTGCTTCTTGATTTTTTCAGACTATATTCTCAAAGTGTAACAGAAAATAAAGCTCATAATCAAAGCTCTTTCATCTCTTTTATCGTGGCCAATGTAAATAGCTGTATTTTTGTGTGCATTTAAAGGAAGCTTTGTATTGAAAAATTCAAAAATTGTTCTGAATCTTTAAATATCTCTTAAACTCACAAAACTTGAATCAAATTGATCTGCGAGATAATCATGGATATCGAGAAGCAATTTTGTCGTTTCAGCATTTTTGTATTCAACATTCGAAATCATTTTTGAGATATACTTTTAATATTCATATGATGAAAGAGCACCGAAATTCCACATACATTCGATCATTGAATGAGGCGGTGGCAAAACGTGGAAGGCCAATATCTATTTCTTTTGTTCTTTTTTTTCATTTTTTTCATCAGGTTAGACCATTTTGACTTAAGTTTCATTTTAATTCTTAGGTTTTAGCTTTCTGAAAGGGTTACATGCTGCCATGATTACAACATCTTTTAAAAATGGCAATTATTTTCCTTAAAATCTTTTTTCTATGATAATTTCTTTCATGTAACCAACTTATTTTACAGTATTGAACTCATCAAAGAATATCCATATTTTTTTCGTGCCATTTAATTAAGTATGTTTTTATTCGACCTTACTTAAGAAGTTTCTGATATCTTCAACTTTAGTTCCTGCATTGACATTTAAAGTCATAAATTCGTGTTCGTAAAGTTGTTCTGAAACATGTTTTAAAATAGCTGTCTTACCTGTACCAGCCTCGCCCATAATTGTGATAGGAATGTTTTATCTTTGTCTTAATGTGATTAAACACATTTTGAAAAAGTTATCAATGTTGACAACATAATTTGGATCTTTATTGATTGTGTATTTCCGACTGCCTGAGATATTGCACAATACCTGTTCAATCTTTTCATCGAACAACTTAGATTTTTGTTATTAAAGTTTTTTTATTGAATGTTTTTGAAAAACATCTTCAAGATTTTCTTTTAAAATATATTTGACCAGTTCCGTATCTTGACTGATGTAAAAATTACGAACGGCAGGTGGAACAGTTTGATGATCCTTGTAGATGAATGAGAAAGACTCACCATCAGTGTTAGGGATAATGAGGAATGGAATTTATTTAAGTCTTTGTTGTGTCAATGAAGCTTTTTGATAATCAAATTATCCATAGCTGATTTATTTTCCGATAAATTATCGACAATTTTTTAGAACTACTTCGAAAAATCCACTTCGAATTGTTGAAAGACCAAGCTTTTAAGTGTAATATTTGTCATAAGAATTTTTTAGATTATAAAAGGAAAGACCAAAACTCGAAGAGAAAGTGTTACAAACTGAGAAAAAGAGCGAACAAAAGTATTGATATTGATAGTAAGTAGCATCATTAACAATGTCAAAGAAGTATTTATTCATAAGTTCGTTAGCTTTTTAAACATTAAGGCCTTTTGGTTTAAATTGACTATAAGGTTTCAAATTTTTTTGTTAGCCTTGATCTTTGTCTAACAAAGAATTATCAAAATAATCAAGATGCTAAACAATATATTAGGTTTTATTCTCATCCCAAAGTTTGAAATTTATTGGTGGTCTTTATTTTATTTAGTAAACTAATTTATCACTGAACTGATTGATTTCCTTTAAAAATGTAAATGTTTTTAAAGAATCAAATTTGTTGATTGGTTGGAAATTTTCAAGTTCAATAAATATATTAGTTTCTTTAATAATCTGGGGAAACTGTCCATTGTATCTGATACATCGACCTGTAATCAATTACTGTAAAAATGTATTGATGATCTAAAACTTTTCAGGATCAATATTGTGAATTTGTAAAATAAAGCTGCAATGCCTTTTTTAATCCCTGTAAGTTTTATAGATTTCTTGACAAGCTTATTCAAATCTTTTATAAATGTAAGCTGAACTGGGAGATCCTGCTAGTGGGAAAAATACACATTTTCTGTTCGCTTGTTTTGATTTTTCAACGATATAGGAAGTTTTTCCAAATCCTGGGCAACTTGATTTTACGATTTATACATTTTGTAACTTTGAAAGAATGAACTTTTTGTACTCAATTTATCTCGCTTATTTATTTTCAGATTGTTATTTTTTAGTAAAATTGTTTTTCAAATATTGATCAAGAGCTACAGTATGAGAACTTGTAATTTGGCAAAGTTTCAAAGATATTTTTTCGTTGGCTTTTTTATGTTATTTAATTTTTTTTATTATAAATTATTGATTTTTATTGGACAACTTTTCCGGACGAATGATCACATATTCACTTGTTTCATCTCTCATAGCAGTTTCGATAAAAGTTTTAATATCTAGTTAGGTTGTATCCTAAACGCAAATTAAAATTTTTGTCATATCTAGATTTTTTATTCTTGCTGGATCGATTTCCATTAGGCCTTTGAAAAAGTCAGTAACTTATTCACTCATTCGCACAGTTTTAATGTAAGATTATCCCCAGTCAGGTAACCTTTATACTTTAGCAGTGTCTTATATTTTTAAATGCTCGAAAAATTGCTTGATGACATCTAAAGCTTCTTCAGGATTTTGAGTAGGCCTCAATCTTTTCATATTGATGTAATCGTCCAAAGTTTATATTTCACAGATATTCAAGAATCGAATCTTTTTTTATGGTTTTTGGTTTGTAAGAACCTAATAAAACTATCTGACACTTTATCCTTGTAATAAAGTCGTTTTTGGAGAAATCTTTTGAAGTTCTTTCATTTAATAAATCCATTTTTGACAAATTGATTCATATTTTTAAACATAGTTATTTAATGTCTAATGATTACCCAATTAAATCCTTATTCTCTGATCTAAAGGAGATGAGTTATTTTTTCTAAAGACAATATAACCCCAACCTTGAAGTTAGTTCCATATTTGTTTTATTTCATCGATTTTATTTAAAAGTTTTTGGAATTTTTCTAAAATTGTGATTTTCTTCATTTATTATTAAGTTTTTTGTTTCTAATTGTTCTTGCTTCTTTCATGAATTGTATAATACTTTAGATTTTAGATTTATTCTTAATAAAGTCTTTTTTATTCGCCTTTTTTCTATCTCATCATTTCGTTGATAATTAAAGAGATTTATAAGTGATTTTCCTGGTCAAATCTCAAATCAACTTCGCATTTTTACATGATTTGGTAGATTTTTTCAACTGTTTTGGCATCACCTTTATGGACATTTTTAAACTCATGAATTAATTAATCAATTTTTTGAAATACTTGATGTGAAAGTCTAAGGGTTGAGAAGTTAGCCATCATCTCAGAGGTTTCCTTAATAAGAGATTTGAAATTTGTATTGTATGGATTGTAAACATTCTTAATGTATACAATCATGGCCTAAGCTTTTTAAAGATCGTCATATTCGACGATGAAATTTTCTTCATCTTATTGACATTTTTCTTTTAAGTTATCAATTTAGGGTCCAATTTAAAGAATGATATCCAAATTCTCTGGTTTTATTGTTGAAATCTCATAAAAGAACTCAAGTAGATTTAGGGATTTTTTATTTTCAAGACTGAGCTTGTCAGTTCTGTTGAATTTAAATGTTTAAATAATTTTGTTAAATTAGTTGTATTTTTCACTAAGTTTTGAGATATTAGTTGTTGGATTTTTTGCAGAAATTGAATCATAGTAATTCGAAATATCTTTCAATTTTTCATTAAGATTTGTCAATTTGCCAGTTTGATCGATTCCAATAAAATGAATGACTCCTTTGATAATTTTAGAAAAGAAAGGTACTTTTTCAATCAATGAGAAAGTTTTTAATAATTCCTTAACCATTTGACCATCAGCCACATTGGCTTCTTAACCATTCATTTCCATCATGAAGAATTATTTAAGTTACTTTTCTCTCTTAAGTTCATCATTCAAAAATTCCACCGAGCCATAAGTTAATTGGTTGTCATTAAATTATTGTATGACACGATTTCTTCTTTCGATAAGCTTCTTTTGCAGTTAAAGGCATCTTTAAATGGCTTGTTCAAATGTAATTTTATTGATTTCTTATCCAATAAAAAATGAACCGAATGAATAACTTTTGAGGATCTTTTCATCAACTTTACTTAAAACGGTGACAATTTCATCCTTGAATCTTAACTATTTTTATCTCATGTTATATTAGCTTTAAAGTAATTTGGAAGATATTCTCTCATAATCAGAAAGCTCATATTTTTTGTTCAAAATATCAATAAATGAACGGATTTTTTATAACTTTTCAAAAATTTCGCACAAGATATCATTTTTCTCTTCAATCATCCCAATAATTCCATTATTTCCAAAAACTCTTTCTATAAGACTTTTTTCGTATTAAGTTGAATTTTGTATATTCATGTAAACCTTACCAGGTATTTGTTCATTGTCGAATTGACGAATTAATTCTAAAGTAATACTTTAAAGTGTCAGTTGTTGATTTTTATCAGCTTGTATCTTTTTCAGGACAAACAACTTTTCTCTTTCCTATGAAATTATTTTTAGAACAAACTGTGTTGTTAACTCTATGTTATCAAGCTAAACGATAAATTTAAGGTTTTCTTTTTATTATTTAGGGCAGATCCCATTATCAATCAAAGTTTTCAAATTTTTGATTATTTTCTCTTTTGCTCTGTTATCTTTTGTTTTTTATAGTATGATCTTAACTACGTTTTATAAAATGTAAGAGTTTATAACAAAGTTATAACTGAATTGATTATGCCAATATTTGTATTCACCTTTAAGGCCTTCAAAGTTTTCAGCGTTGTTCTTTGTGAAATGGGATTTGTAAATTTAATCCAAAAGGAATTTTTGATAAATTTCCTGTGCACCTGGAGAGGAAATTATTGAGATATCAAAACATTTGTTAATAAACGAACTAGTTTAATTAAAGTCCATCTTTTTAGCGACTAATGAAGAGATTTCTTTTTCAATGTTTTTTATTGTATCGGTCATTTATCTTGCAAAATTTTTCAATAAGGGATTTAGGATCATCTTATGGGCAAGCTCACATTGAAGTTAAGAATTTTTGCTTTTAATTGTATTTTTCAACACTTTATCATTCAATAATTTTAATTTATTGATTCTACCTTCTAAATTATTGAAACAATAATCTACCAAGATTAAAATAGTTTTTTTGAATTGTTATTAATCCTTAATTCTTTATGTTTATCTGATTAATATTTATGAATAACCTTCAATAATATCTAAAAGTGTTTGGTTTTCAAATAAAGGCTTGATGTATTAATGAAATTTATTTGTATTGATGAGTTTGGTAAGGATTTGGAAATCGGATAAGTTTTAGATTCTGATTTAGGTAGCTATTTAGGCAAGATAATTAATTGTACGATTTTTAATCTCCAATTTTTCATCTCTTTACTATTAATTTTGATCCTAACCCCAATGGAATAATTTTTCACTAAAAATCTTGTTCAAGCTTCTAATTAATTGTTGAGATGTTACATTAGTAAACCTGATAAAGTAGAACAAAAATATTGACATTAAATCAACGTAAGACTCATCGTATGCTTGGTTAGATTCTAAAATCATGTCAATAAAAGAATCAAGTCCTTTGAATTTATGAACAATATTCAAATTGTGATTGATTTCTAACATGATGTGGTCATAAACGATATTGAATTTTTTTTAATGGATGAGAAATTCGATAAATAAACTGACTTTCTTAGTAAGTTAATCTGAGTCAATTTACATCAATAAATTGAAGTTTTCGTTGCTGATCTTTTCTATTGTGAAAACTTACAAATATGTCTTAATCAATTTCTCAACAGCTGTTGAAGTTATTCTTCTTTACTCATTGATTTTTAAATCGTGTCTCAACATGAACTTCATAAAGTAGTTTGCTATCTTTTGAATTACTGGCTTTTTGTAAAAATTGACCTTTTCATCCATGTTTTCAGGTGATTTGAGAATAAGTTGAAATTGCATAAGCCATTTTTACAAGTTTTTCTGGTTTGTTAAAAAGTTTTCAAGCATTTCATCAAACTCAATATCTTAGCTAAGATAGCTTCTTGATCGTTCGTCAAATTTCTTCATTGAATTTTCAAAGAAATCAATTCCATCAGCAATATTAAAGCTTGAAGAGGCAATAACCCCTTCGAACATACTCATTGATAACTTTTTATTTTTTACGAAGTCATAGGCCAACCCTATATTATACTCCATTCTTTCAACACTAAAATTGAAAGGTTTAGACTCCAATATGGTTTCATTTTCTAAAACTAGTTTGATTTTGAAAACTTTCACTTGAGAAGTCATTGACAATTTGAATAAATAGTAAATATCTCTTTTTTCAATTATTTCTACAGTGACAGGATCATTTCCAGCCCCTTTGATTCTTTGAACCTCGATTTTAAATTATTGATCGACTGGTGCTACAATCTTGGCAACAAAGTACATTTTTCCCTCTTGTCTTTCTGTTTCAATGACAGACATGATTTCGTCACAATTAGGAAACTAAAACTCGATTTCATCATTTTAAGAGTTTTCGCTTTCACAATCGTATTCAGTGGTTTTTTCACATTCTATCACCCACCCATCATAAATCACTTGCTAGCAGGATTTGTTTTTATCTAATTTAAGGTCATTTGTATAGCGATAAAGAGCCTCAGCCTTTTTGACGATGCTCTAAGGGGTGTATTTGTCTTCAGGGAAGCGCAAATCTTTCTTTAAACGAAAAGTCTCATCTACAGCACAGATTGCTTTGCCACTGGCTTGATAAGGATCTTCCTCATATCCCCATTAGTTTTGCTGAATTTGTTCTTCTTACTCATCACTACTGCCCATGATGACATTTTTTCCAAGTTTCGATGAATTCATCTTTGCTAAAGAT
>JGI24216J29974_1013328_pt1 | contig 12969 bp, 22 predicted proteins | sample EnhBioin_Aerobic_2_FD_29974 | JGI IMG/M metagenome (IMG submission 29974) | reverse complement strand
CTCGGTGGGGGCGCCGCCTTCGGTCGCGGGAGTGGCTTCGACGCCCTGGTTTTCGGTTTCGTCAGCCATAATCAGAACTCCAATCCGCCTTCACGCGCGGCTTCCGCCAGCGCCTTGACGCGTCCGTGAAACAGGAAGCCGCCACGGTCGAACACCACCTGGGTGACGCCGGCCTTCTTGGCGGCCTCGGCCACGCGCTTGCCGACATCGGCAGCCGCTTCGGCCGTCGCGCCGGTCTTGCCGCGGACATCCTTGTCGAGGGTCGAAGCGGACGCCACGGTACGGCCCTGGGCATCGTCGATGACCTGAGCGTAGATGTGACGGCCCGAGCGATGGACCGAGAGCCGGGGACGGAGACCGGAACGCGCCTTGAGGGCGGTGCGGACGCGCCGACGGCGGCGATCGAAGAGAGAGAGTTTCGCCATGGCTTACTTCTTCTTGCCTTCTTTGCGGAAGATAAACTCGCCGCGATATTTGATGCCCTTGCCCTTGTAGGGCTCCGGCTTGCGCCAGCGACGGATCTCGGCGGCGAGCTGGCCGACCTTCTGCTTGTCGATGCCGCTGATCTCGACCGTGGTCTGATCGGGCGTCTTCACCTCGATGCCTTCCGGCACGTCGATGTCGACATCGTGGCTGTAGCCGAGCTGCAGCTTGAGCTTGCGGCCCTGCGCATTGGCACGATAGCCGACGCCGGTGATTTCCAGCACCTTGGAGAAACCGTCGGTCACGCCGGTCACCAGGTTCTGGACGAGCGTGCGGTGCATGCCCCAGAAGGAACGCGCGCGACGGCTTTCGTTCGCGGGCTTCACGACGATGCGGCCATCCTCGATGCCGTAGCTGATGTCGTCAGCCATCGACAGGCTCAGCGTGCCCTTCGGTCCCTTGACCGAAAGAACGCCGCCCTCGATGCTGGCGCTCACGCCGGCGGGCACGGGAACCGGTACTTTACCGATGCGGCTCATCAGAACACCTCCGCCAGCACTTCGCCGCCGACATTCTGCTCGCGCGCTTCCGCGTCCGAGAGAACGCCCTTCGGCGTCGAAACGATCGTGATGCCGAGGCCGTTGCGCACGCGCGGCAGGTCCTTCGAACCCGAATAGACGCGGCGACCGGGCTTCGAGACGCGCGCGACGTGCTGGATCGCGGGCTGGCCCTCGAAATATTTCAGCTCGATGCGCAGGCCGTCGTGGCCGGCAAGGTCTTCTTCCTTATAGCCGCGGATATAGCCCTCGCGCTGAAGCACGTCGAGGACGCGCGCACGCAGCTTGGACGCGGGGGAAACCACGCTGTCCTTGCGGGCCCGCTGGCCGTTGCGGATGCGGGTGAGCAAATCACCCAGGGGATCGGTCAATGCCATCTTCTGATCCTTACCAGCTCGACTTCGTGACGCCCGGGATCAGGCCCTTGTTGGCCAGATCGCGAAGCTGCACGCGGCAGAGACGGAACTTACGGTAATAGGCGCGCGGACGGCCGGTGAGCTCGCAGCGGTTGCGAATCCGGGTCGGATTGCCGTTGCGGGGGATCTCAGCCATCTTCAGACGCGCGATCAGGCGCTCGGTCTCGTCGAGCGACGTGTCCGCGGCCACAGCCTTCAGCTTCGCATAACGGCCGGCATACTTCTTCACCAGCTTCTTGCGACGCTCATTCTTGTTGATCGAACTCAGTTTCGCCATGACTTAAGTTCTCTTCCTTCTGTCAGGCAGGTCCGGCCTTCAGGCCGCCTGCTTCTGCTCTTCAATCGGGAACGGGAAACCGAACAGGCGAAGCAGCTCGCGCGCTTCCTCGTCGGTCTTCGCCGTGGTGGTCACGATCACGTCCATGCCGCGCACCTTCTCGATGCGGTCATAGTTGATCTCGGGGAACACGATCTGCTCCTTCAGGCCCATGGCATAATTGCCACGGCCATCGAAGCTCTTCGGGTTCAGACCGCGAAAGTCGCGAACGCGCGGCAGCGCGATCGTCACCAGGCGATCGAGGAACTCGTACATGCGCTCGCGGCGCAGAGTCACCTTCACGCCGATCGGCATGCCTTCACGCAGCTTGAACTGCGCGATCGACTTCTTCGCCTTGGTGATGACGGGCTTCTGGCCCGCGATCAGTTCGAGCTCGGCAGCCGCCGTGTCGACCTTCTTCTTGTCCTGCGTCGCCTCGCCGACGCCCATGTTCAGCACGATCTTCTCGAGCTTGGGCACCTGCATCGGGTTCGCGTAGCCGAACTTCTCCGTCATCGCCTTGACGATGGTCTCGTCATACAGCTTGCGAAGTCGGGCCTGATATTTGTCAGCCATTGATGACCTCCCCGGACTTCACGGCCACGCGGACCTTCTTGCCGTCCTTGGTTTCGAAGCGGACGCGCGTCGCCTTGCCCGTCTTGGGATCGGCGATCGCGACCTTGGAGACGTGAAGCGGCGCTTCCGAGCGCTCGAGCCCGCCCTGCGGGTTCGCCTGGGTGGGCTTGCGGTGGCGGGTCGCGACGTTCACGCCGGACACGATCACCTTGCCTTCCTTGGGAATGCTCTTGGTGACTTCGCCGGTGCGGCCCTTGTCCTTGCCGGACAGGACGACGACCTTGTCACCCTTGCGGATCTTGGCGGCAGCCATGTTACAGCACCTCCGGCGCGAGCGAGATGATCTTCATGAAGTTCTTCGCGCGCAGCTCACGAACCACCGGGCCGAAGATACGGGTGCCGATCGGCTCCTCGTTCTTGTTGACCAGAACCGCGGCGTTGCCGTCGAAACGGATCACCGAACCGTCGGGACGATGGATGTCCTTCGCCGTACGCACGATGACGGCACGATGGACGTCACCCTTCTTAACCTTGCCGCGCGGCGCCGCTTCCTTGACGGAGACGACGATCACGTCGCCCACGCCAGCGGTACGGCGCTTCGAGCCGCCGAGCACCTTGATGCACTGGACTCGCTTGGCGCCGCTGTTGTCCGCGACGTCAAGATTTGACTGCATCTGGATCATTGATCCGCTTCCTTCTCACTTGGCTTGCCGGGATGCCCCGGTAGTTCCGAAACTGTGATCAGCCCTCGGCCGCTGCCGGCGTCGCCTGGGCATTCACCCGGTCGAGCACCTTCCACGTCTTGAGCTTCGAGATCGGCGCGGTCTCCTCGATGCGCACGGTCTCGCCTTCCTTGAACTCATTGCCCTCGTCATGGGCATGATACTTCTTCGACCGCTTGATGATCTTTCCGTAGAGCGGGTGCTTAACCCGGCGCTCCACCTTGACCACCACGGTCTTGTCGGTCTTGTCCGAGACGATCGTCCCGGTCAGCACGCGCTTCGGCATCGCTGAGACTCCTTACTTGCCAGCCGCAGCGGAGCGCTGCGTCTGGAGGGTCTTGATCCGCGCGATCGTGCGACGCACCTCGCGCACACGGCTCGGCTTCTCGAGCTGGTTGGTGGCGGCCTGGAAGCGCAGGTTGAACTGCTCACGCTTCAGTTCGCCGAGCTGCGTCGACAGCTCGTCATCGGTCTTCACCGTCAGGTCGTCCTTCGGAGCGGCTTTGGATTGCTTGGCCATCTCTCAAATTCCTCAGTGCATCGATTCGCCAAGGCGGGCGACCACCTTGGTCTTGATCGGCAGCTTTTCCATCGCACGCTCGAAAGCGACGCGGGCCAGCGGGCCGGGAACGCCGTCCAGCTCGAACAGGATGCGGCCGGGCTTGACGCGCGCCGCCCAATATTCGTTCGAACCCTTGCCCTTGCCCTGGCGGACTTCGGCGGGCTTCTTCGAAACCGGCACGTCGGGGAACACGCGGATCCACAAACGCCCCTGGCGCTTGATATGACGCGTGATCGCGCGGCGGGCCGCCTCGATCTGGCGCGCGGTGATCCGGTCGGGCTCGAGAGCCTTCAGGCCGAACGAACCGAAGTTCAGCGCCGTACCGCCCTTGGCGTCGCCGTGGATGCGGCCCTTGAACGCCTTGCGGAACTTGGTCTTCTTGGGTTGCAGCATTGGAGCCTACCTCAATTCGTTCAGCGTGCCGGACGCACGCCGGAGGTCTGTGCCTCCAGCATGAGCCGATCCTGCGACATGGGATCGTGGCCGAGAATCTCGCCCTTGAAGATCCACACCTTGATGCCGCACACGCCATAGGCGGTGTGGGCTTCGGCTTCCGCATAGTCGACGTTCGCGCGCAGCGTGTGCAGCGGAACCCGGCCCTCGCGATACCATTCGGTGCGCGCGATCTCGGCGCCGCCGAGACGGCCGCCGCAGGTGATCCGGATGCCTTCCGCGCCAAGGCGGAGGGCCGACTGCACGGCGCGCTTCATCGCCCGGCGGAACGCGACGCGACGCTCAAGCTGATCGGCGACCGACTGCGCGACGAGGCGCGAGTCGATTTCCGGCTTGCGGATCTCGACGATGTTCAGGCTGACGTCCGACGACGTCATCGAACCCAGCTTCTTGCGAAGCTTCTCGATGTCGGCGCCCTTCTTGCCGATGATGACGCCCGGACGGGCGGCATAGATCGACACGCGGCACAGCTTGGCGGGACGCTCGATCACGACCTTCGAGATCGCGGCCTGCGGCAGTTCCTTCATCACATACTGGCGGATCTTCAGATCCTCCAGCAGCAGACGGCCATAATCGGCGCCTTCGGCGAACCAGCGGCTGTCCCAGGTCCGGTTGATCTGGAGGCGGAGCCCGATCGGATTGCTCTTCTGACCCATTATGCTTCTTCCTGCTCACGGACCACGATGCGCACGCGGCTGAAGGGCTTCACGATGCGCGACGAACGACCGCGGGCGCGGGCGGCGAAACGCTTCATCGAGATGCTCTTGCCCACGCTCGCCTCGGACACGACCAGCGCGTCGACGTCGAGATTGTGGTTGTTCTCCGCGTTGGCGATCGCGCTGGCGAGCACCTTGCGGACGTCGACCGCCATCCCCTTCTTCGAGAAGGAGAGGATGTTCAGCGCGTCGCCGGCCTTCTTGTTGCGGATCAGCGCCGCGACCAGGTTCAGCTTCTGCGCCGAACCGCGGATCTGCGTGCCGACGGCAAGCGCTTCCTTGTCGCCAACGCGACGGGGGGCTTTTTCCTTGCTCATCAGCGCTTGCCCTTCTTGTCGGCGGCGTGGCCGGGGAAGTAGCGCGTGGGCGCGAATTCACCGAGCTTCATGCCGACCATGTCCTCGTTCACCGAGACGGGAACGAACTTGCGGCCATTGTAGACGCTGAAGGTCAGCCCAACGAACTGCGGCAGGATGGTGGAGCGACGCGACCAGGTCTTGATCGGCGCGCGGCCACCCGAGTCCTGGGCGGTTTCGGCTTTCTTCAGCAGATGCAGGTCGACGAACGGACCTTTCCAGACGGAACGGGCCATGGCTTACCTCTTCTTCTTGGCGTGGCGAGAACGGATGATCATCTTGTCCGTCGCCTTGTTGTGACGGGTGCGCGCACCCTTGGTCGGCTTGCCCCAGGGCGTGACCGGATGGCGGCCGCCCGAGGTCCGGCCTTCACCACCGCCGTGCGGGTGGTCGACCGGGTTCTTGGCGACGCCGCGGGTCAGCGGGCGGCTGCCCAGCCAGCGGTTGCGGCCGGCCTTGGCGAAGTTCTGGTTCGCGTTGTCGGGGTTCGACACCGCGCCCACCGTGCCCATGCACTCGCCACGGATGTAGCGCTGCTCGCCCGAGTTCAGGCGGACGATGACGAGGCCGCGGTCACGACCGACGACCTGCACATAGGTGCCGGCCGAACGGGCGATCTGGCCGCCCTTGCCCGGCTTCATCTCCACATTGTGGACGATGGTGCCGACCGGCATCTGGCCCAGCTCCATGGCGTTGCCCGGCTTCACGTCGGTCTTCTTGCCCGCGATCACCTTGTCGCCAACGCCCAGGCGCTGCGGCGCGATGATGTAGGCAACGCGATCCTTGCCGGCTTCGTCGGCGCCGTAGTTGACCAGCGCGATGAAGGCGGTGCGGTTGGGATCATATTCGATCCGCTCGACCGTGCCCTCGACATCCCACAGGCGGCGCTTGAAATCGATGATGCGATAGCGCTGCTTGTGGCCGCCGGCGATGCCGCGCGACGTGACGTGACCCTTGTTGTTGCGGCCACCCGTCTTGCGCTTGCCCTCGGTCAGCGCCTTGACGGGCTTGCCCTTGTACAGCGCGGAGCGGTCGACGAGAATCAGGCCGCGTCGGGCCGGGCTCGTCGGGTTGTAATGCTTGAGTGCCATTACGCCTTAACCTCTTCGGTCACGTCGATCGACGACTCGCCTGCGGCAAGCGTCACGATCGCCTTCTTCACGTCCGAGCGCGTGTAGGGCTTGCCCTTCCAGCGCTTGGTCTTGCCCTTGGCGACCAGCGTGTTCACGCTCGCGACCTTCTTGTCGTAGATCGCCTCGATCGCAGCCTTGATCTGCGTCTTGGTCGCGTTGGGCGCCACCTTGAACACAAGCGCGTTGTGCTCGCTCAGCAGGGTCGACTTCTCGGTGATGTGCGGCGCGACGATCACGTCATAGTGACGGTTGTCGACGGCGTTCTTGTTCTTAGCCATTGAAGCGCGCCTCCAGCTTTTCGACAGCGGCACGGGTCAGCACCAGCGTGTCGGCCTTAAGAATGTCATAGACGTTCGCGCCGATCGCCGGGAGCACGTTGATCGCGTGCAGGTTGGCCGAAGCCAGCGCGAAGCTGCGCTCGACGCTTTCGCCGTCGATCACCAGCGCCGACTTGCCGAAGCCCAGCTTCGCCAGATCGGCGGCCAGCGCCTTGGTCTTGCCGTCCTTCACTTCCAGGCTTTCCATCACGATGAGCTGCCCGGCCTTCGCCTTGGACGACAGCGCCATCTTGAGGCCCAGCGCACGGATCTTCTTGTTCAGCGACGGATTGAAGTCGCGAACGCGGGGACCGTGAGCCTTGCCGCCGCCGATGAAGACGGGAGCGCGGCGATCGCCGTGACGGGCGGTGCCGCCGCCCTTCTGGCGGCCGAACTTCTTGCCGGTGCGCGCGACGTCCGAGCGCTCACGGGCGCCACGGGCGGTGCCGCGGGCCTTTTCGAGCTGCCAGGTGATGACGCGATGCATGATGTCGGCGCGCGGCTCGAGGCCGAACACGGCATCGTTGAGCTCGATATCGCCCTTGCCCTTGGCGTCGAGGGTCTGAACCTTGACCTTCACGGCTTAGCCCTCCTGGCCTTCGACTGCCTCGACCGGAGCCTCGGCTTCAGCCGGGGTATCCGCGGGGGCGGCGTCGATGTTGGAATTGGCGGCCTGCTTGAGGCTCGCCGGATACGGCGCTTCCGCGTGGCGGGCGACCTTGACGGCATCCTTGACGAGGAGCCATGCGCCCTTCGATCCGGGCACCGAGCCCTTCACGAAGATCAGGCCGCGCTCGACGTCGGTGCCGACGACTTCCAGATTCTGCTGGGTGCGCTGACGGGCGCCCATGTGGCCGGCCATCTTCTTGTTCTTGAAGACGCGGCCCGGATCCTGGCGGTTACCCGTCGAACCGTGCGCACGGTGCGAGATCGAGACGCCGTGGGTGGCGCGCATACCGCCGAAGCCCCAGCGCTTCATGGCGCCGGCGAAGCCCTTGCCCTGCGTCTGGCCGGCGATGTCGACGAGCTGGCCGGTCACGAAATGGTCGGCGGAGATGGTCGCGCCGACATCGAGCAACGCGTCGTCAGCGACGCGGAACTCGGCGACGCGCGCCTTCAGCTCGACTTCGTTCTTGCCGAAATGCCCGCGGACGGGCTTCGAAACATTCTTCGCCTTCGCTGTGCCGGCACCGAGCTGGACGGCGACATAGCCATCGCGATCGGCCTCACGGCGCGCGACGACCTGACACCCCTCAAGGGACAGGACAGTGACGGGAACATGACGACCGTCGCCCTGGAACAGGCGGGTCATCCCCATCTTCTTGGCGATCACGCCAGTGCGCATGATCAAGACTCCTTAAAACAGAGGCCCCACGGAACCATTTCCGGGGGGCGTGTCAGCCCTGAAATTCATGCGTCGCCCCGTCCGGGCTGGTTTCCCTCGCGAGAGGGAAGACGGGGGACGCAGTCCACGGCGAACCGTGCGGTATCCCTTTATCTCCGAAGGACCGAAGCCCCTCAGCCGCCCCCGCCGAAGCGGGAGCAAAGGTTCAATTGGCTCAGGCCAATTTGATTTCGACGTTGACGCCGGCGGCCAGGTCGAGCTTCATCAGCGCGTCGACGGTCTGCGGCGTGGGCTGCACGATGTCGAGCAGCCGCTTGTAAGTCCTCACCTCGAACTGCTCGCGCGACTTCTTGTCGATGTGCGGGCCGCGGTTCACGGTGAACTTCTCGATGCGCGTCGGCAGCGGAATAGGACCGCGAATGAGAGCGCCGGTGCGGCGAGCCGTATCAGCGATGTCGCCAGTTGCCTGGTCGAGCACGCGGTGATCGAACGCCTTAAGGCGAATCCGTATATTCTGCGTTTCCATGTCCACTACCGATGCGAAAGAGCCGTAACTGTAAAATGCGAGCCGCCCGATTCCCCAGAGAGAATCGGGCGGCTGCGGTGCCTATATTACTTCGTGATCGTCGCGACAACCCCTGCGCCGACGGTACGGCCGCCTTCGCGAATTGCGAAGCGCAGACCCGGATCCATCGCGATCGGGGCGATCAGCTTGACGCTGAGCTGGACGTTGTCGCCCGGCATGACCATCTCGGTGCCCTCGGGGAGCACGACTTCGCCGGTCACGTCGGTGGTGCGGAAGTAGAACTGCGGACGATAGTTCGCGAAGAACGGCGTGTGACGGCCACCCTCGTCCTTCGAGAGGACATAGACCTCCGAAGTGAACTCGGTGTGCGGCTTGATCGAGCCGGGCTTGCAGAGCACCTGGCCACGCTCGACCTCTTCACGGCCGACGCCGCGGATCAGCGCACCGATGTTGTCGCCGGCCTGGCCCTGGTCGAGCAGCTTGCGGAACATCTCGACGCCGGTGACGGTCGTCTTCTTGGTGTCCTTGATGCCGACGATCTCGACTTCCTCGCCAACCTTGACGATGCCGGTCTCGACGCGGCCGGTGACGACCGTACCACGACCCGAGATCGAGAACACGTCTTCGATCGGCATCAGGAAGGGCTTGTCGAGCGGACGCTCCGGCTGCGGGATCCACGCGTCGACGGCGGCCATCAGCTTCAGGATCGCGTCACGGCCGATCTCGGTGTTGCTGTCTTCCAGAGCGGCGAGAGCCGAACCGGCGATGATCGGAATATTGTCGCCGTCGAAGTCGCGCTTGGAAAGCTCCTCGCGGATTTCGAGCTCGACGAGCTCCAGCAGCTCCGGATCGTCGACCTGGTCGACCTTGTTCAGGAAGACGACCATGGTGGGAACGCCGACCTGCTTGGCGAGCAGGATGTGCTCCTTGGTCTGCGGCATCGGGCCGTCAGCGGCCGAAACGACGAGGATCGCGCCGTCCATCTGCGCGGCGCCGGTGATCATGTTCTTCACATAGTCGGCGTGGCCCGGGCAGTCGACGTGCGCATAGTGGCGCTCGCCGGTCTCATACTCGACGTGCGCGGTCGAGATGGTGATGCCGCGCTCGCGCTCTTCAGGCGCCTTGTCGATGTTGGCATAGTCGACGAACGTCGCGCCGCCGGTCTCGGCCAGCACCTTGGTGATCGCCGCGGTCAGCGAGGTCTTGCCATGGTCGACGTGACCGATGGTGCCGATGTTGCAGTGCGGCTTGGTCCGCTCAAATTTAGCTTTCGCCATTTTCTTCCTACCTTCTTCTCTCTGATCTCGATCGCCGACCGCCAGGGGCGTGCTCGAAGCGTGGCCCCATAGCGACGATTCTCGAATTATGCCAGCTTTGCTTTCACTTCATCCGCGACGTTCTGCGGAACCTCGTCATAGTGCGAGAACTGCATGCTGTACTGAGCGCGGCCCTGCGTGAACGAGCGCAGCGAATTCACGTAACCGAACATGTTCGCCAGCGGCACCATCGCGGTCACCGCCTGCGCGTTGCCGCGCGTGTCGGTGCCCTGGATCTGGCCGCGACGGCTGTTCATGTCGCCGATCACGTCGCCCAGATAATCCTCCGGCGTGACGACTTCCACCTTCATCACCGGCTCGAGCAGCGTGATGCCCGACTTCTGGGCCGCTTCGCGCATCGCGCCGCGGGCACAGATTTCGAACGCCAGCGCCGACGAGTCGACGTCGTGGTACGCGCCGTCATACAGCAGGATCTCGAAGTCGATGATCGGGAAGCCGACCAGCGAACCCGTGGCCGCCGTCTCGCGGAAGCCCTTCTCGATCGCGGGGATATATTCCTTGGGAATATTGCCGCCCTTGATCTCGTCCTTGAAGATGATGCCCGAACCGCGTTCACCCGGCGCGAGCTTCACCTTCACGCGGCCGAACTGGCCGGTGCCGCCCGACTGCTTCTTGTGGGTGTAGTCGATATCGACGGGCTTCTTCAGATATTCGCGATAAGCCACCTGCGGCGCACCGACATTGGCCTCGACCTTGAACTCGCGCTTCATGCGGTCGACCAGGATCTCGAGGTGGAGCTCGCCCATCCCCTTGATGATGGTCTGGCCCGATTCGTGATCGGTCGAAACGCGGAACGAGGGATCCTCGGCGGCCAGGCGGTTGAGCGCGATGCCCATCTTTTCCTGGTCGGCCTTGGTCTTCGGCTCCACCGACAGCTCGATCACGGGCTCGGGGAACTCCATGCGCTCCAGGATGATCGGATTCGCGGCGTCGCACAGCGTGTCGCCGGTCGTCGTTTCCTTGAGGCCCGCGATCGCGACAATGTCGCCGGCGCGCGCTTCATCGATGTCCTCACGCGAGTTCGCGTGCATGAGGAGCATACGGCCGATCTTTTCCTTCTTGTCCTTCACCGAGTTCAGGTAGCTGCCCTTGGACAGCGTGCCCGAATAGATACGCGCGAAGGTGAGCGAACCCACGAACGGGTCGTTCATGATCTTGAACGCCAGCAGCGACAGCGGCGCATCGTCCGAAGCCGGACGCGAATCCGGGGTCTCGCCGTCGAGCTTCACGCCCTGCACGTCGGGAATGTCCAGCGGCGAAGGCAGATAGTCGACCACGGCGTCGAGCAGGGGCTGCACGCCCTTGTTCTTGAACGCCGAACCGCAGACGATCGGAACGAACGAGAAGTTCAGCGTACCCTTGCGGATCAGCTTCTTGAGGGTGGCGACGTCGGGCTCGTTGCCCTCCAGATACGCCTCCATCACGTCGTCGTCCTGCTCGACGGCCATCTCGATCAGCTCGGCGCGCGCGGTCGCGGCGGCATCCTGCAGATCCTCGGGGATGTCGCGATATTCGAACTTCGCGCCCAGCGACTCATCGAGCCAGATGATCGCGCGGTTCTCGACCAGATCGACCAGGCCCTTGAAGCCGCCCTCGATGCCGATCGGGAGATACAGCACGGCGGGACGCGCACCCAGGCGGTCCTTGATCATGTCGACGCAGCGCTCGAAGCTCGCGCCGGTGCGGTCGAGCTTGTTGACGAAGCACATGCGGGGAACCTTGTACTTCTCCGCCTGGCGCCACACCGTTTCCGACTGGGGCTCAACGCCGGCGACGCCGTCGAAGCAGGCCACCGCGCCGTCGAGCACGCGCAGCGAACGCTCGACCTCGATGGTGAAGTCGACGTGTCCGGGCGTGTCGATGATGTTGATCAGGTGCTCTTCGCCCTTGCCCTCTTCAGCGCGCCACTTGCAGGTGGTCGCCGCCGAGGTGATCGTGATCCCGCGCTCCTGCTCCTGCTCCATCCAGTCCATCGTCGCCGTGCCTTCGTGCACTTCGCCGATCTTGTAGGACTTGCCGGTGTAATAGAGGATGCGCTCCGTCGTCGTGGTCTTACCGGCGTCGATGTGCGCCATGATGCCGATATTGCGGTAGCGCTCGAGCGGATGGCTGCGGGCCATGATCGTCAGTTCCTTAGCAATGTGGGGAGCCGGACCGTCCGGCTCCCCATCATATGGTGGTGTTGATTGCCGTTCGCCAGCCTTACCAGCGGTAATGACTGAAGGCGCGGTTCGCCTCGGCCATGCGGTGCGTGTCCTCGCGCTTCTTCACCGCGTTGCCGCGGTTGTTCGAAGCGTCGAGCAGCTCGCCCGAGAGGCGCGCGGCCATCGTGGTCTCGCTGCGCGCGCGCGCGGCGGTGATCAGCCAGCGGATCGCCAGCGCCTGGGCGCGCTCGGGGCGCACCTCGACGGGGACCTGGTAGGTCGCACCGCCGACGCGGCGGCTGCGGACCTCGATGCCCGGCTTCACGTTGGTCAGCGCTTCGTGGAAAACGCCGATCGGATCCTTCTTGGCGCGAGCCTCGACGGTTTCCAGGGCGCCATACACGATGCCTTCGGCGACGGACTTCTTGCCGTCGAGCATCACGCTGTTCATGAATTTCGAAAGAATCTGATCACCGAACTTGGGATCAGGGAGGATTTCCCGCTTCTCGGGACGACGACGACGTGCCATTTCAGCCGATCCTTCTTACTTGGGACGCTTCGCGCCGTACTTCGAACGGCTCTGCTTGCGATCCTTGACGCCCTGCGTGTCGAGCACGCCGCGCAGAACATGGTAGCGGACGCCGGGAAGGTCGCGAACGCGGCCGCCACGGATCAGCACCACCGAGTGCTCCTGAAGGTTGTGACCCTCACCCGGGATATAGGTGATGACTTCGCGCTGGTTGGTCAGGCGAACCTTGGCCACCTTGCGAAGCGCCGAGTTCGGCTTTTTCGGGGTCGTCGTGTAGACGCGTGTGCAAACGCCGCGCTTTTGCGGGTTGGCATCCATCGCAGGGACCTTCGACTTGGCCTTCTGCGGTTCGCGACCCTTGCGGATCAGCTGGTTGATCGTTGGCATGAAGCCTTCACCTTCTCAGTTACTTTGCCGCTGCATGACGCACGCGAAATGCAAAAAGGACCCCGGCGGCCATAACGGCCCCCCAGGCCTTCCCACGCATCAGCAATGTTCAAGCGTGCCTGCATAAGGACAGCGTCTGGATGGACTCCACCAC
>JGI24216J29974_1022787_pt1 | contig 13064 bp, 1 predicted proteins | sample EnhBioin_Aerobic_2_FD_29974 | JGI IMG/M metagenome (IMG submission 29974) | reverse complement strand
ATTAAGTCTAATGTGGGAAAATGAGATTTTACAAATCGCCAGCCTCGGCTTCAGCCTCAGTTGGAGCTTGGCTAGGTTTAGGAGCTTCATCTGCAGCGTCAGTATCGTTGTCTATTTTGTTGCGTGGGGAACTTTCGGAGCCGCTGGCGGGATGTTTGTCCTTCTTCTTTTCGTGTTTGTGCTCTTCGCCGTGTTTACGTGGCGATGCTTCCGCTGGTGTTTCCTGAACAGGCGCAACGGCATCTTGGGCATCGACAGTGTGGCTCTTGGAGGACTTGGAGCGGCGAGGCGATTTGATGGGTTGTTCAGCGGCTTCTGTTTGATCATTAGAGGTCGCGGCGTTAGTAGCCTCATGTACGGGGGCAGTAGATTCATCTTGTGAAACGCTGTGGGTTCTGGCAGACTTGGAGCGGCGAGGGGATTTGGCAGGTTGTTCTGAGCTCTCCGCTGCGCTCACGTCAAGCTTGCTGTGCTTCTTGGGTGATTTGGCTGCTGCATCGGCGTCAGTACCGTCAGTAGAGGCGGTGAGCAATCTGGACTTGCGTTTGGATTCTTTGTCCTTGTGCTTCTCCTTGTCCTTACCATCCTTAGCAGGCGAAACGACTGAGATTGTTTCCGCTCTCTTGGACATCTTTTCGCGTTTTGCAGGGGATTTGGTCTCATCAGAAGGCGTAGGACCAACCGCGGCGGCTGCTTGTGACGGTTCGAGTGCCAACGATCTGCGACGTTCACGTTTGGATTCACGTTCCGAAGTCGATCGTTGCAAATTGCTTGTGGACGAAGCTGGGCTGGCAGGGGAGTCGGACGACATTTCAGTCGAAGCTTGAAGATTGGATTTGGAGTCCTTCTTCTTATCCTTCTTCTTCTTGTCAACACTACCAGAGGTGAACAAACTGATGGGGTTCAAATTACCAACTTGTTTGAGCAACGAGAGGGCCTTGGCACGCGGACGAGACACGGGCGCTGCTTTGATGTACATGACCAGCTGCGCGATGATGGCGGGCATCTCCTCAAGCGTTTCCACCTTGATGCGATATTCCTTGATTTTCTCAGCCTTCTTGGTGGGCGTATCCTTGTGCTCCTTGCCATCGCCTTTGGTTGGCGTCGAGAAGCTTTGCGATGCACTTCTAGACAAGTCAGACATCGAGGAGTCTTCTAGAATCTCATGAGCGGTCGGAGGTAAGGCAGTTGAGGAGACGGTGAGCGAGGAGGAGCTCGCTGCCATGCTGGAACGTTCAACCAAAATAATTCTGCGCTTCGCTTCGTCAGTATTGATCGTCTCTGAGAAGACGAGCAACTGCTGGTGCCATTCCACACCCCAACGTTCCGAGAGAGAGACCTTTTCGAGAGCGTTGACCTTGAGATACATGACTTCCTTCATGGTGACCAAAATCATCGTCTTGGATGTGGGCGCACGATGCCACGCGTAGAATTCCTTATTGTACTTGCCATCAGAAAGAGTGCGCAAGAGGAGTTGACCTTCGGCCTTCGTGGCATCGTAGTTCGTAATGAGCAGATCGGAGCCGATGAAACGAGGATCACGCACACGAGGCACTTGCTTGTGATCAGAACCAGTATTGCGGATACCCTCAGTGGTACGTGTCACGAGATCCACGACACCCACTGTAGGCTTCACAACAACACCCACAAGACCTTTACCGAGTCCCGTCGCGAAACCTTTCAATCCTTTGCTCTTCGCACCCTTGACAGGTTGCGTCACCAAACCAGTCACACCTTGGAACAAACCAGTACCAAGCTCTTTGAAACCATAACTCAAACCAGTACCGACGTGATGAGCCTTCTTCAACTTCATGCGCTCACGCTCTTGCTGATACTCCTTGTCCATCGACAACTTCTCACCAAGCTTGCTCACGTTACCAACAAGTTTTTCGGCCGTCGCCAACACACCACCCAAAGAATTCTTCAACAAGGAACCAGTACCCTTAGCGATACCGATACCGAACTGAGCAGGGGATTGTGTCGCACCTTCCGCAGGTTCGTGAACCAAATCGTACACACCAGTACCTAACGAGTTCACCAACGACACGGGGTTACCGAGCGCGTCACTCGAACCGACCAACATGAGCAATTGCTTCAACACGGATTTCACGTAGTGGGACGTCAAGCGAGCAATAAACTCTTCTTGGCTCGTGAAGCAATTCGTCATCAAGAGACCACCCAAGAACAAGGGCGCTTGATCGATGGTGACCAAATGAGGCGAAATTTTGGCGATCAATTCCGTGCCAGCATCGTCAATGTTGGGGCAATCAAAGTTGGAGGAGGGCGTAAACGAGATTTGGAACGACATGGGATTCAAATGGAAGACTTCAAAGTAGAAACCATTCGAGGTCGCAGAAACAGTAGGCGTCTTGATCTGGCCTTCACCTTCACCCAAGATCACACGGTGCTCGAGTTCAGCCGCCGTGCGCTTGTTGATCCACTTCAAGAGGCTGAGACCCCAGCACATGGCGTTCATCGCGAAAGCCATATCCAGTTTGCTCGCCAGTTTGTGCATCTTCATGGAGAAGTAACGGAAGCAGAAGAACTTGTGATATCTCATATCTCGTACGATCGCAAGATGGAAGAAGGGATCACCTTCGGGCTGATCCAAGGAGTGGGCAATAATGGGCTGGGGCGTCAAGTACAAATCGTTATCGACTTGCAGCATACCAAGCTTCACTTCCAAGGTCTGTTCAATGGAACTCATACCGGCAGTCACTTTCAAATCACCCAAGCGTACATAGAGCAACTCTTGAGGGGTTTGATCAATGATAGAAAGACCCATACCGGCCATCGAAATTTCCATCGACATACGGCTTCCATCCGTTGCAGCCAACTGCTCTTCATCAGATTTCGCTTGCTTCTCGGCAATTTTGACGATCAATTGCTTGGATTGGCCAACGGCAACAGTGCGCATGTGAAGATACTTTTTGTCGCCAAGTTTCACCGAGGGGATCACCTGAATCTTATCCAAATTCACAGTGTACCAAGTAGAATCACCGGGCAATTGGAATTGAACCTTGTGCTTGGGATGCTGAGGGCGTGGGAACATGAACGCTTCCTTGCGTTTCGCCTTCAAAATGTAGCCTTGCGCACCACGTGCCTCAGCTTCATCTTCTTCAACTTGAACAGGGGGAGGATCATCCTTCTTCTTCTTCTTCTTTGAGGGAGTAGAACCAGTGGCAGCGGAAATATCGCCTTCCATGGAGGAGGTACCTTCTTCAGAGCTTTGCTCTTCCGTCGATGTGTTCGGCGTTTGCGACGTGTGTTTCTTCGCATCTTCCTCCTCCTTCTTCTTGCGCTTTTCGGCTTCCTTCTCGGCAGTCTTGGCATCCTTCTCCGCTTGCTTAGCGTCCTTTTCAGCTTGTTTCGCAGCCTTTTCAGCGGCCTTTTCAGCAGCCTTCTTGTCAACTTCGGCTTGCTTAGCAGCCGCCTTCTCCAAAGCAGCCTTTTCCTTTTCAACCGCCTTGCGTTCCTTTGCCAAATCCTTTTCGCTCTTTTGAGCAGGCGTGGCAGAGTCAGAAGACGAGGCAACATCGACAGCGGGAGTAGCGTCACTCGGGGCAGCAGGGTCCTCAACGGCTTGTTGGTCCTTCTTTTGCTTCTTGAGGAGTTTCAAGGTAGGATCGGCTTGAATTTCGCGCACCACAATATTGAGGTTGGTCTGATTGTTAATGCAGAAGTATTCTTCGGGATCATCAGGCAAAATGCGAATGAAGATGGAAGAATCGCCCATGTTGGTGATATTCAAACCAGCAAACACGACATCATCGTCCAAACTCGAAGGAATTGGCACAGGTCCGCCAACGATATACTTCTTGGTACCAGGCTTGCGTTGCAAGGGAACACTCGTATCGTGGAAACGAAGAGGGAAACGACCAACTTGATCCAAACCGAAGTAGCTTGTGCACAAGTGGGGCTTGTTCGCAATGTGGGCCGCCATCAATTGATCCTTCTTGTAAGAAGGCCAGTGGTAAGGCAGTTGCTCGCCAGGTTCCAAACGAAGCACAGTGGGCGACTCGTGAGATTCGTGAATTTGTCTCAAAATCAAAGGGAACTTGGAAGTGTTGTTAACCACGAAGCGAGGATAGACGCGAACGATGGAGGTACGCCAGAAACGAGCAGGCGCTGGTTGCACAGAGATGAAGAAGGAGTAAAGTCGGCCGGTAACAGAATCTTCAATATCGATCGTTCCTTCATCGCGGATACCCAAATCGGAGCTCGAAGACCAGTTGGAATTCTCCAAAGCAATGGCAACACGAGTCTCACCATAGTAGAAGTAAGGTCCGTAGCCCTTGGAAATGGATTCAGTCTTGATTTCAATGGGATCCACAGAAGCGCCGAGTGAGAAGGAAGAGTTGTTCAACGAATTCTGAGAGGAAGAGGTACTGAAGGGAGTGCTAGAGGGCGAAGGGGGAGCAGGCTCTTTAGCGATCAGATCAGCAAGTTGAGGGTACCACTTGTGTTGGTCAGTGCTTTCCAAGAGAGAAGTAGACTTGACTGTGGTCGAGGCTTCAGTGGAGGACTTCTTGAGGGCATCCGTTTGCAGACGAAGACCATAACCAGGGGTAATGGACTGTCCAGCAGCCAAACCAGAAGTGTCCTTGTCCTTCTTGAAGAATAAGGGCAAACCAGTATCATTAACGATCCAAGCAACAGAATAGATCTTGATGTGGCGAGCAGCCGTATCAGTGATCGAGGTATCGATTCCAACTTTGAGCATCGTTCCGTTCACGTCGGGCAACTCAATGAACTTGGAAGTCACCAAATCGGTATCAAACTTCTGGGTGCGCTTGATATCAACCTTCGTGACGAACGGCATTGGTTTAGACCATCCAAAGGAGGGCAACTTGAGGCAAATCGCAAGCGTTTCATCGAACGAAGGCAAGTCATGAATATCGTTGTCGTCACATTCAATAATCGAGTGCGTGGGCATAGCAGAAAGAGGTTGAACAAGATCAGATTGAGGAACAAATGCGGTGGAGGCAGTAAGATCCATCGAGGGAGTGGCACTCTTTTCTCCAGTTTTGTCTGCAGTCTTATCTCCAGGCTTCTCCTTCTCGACCTTCTTAGCTGCCTTTTCTTCCTTCGCAGCTGCCTTGGCTTGTTCTTTCTCGCGCTTCAAGTTCACGAATTTCACTTCCATGGGCACCGTGAACAAGTTCTCAACATTCACAGGGGGTGCAATCACCAAAGAGAAGTCTTCACCATCCTTATTGACATCGACACGAGCTGTACCGAACCAATCGAAACCGGTAGCCTTGGCACCATTCTCGACCTTTTCTTTGCAACGCAAGATGTAGGCGGGCTTGGGATGCATGAAATCGATCAATTCAGACCAATCGTAGCCTTGAGCTCTCACTTTAACGGTTCTGCCACTGCCTTGAGCAATGGAAGCACTGAAATGTCCACCATTGGGCTCAATCGTGTAAATTTCAGGTTCGTCTTGGTTATCGCCAACAATCATCATGTCCATCGCCACGGTAGTGTTATTCGTGATCTTATAGGCACCACGAATTGTGATGGTACGAGAACCGTGAATGGTCGAAATTTCGGCGATGTAGCAAGAGTTGGGATCCTCGACGTGATAAGGCACCACAATGGTATCGACACGATTGGCAGTGAGTCTTGCAGGCGCAGAGGCACCAGCAACGAGAATCGAGAAGGTGTAGTTGGGTGGGGAGTGAACGGCTTCAGAACGACTTTGTCGCTTGAGATTCAAGGAACGAGATTCACCAAGACCGATGGGGAATGGCTCAGGGTTATCTTCAAGTTGGACGGTAACCTTTTGACCAGACCAGTTGCGGAGGACGAGGGGCTCTGCCGAGGGCAATTGAACCGCCTTGCTCTTGCGATGTGATTTGGGTGGCGCAACAATCTCCAACAATTCAAAGACACAAACCATCAAACTGTGGTTGATATTCATTTCGAGGATGGTGGTCGCCGTCAAATGCCCAGACATGCCGTGTTGATCTTGAGCAAAGCCGAGTTGCATCTCCCAAGGTTCAATCAAAGGCTCCCAACCACCGTATTGGCGATTGTAAACGTGAGCACAAATGCCGTTGAAGGTGAAAGCACCGTTCAAGGTAGCTTCCTTAATCACCTTACCCTTCAAGGGGGACAGGTTGAAACGCAAGAGAGGCACGAAGAAATTGCCCTTGAAACGATCATCAATCACAGCGAAATCAATGGAAGTAATCTCCAAAGTGACACTCATGACTTGGGCACGTTCGGCAGCGCGTTTAGCTTTGATAGCTTGGGCAGCCTCCGCAGTCGAAGTAAGTGGAGCAATGGCCGTCGAGGTGACTTCGGTTGTCGAGATGATGGAGCTCGTGTTCAAGGTTTGCTTTTGGCTGTCAGGAGGAGGCGCGAGGGCATTAATCAAGGGCTTGTAAGCGTCCAAAATGCGCATCACAAGTTCCACGTCGCGGAAGGAAGCAATAAATTGGCACCTGGGGATCACTGCCGTCGTGGTGAGTTTCTTCGGGTTAATGGCCACACTAGCCTTCAATTCGAGAGGATGCAACAAGAATTGCTCATTCGTGGAGGCGAGAGTACCAGCTGTGATGATTGAACGAATCAAACGGCATCGAGAAACAGAAGCGGAAGCGTCGATAATCTTGTTGGCAAGGTCCAAATCCGCATTCAAGGTCATCTCTCCCAAATTAACCGTAAAGGCAATCGTGGAGACATCATTAGCGGCAGGCACAATGGCAATCATGGGCGAAGAAACAAGCAAATTGCACTTCATCGTCGGTGTCGTGTCAGGCACTTCAGGTCCGTAAGCCATAGGGCTAGCTTCACCCGTGACAGGATCCACGCCATGGAAATCGCTGAAATCGTCGTCTGTAGCCTCAGAGAGAGGTGCGGTAACTTTTTTCGCGTCATGTTGAGGCGAGGCCTTGGCCATTGCGCGGAGACCCTGCATCAAGGGAGCTTCCCAAGTGTCCTTCAAACGCAAGATGGTATCGGGGATGAGAGCAACAATGGGCGAATTGATGCCGGCCTTGACACCAAGGGCATTTGCCTTCGGGTTGAGTACGAATGCAACTTGAATCATAGGTTCGTGGACTGTGATGGGCTTTCCAAAGAAGGCATTGAAGTGATCAAAGCTGATGACAAGATCGAGAATCTCAACCGCAGAAATGGCAGCTTCCGCAGAAATGTGACCGTCGTTGGCGATGTTCGCCAGCGCACCAATCTGTTTCACGCCAATACGAAGTTGGGGTGAGCAGGTAGCGTCGCAAAGGTCCATGGCGAAGCTGCTGATGCGAGCGACGACACGAATGTTGGGACGGGATTTGGGCGTTGGTTGCAAAGGATCGACATTCTCGCCATATTTGGCCTTGAAGCGTGCGACGCGTTCCTTCACAGCGATGGCGTTGGTCAAGCGTTGCTCGAATTGCATGCTCTGTTTCTCAGATTCGGAGGGAGCCTCGAAGTATTCAGCCAATTCGTGCTCCTTGGGGATGGGCAACAAAATGTGCTTGGCCAACATTTGGAAGACCAACTCCAATTGAGCGGTACCGAACGTCACGTGCAAGGGAAGCAATTCAACATCAACACCAATCAAGGGAAGGGTGTGCTTGTGATCACCATATAACACGCGTTGAACAACAGCCTTCACACCCGAGTGGTCAAGCAAAGACATGGAGGCAATGCTCGAACCAGAACCCTCGGGCATCTGGAAGGCCACATTCATGTGCGACACTTGTGCCGTAAGCGTATCAATCATGATACCAAGAGTTTCTTCAAAAACGTTCGAAACTTCAACACGACCCAAGTTTACCACAATGCAACCTGCCTTCGCCACACTCATGGGATCGACGGGAATAACAACGGTGGGGCTTTCTACTTGCGCAGAGATCTTGATCTTCAAGGGAGCCGCGGCAGGAATCACTTTGCGAATTTTTTTGGCAACCGCCTTCCTCTTCTTGCCGCTCTCAGTGCGTTGCAACTTGCTCTTTTTGGGCGTCGAGGGGTCGGCTTCTTCGCCGGAAATAGCCGAGGAGGACGAGGCACTAAGCTCAGGAGGGGCATCCAAACGTACAGAAGTACGGCCTTTGCGGGACTTCTTGCCACGAGGTGATTTCGTCTCTGATTCATCAACAGAATCTTCAGTGGCATCCATCGCAGCAGAGGTATCGAGGGTGACAGATTTGCGGCGCTTCTTTTTCTCGGCACTCTTGTTCGTCGAGCTGCTGGCCGACAAGTTGGTCGCCGAGCTGGTAGACAAGTTGGTCGTCGAGCTGGTCGTCAAGTTGGTCGTCGAAGTAGTCGATGATTCGAGTTCAGAGTCACCGAGAGGGTCAGTCGACATTCTGCGGCTCAGGCGCTTCGAACGTTTCTTTTCGGGGGTCTTTTCGGAAGAAGATGCATGTTTGGGCGAATCAAGAGAGTATTCAATCTGTTTGCGGTTGAGTCTACGAGATTTGCGAACTTCAGCAGCCAAATTTTTGGGGGCCATCATTTGAACAATAGGCATCGCGTTCTCCACCATGCTGAGAGCCCAGCCCACGAGTTTCATAACAACGACGTGGTAGTAGGTGATTTTCAAAGCACCAACTTTGGCAGACACCTCCATATCGTAGCCAGGATAATCGGTCGAAATGGTCTTGAACATGCCGAAATTGAAGCTGACTAATTTGTCGCTGTTTTCAACGATAATCATGTCAACAGGGCCTATGCCATCATGAATGGCACCAACACCGAATTGAGAGACGAAACCTTTCACCTTCAATTGTTGATCTCCACGAAGGTCCACAGCCGCCGCAATATCGCGAACTTCGAGATGGGCAATCGGAGCAGAATCTAACATCAATTTCAAGACAACGGAGCTCACGTTGGCCCTAACGGCAACAGCGCGTGTAGCTTCATTTTCACCTTGCATCAGCCTGAGTTGCATTTCGGCTTCTTCTTCGACAGTAAGCGCTTCAGGTGACTCTTCGCCATCTTCAGAGAGAAGTTCGGTTTGTTCAAGAGAATCCTCTTCGCTGGAATGGGGTGAAATCATGGGTTCCGCATCGTCGTCCTCGTCGGTAAGGCCTGCAAGGGGCAGAGGTTCAATGCTAACGGCTGAAGAAGTGGCAACAACCTCGTGAGCGATGGGTTCCAATACGAAGGGCTCTTCCTCAGGCTCGGGCACTTGGGGCTTTTCTTCAGACAAGAGGGGCTCAACCTTCTCTTCCTTGGCATCTTCTACCTTCTCTTCCTTGGCATCTTCCTTAGGAGCGTCTTCCTTGACAGCTTCCTTAGCAGCATCTTCCTTCGCAACTTCCTTTGAGGCTTCATCTTTCACCTCTTCCTTCGGGGGCTCAACAGGAGCAACTGAAGCGTGAGACACTTCTTCAGAGGCAGAGTTCGAGTCAACAGGGACAGGGAGCGAATCGGCACTGGCGGAAACTGATTGAGACTTGGACGCTTCGATAACGCTATCTTCCACCTTGGAGGGGCTGTCTTCAGTCTTGGAGCTATCTTCCGTCTTGGGGGCCTCAGAGGAAGGAATGTCGGTCGCCGAAGTTGTGGTTTCAGAGGATACTGAATCACTCGAAGTGCTCAAGGACGTCTCGATGGTGGGGTAGTCAGACTCCTTAGGGAGACGAGGGGCCACACCAAGCGCAGGGAATGAGTATCCGATCGGGATGAACGAGAGACCAACGCGAAGGAGAGCCAAAAGAGCAGGACGGACGACGTTCACTTGCAAGTGACCAACATTCACAAGAATATCAGTCATGGTATCTTTGTAGACGGGAGAGTTCTTGGGAATGACCTTAATGCTCACTGAAACGGCACCAAACTCGGGGTGCTCAAGCGAGAAGAGGTTCGAATTGCGAGGCACAGCTCTCACTTCTTGAAGAATGCGTTTGTGGGACTCATCGATGAACTCCTCAAATTGAACGTATTGAACCTTCGCAGCAACCGAGGTGATGTAATGATTCACTTCAACATCAGCCAAGACGGTACCGACCGTGAGGGTGGCCAGAAGTAAAGGACAGGCGTGGGGAGCGTCGGTGGTCTTCTTCAGCACACCAACATCTTGGGTGATGTGAATCGCCGCAGAACGGACCACAAACGAGGCCAACAGTTGAGGACGGTGCGGAGGCAACACGAGATGCGAGTATTTGGCGTGTCCCGAAAGATCTTCCAAATCTGACTCAGGGGCGGGGTTGAATTTCTTGACAATGAGATCTTCGCCAGAAGAAATGAGGGCAGAAAGGCTCGAGGCACTGGCACTCGTGGTGGAAGAGGAAGCTGAGCTCGTATCCGTTTGTGGACCTGTGTGGGGTTTGTGATGGTGATGCATCGGGGGAGCACGCTTGCGAAGGTGAACGGCGGGGAATTGAGCACTCAAGATGTTCAAGATGCGATGCACACGAGCGGGAGAGACAACAATTTCAACAGGGGTCACGTCACCTTGCAAGCGTATGGCCGGCACGTTGGGAATGTTGCCAGCAATGCAAACATAGGCACTCAACGAAATGCTGATGGGACGAACGATGTGATGACCAGTGAAGGGCGATTGGGGATTGGGGCTGCTGTGGGGCGAGTGCAACACAGGCTCACTGGAGGAGGTGGCGTTGGTGATGAGGTCACCCGAGCTCACCGGAGAACCCACTTGCATGGTGGACGGATCGAGGGTGAGGGCAAAATTGCGAGCAGTTTGAGGATCGTACCACGCGCCTCTCAAGATCGACACCGAGACGTCGCGCACATCAACCTTATAAAGGTCGAAGCAATCGTCTTCCGTGTAAGATTCGAGGTCGACAATGCGCTTGGGGTCCGAACCGACCGTCACAACACCCAAACGAACAAACAGCGCGTGGCTGGGTGCACGATAGTTTTGTGCGATCGTAACGGTTGGACCTGCAATTTGCAAGTCAAGAGCAATGCAAAGACGGTCACGAACGGCAGACTTGATGGAATCCACACCTGCCACAGCCATGCGCGAAATACTTTGTTTGGTCATTTCCTTCACTTCCTTCTTATTTGTCGGAGGAATGAAGAATCCCAACATGGCATTGACGAAAGAAATGCTACCATTCACGTTGAAGGTCGTTGTAATGACACTCGCGCCGATATCGACGTTGGGGCGATCTCTAGGCTTCATCATCATCGAAAAATTGACGAATCGGCGTTCAGCAATGGGGCAAGACAATTTCATCTCCTCAGAGGGCGATGGGAAGATGTGAGACAACAAATGCAAAGGTTGCTTTTGTCCCATTGTCACTCGCTCCACAGCGTTGATGGTATCAACAGAGGCCACAACCAAGATAGTAGGATCTCCAACGCGACCAGAAGCACGAATACCATCAACCGAAAGGGTCACCAACGAGGTATCGTAAGGACGGGCTCCGTTCAAGTTGGCGTCGACCTGAAGATGAGGTGCGCTCGCGCTGAACCTTACAAGAGAGTATTCAGCCGGGAAGATGGACTCTTCCACGACCTTGGGGGCCTTGTTGTGTGTGTGATGGAATTTCAATTGATCGTAAATCCAAGTCCAGTTTTCGAGCGATTCGTCAAAGCCAGGCATCGTGGGCTTGGCAAAGATAGTCTTGAAACCAGCACCAAGTGCCGCAGAGACGAGAACGATGAAAATAGCAAAGACCATTTTCCACTCCAAAAAGAGCGATGCAATCAAGCTGAGAGCTGCAGCACCAGCCACAACCAAACCAATCTTGACTGCAGGTGCCATTTTGGAGAACATGCCGTAGGCAGGGATTCTACCAGTCTTGACATCTCTCATCACGGATAATTTGGCCATCTTGCGGAAAAGCACCGTATCGCGGAATTTGAGGCGACTTTCGAGTTCTCCAAGCAATTTTTTATCAGATTCAGCGACCCAAGTGGGACCCAAATGGACCATTTCACGAGTGATGCGAATGTAATCGTGACGATCGACGAGGCGTTGCATAATGTTCTCCGCACGATAGCGCTTTAAACGATGGCGAACACGACGGCGCACACAGCCGAGAACATACTCCCACCAAGCACGAGCGTTGACGAGAGGTGATTCAGTCGGAGGCGAAAGGTAGCCAAACTTGAGACGCGCCGCATAGTTGCCATAATGAGTGGCGACATTCAAAGCACTCGCATATTGAGGTTGCGAGACGGTCAAACCCAAGTGAGGGATCTCGGCGTGCGCTGTAATCATGGGAGTATCCAAGTCGTAACCACGGTGCCACTGCACGTTTGCACTGAGCGAAAGAGGTTGTAGTGCAAAATGGTGATCGTGGGGTTGGGTTTTAGGGGCAGGCGTGCCGCGGTAGATTTGCGAAAGAAGTTCAGTTTGAGGTTGCGAAGAAACGGGCGTCACGGTCTTACCTTCAGTATCGATGTATAGCGAAAAGTTGTTCAAACAGACCTTTCTAAAATTGTCAATGTTCCATTCAGTGACAAAGGTCTCTTCACCTTCACGGGTGGTCGAACCGCGAATAAAAAGATTATCAAGACAAAGACCAACGGCCAAGGAACCAGTCGGTCTGCATTGATCATCCTCATATCTAATGTGAATGTTGGCAACTTCAACTTGAACGTTATCGACGATAGGAATGAGCTTCTTGACAATACCAGGCAAACCGAATAATTCCTTTTCCAACAATTTCTTCTTGGTTTTCAAGGCTGCTTCCTTATCGACATACTCCTCAGGCACGGGAACACCATCAATAATGCCCATGACAAAAAGAGCAAGTTTTTTCGTGGCCTTCATCATGACCTTACGTTGATCGATGTTCAAATTAGAAACATCGCGAGCACCAACGACGACAAAGAGTTTTTCGACTTTAACCTTGATAGGCACTTTCGTTAACTTCCACAAGGCAGGTATTTCCAAGCGCACTTCTCCTAGCGATACATGTTTAATATCAACAGGACTCTCGATATCCTTAAAGTGCTTCAAATTCAATTGGACATCCTTAACACCGAATGATCCCGAACCGAAATCGATGATGAATGTATCCGATGTGACTCCTGTGAGAAGCTCAGACAGGAACTTGTTCACCGCCCATGCACCGGCCTGCTTAATCAAAGCAGCCATAGTGTGGGGGAAGTCAAGTGTTCACCAGTCG
>JGI24216J29974_1012022_pt1 | contig 13070 bp, 13 predicted proteins | sample EnhBioin_Aerobic_2_FD_29974 | JGI IMG/M metagenome (IMG submission 29974) | reverse complement strand
TAGATTTTTGTTTAAATCATCAACGATCAATCATCTAATTGCGTCAACAAAGCAACACCTCTCTTAATCCAGTGATGCTCCTCTTTTTCACTTGGCAATCTTATCCACATAACGAAATTTGTTGAATGGCCTGTGGTACTGAGGACACCACGACGAGCTGAAGTCTTATAAACTGGACATTTGTAATGTTTGTAATTCGAAACTTTGCTATTATGTGATGGTTTCAATAAGATGTGTGGACACTTTGTGAATAAAATCTTTGCCTCAGACTCGTCAAGCTTCATTATATCCATGTTCCATCTACATCCTTATAAGAAGAGTCCATTCACGTAGGCACCATCTTCTGGTTTAAGTTAAGGTTAATTTTGTATGAATTCAAAGTCAAAGACAATCTCATCGATAGGAATGGTATACTTTCTGGCGTAGTTCTGAAGGACACCTGTAAGGAAAGATTGGGTAAAGAAGAATCCTGACAACCAATAAAATACTGGATTTCCGCAATCGACCCATTTTCGGAAGAATGACAGTCTTGCTTTGAGATCACCAATATATGAGCCTAACGGTTTAAGAGAAGGATATGATTTACTCATCCATAATTCTGGCACTTTACCATTGAATAAGGCTTTTGAGGCAGCTTAAAGTGATGAATTCATAACAATTTTACCCAACAATGCAAGTTTAATATCTTTCAATGAAGATCTCACAATTTTAATAAGCCCATTAAATCTTTGTAACTCTTGAGTCAGAACAGTATTCATTGATTCTTTATATTAAACAGGATAAAGTTTCATAATGTCATGAATATTGAACTGTTCGGGGAAATCTCCTAAAATAGTTTGAATCAACTTATCAAGAATTTCCTATTGCGATTGACCCTGTCCACCACCACTTTCAGATGAACATAACAACACAGAATCTAATAAAGCGTTAGTTTCATTTATGTCCTTTGTGATATCAGCATTAGAATGGAAACCAAACACGTTAGGATGGATAATGTGTGGAAGTGTTTGGATGAATTCTAAATGATCAGCATGTGTTTAAAGTTATGGTACCTTGAACTTGTCATCAGGACCGAATTTGTAATTATTGTCATTACACACATCATAGTTAAAGTAGTCATTCAATAACGTAACGATCAATCTACGATCCTTATCATCTGTTACACGACCACCATAATTACATTAAGCAATCAAATATTTTAACGCTTCGAATGGAATTTTATCATTTTCTCTCAAAAACATATCCAATTGACGAACTGAAATTCTCAAGTCACTTTCATTAAATTCATAAGGAATATTCCAACCTAATGGACCATATTTACGACGTTCTTGAATAACTGCGTGGAAGAAACATAATGAATACACAAGTTTCTTAAAGTTTTGGGGTTGGTTCTTGTTGCCTTCGTAAAATTATTATGATGAAATTGGATCGATTAAGAATGAACCTGTAAGATTGGCTTTGAGGCCTTTAGGTGGTTAGTTTGTCATTTTTACACCATTTTGCAAAATTGAAGTAGGGAACTTGTCTGAAGGATATGATGTCAACCATAATCTGAAGTCAGGCTTTGTCTGGTCTGGGTCAGGAGATAATTCTTAACAGATTCTTTCCAATATTGGCATCCAAGTAACGGCCAAGTGACAATTTTGTAACACAACCCAGTCTCCTGTTTTTTGTCCTTATTGAATCATTTTTTATGCAACTGGCCCTTGCCCTTGACCCAATGAGATTGGTTTGATATTTTTTTTTTTCATAGCTGCGAATGAACTCAATGAGGCAAAAGGATCTGAACCAGGACTGAGAATGAAAATCAATGGAGAAGTTGATGATGAGTCAGTATAAATCTTTGCAAGATCGAAAGGAGGGGGTGATATGAATTTTTCACCAAGTTCATGAACAATATACAATGTGACTGCAGGAATAAGCTTATCAGGACGTATAGTTCTCAAAATGAGCAATCTTTCAAATGTAGTAAAAGTCTATTGTATAGGATCTGGCATCTTTTCGCTTTATGGTTCCTTGGAGTCATAAATCTTTTTCCATTCATCTGTATGTTTGGTGATGCTTGTAATAAATTATCCAAATTTATCAATAAGAGAAAGTCTATAGATTTCACCCCAACTTTTAGCACTGATCCATTCACTATTTTTAGGCTTTTCAGGTAAGAATTCATCAAGCGCCACACCACCAGTCAGTAAAAATCTGAACTGTTAAGAGGTAATTTCACCTTTAAATTATGATAATCTTGTAGCCAAAAGGAAAGAAAGTAGGAGTTTGTCTTTTTCGAACAATGATCGACAAATATTCGAATACAATGAGTACAAAAAGTATGCCTTGAGATTTTTTAATCTGATTGTAAGGTTCGGTGATTTGTCACTCTTTAATATTGATTGTGTGAAAAGCTCAATATAATATGTCAGCGAATATTGATACATAGGATCTATGTTACCCAGATCAGAAATTGCAAAGAACAAGCAAGCTGCTTATTGAGACACTGGTTTATATTATTGTCTTGCCGCATCAATGCTCTTTTCAGTGATTGAGGCGATCTACTGTTTCTCCTTAATTTAGGTTGATTTTTCTTTTGATGCAGTTAAAATTTCAATAGCCTCACCGTCTTGAAGGATGTTTTTGTCAGATGAAAGAACTTGCAAGATTTTCTGTTCGATTTCAAAAAGTTACTTTTGATTTGCTGCACCTTATAAGATAAGACGTTATTTCTATTCTTCTAAATCTGGTCGTTCCTTCTTAACCAGAATACCCAATAATTGATCATTAAGACCTTCATAAGTAATCATAAAGTTGATAATTGTCACTTTGGTTGAAATCTCAGGCAAATAATGTGGATTTCTGTATTTTGTAGTGATATAAAACGAGAAAGAACTTGAATACTCAATAACTTGGTCACCAAGTTTAATGAAGACGCTAGTACCTTTTTGGTAAGTTTGCTTTAATAAGATTGGGTTAAGAGCTGGGTCAAGTTCCTCACCAACGTTTTCAAGTAATACAGGTTGACCAAATTGAATGGCATTTTCTAAAGTTCTTAAAAAGTTAGGATCAGATAATTTTATAACATTAAGTTTTCTTTGAGTTTACATTTTTTTAATCCACTTGTTTGCTTGTCCTTGAGGATCGATACACAATGGCCATCTTCTTGACTTGAAAATGATGATACCATTTTAAACTGAGAAAGAGTCAGATGGAAGTCCATCGATATTCCATTGTCTCATTTGGACTGGATTGCCGAGAACTGAAATGAGCGAATAATTTTAAGATCCAGGAATCTGTTTCTCATGTGTTATTTGAATCCATTAATTGATAATTTCAGTTCTAAAAGCAGCCGTAAAAGCTCCCAAGTACGCAATCAAACCAGATGATATCAAAATATCACCAGTCAAGTTATTATAACTAACTTTAAGTTCTTTAGCCAATTATCCCCATCTACCCTTTTCACCTCCTAAACTATCAATAAGCTTAACCGCACGCTACAATTGTTGTTAACATTCAATATATTATTTTTAAAGTCTTTATTTGTAACGGATTGTTGCTTAGAGTTAGGCGTTCAAAGCATCGACTTTATCGACTGCTGCTTTAAGACTCTTTTGCTTTATAGCGAGTTGGGCTGATAATTACTTAACTTAGGCCTATGATTTTGCTAAAGCTTATTTTTTTGGCTTGACCTTTTTGTTGACAAAATAGAAGCTGTAAATACCATTAATCCACATGATGATACATTTACAAGCTGTTGAAGCGTTTTCGACAGCCTTAATTTCCAAGTTAGGAATATTCTCAGGGTCATTGAGATACTTTCCGAGGTTGACAATGATATTTTAATCAGCTTGTTATACATTAAATGCTAAAAGATCGTCAAGAAGCTTTGTATTGTTCAAAAGTTTCATCGAAGCTGCCCACCAATCAATTTACATTTTTAATGTTTATTGATTCTTAACCTTTTCTGTTGGATTTGGATACATAATCAAACAAAGGGCCTTCATGACGACTCTGATAATGTTTGGTGGCTTCTTCATTGCCTTGAGGAGATCCAGTTGTTTCTTATCCAAGACTTTCAATGCATCCTAGGCTGCTCTTAAAGCTGGCATAGCCTCGGCCAAATCAGCCTAACATTCTGTCTTAATCTTGTTGGCTGCATTAACAGCTTACTTAACAACTTTTTCTTATCCTTGAATACCTTATTTCAACACGTCAGCCTCTGCTTTATTGACCTCAACTTATTTCATCTTCTTTTCTGTGTCAATTGCAGCTTGTTTCAACTTAGGCTGTAAATCAATCAAGTTAATTTTCATACCTTCTACTGATTTTTCAGTAATGATAATTTTTTCGTAACCATTTTCATACTTGAAGATATCTGACTGTACTTATTTTCTCTTCTCATCAAGTAATTTCTTAAATGTGGTAATAAGTTCAATATAAGATGTTGGAGTAACATAATAATTTCTTTTCAGTTTGTGTAAAAATTATTTGGCCCATTTTGCTGTTGATGAATGATAATATTGAACCATTTCAACACATTTTTCTCTGACAGTCTGTTCCATTTCAATTGTATTTAAAAATTTTCTAGCCAACCATAACAAGGCATCTTGTGGCCAATCTTGGAACCAATCAATTGTACAACAGTTGACCAATGATGGGAACATTCTAACCCTTGTTCTAAAGTTATCACCAATAGGACTGAAAGCAAGAACAACATGGAGATTCTTTTTACATTTTTAGACGAAGAAGCTGTACATTTGAGATGGAGTACCTTCTTTTAATCGACCTTCAGATTTCATTACAGGTCTTACCATTTCTATCAATTAAGCTTTTTCATCAGAGGGGAACAAGTTTGGTACTTCGTAAGTATTCAAAAGATTGTTAATATCTTAAACGAAAGCTTCATCCTTAATTTCACTGTCAGTAAACAAGAAAACTGTAGGCTGATTTTTACCTCCAGATTGTTTAAGAATCTTTTTCAAATCTTCTTTCCATTATATTTTTCCATAAGTTTTTGTAATTTAAATTTGGAAGATTTAATATTCACAAACCTGAGTAGCAAGCCGAGTCAAACTTTGTCGGCCTGAACCACCAACACCTACGAGAAGGGCATTTCCAGTCGGTTGTTTGATGATACGACTGATGATCAAAAGATGCTCAACAGCGAATGAAAAGAGCACCAAATCCATAGGCTTGTCTGTTGTCATGTTATAATTGTGGAGTTGTTCTTCAACAGCAGTTTGAAGTCTTTGTGAGTCTAAAACTTCTTCATAAAATTTCTTAGCGCCGATTGGTGACATAACGTCAGTCCATAATAAGCCTCTGATTTCTTCCAAAGTTTCTACTTTACCATCTTTCTTTCCATTAATTTCCTTATCAAGATGTTCGAAAACTTTATCAAAATTTAATCCCCAAGAACGATTAACTGTATTTTTAGCAATTTGGAACAGCGCAAGTCTATCTTATTCATTGACTAATCTGTCTGAAAAGACACGTAAAACTTCATGAAGCCATAAACGGACTGCTTGCTCAGTAGTCTGAAGCTTTTACTTATCGGACATGCAAATACCGAAAATAACACGGGCAAAGTCTCTCAAATTGAACAAATAATGTGACTTAGTAGGTGTTGGTAAGAATTCTTCCATTGCAGTTTTATAAATTTCTAGAGTGGCTTGGAAAATTTTAGGTTCTGTTTTCAAAATATCAGCATTGAATCCAAAAGTAGTAAAGTGCCATTTTAAAATTGTTGAAAAGATTCTGTTCAAAGTTTAATCCTCAAAGCTTGTCAATGATGTAAGTGTGAAGTGTCTCAATATTCTTGGTGTAACGAATGATCTTCCACCGCCTGGAGGTCCCATAGCAGAGACTAAAATTGTATCAACAATATGTCTGAATGGTTTTTCTTTATCTTTATGTTAATACCATCCTCCTTGATCAAGGAACTGTCTGATCAATTAAATTGGAGGTTGTGCACCATACTTTTATTTTGAAGGCATGTTCAGATCATCAACAAAAAGAATGCATTTTCCACTTTTTGGTCCATAAAATCCTTTTCTTTTTCTGTCCATTTTGCCATCTATAATATCTTGGGTTTGAATCGAGGAAGTTTGGGCTGAGAAACCAAGTTCAATCGAAGAGTAATGATCTGTTGGAAGTTCGTTGAGAATATAATTTTTAATGTAACAACTTTTACCAGTACCTGTTGGACCACAGAATAATAATGGAAGTTCATTCTCAATGAAAATTTTGAGTATTTGTGAATATCTTACAGAGTCATTAGTTTTGACAATAATTTATTGAGGAATTGTTCCTTTGGGTATTTTTTCATTAACATCAATGTAGTCGGTCCATAAAACCCATTAGTATCCAGATCCAGGAGCAGCATTTTTCTTTGGTGCATAATTCCAATCAAATAATGTATGGCGTTAAGGATATGAAGCTTTTTTCTTATCATGATTATCAATCTTAATATTTCCTGAGAGGACTTGTTTCATTTCGTGTTAAATCTTCTTTCTGTTCAATGTATCAGCCGAAGCACCGAAAGACCAAATCAAAGAAAATATGAACTTACCTTACAAAACAGAGTGAAGAATTTTAGTATCAGTAAAGGCGTCATAGAATTATTTTTTTGCAAGATCGTTCATAAGACTCTTATAGATTTTGAACAATGAAAGAACAAGATTTTGATCTTGTGTTGGTGATGATTCCTCAATATGTTCTCGGATAAATTCTAACAAGTAATCAACAGTCCAATCAATCATTCCAGAGATAAACATTTTTACTTAAACATTAAAATGTTCAGGTAAAGTATTCAACCAACTATCAAGCAATACTCGCCATCCCATAGATTTTGGTTACATGTAAACCATACCACAACGTGAGACTGTAGCTGGACTGGCAGCTTGAAGATCCATCGGCTCGAAAATAAGATTCATTGAACGACTCATAGCAATAATTTAACCAGAGTTTAGACAAAGTTTTTTGTTATCATCAAGTACAGTGTTCATGTTTTCAATCCAAACAGCATCGACAGGCCCGTCGAAAATCAACCATTTTCTATTTGGATCTTAAGCTTTGGCAAAGTTTCTAAACTTAACAGCCAAAACACCATCAGTCCATTCATGTGATACTTCATCATTATAACCATAAAGTTGTTTCATAGAAATTGACTTTGGATTAAGCACTGTAATTTAAGTCTTATTTTCATTCATCTGACCTCTTTCATTCAATAAAGTTAATGCACCTGCCAATACTTTAATACATGTTGATTTAGCAGCAAATGGTAAACCAACCACCATTAAACCATGTCTGACTAAGATCATTTCGTAAAGTTGGATAATTTTGCTGAGGAAATATTAAGTTTTTTGTAAGTTGAGTTATTTTAGCTTTATTTCAATGCATTCATACATGTTTTTGTAATCAATTTCAGGAATGACAACACCAGGGAAAAGATCACTTGTGATACCTCTGAATAAAGGAAGATCAAAAGCCAAGAACTTTGCCAAGTTGACATCATTAATGGCTCTCAACATAAGAATCGATTCATTTTCTTGTGGGAACTTTCTCTTCAAGTTTCCTGCTGCAGTGAGCACTGACTTGACAGCTCTCATACCATAATCGTAATGGTCTTGTGAAGACAACTGCTCAGAACACAAAGTATAAGTAGTAGTAATTTTTCTAGCCATATTACGGGCATCACTGAACCCATACGAATAAAGAGAAATTTCAGCAATCATAGTATAATCTGGCACCATCATAGCCACTGCTCTGAAAAGAGCTTTTAAGTTGTCAGGAAGTTATGAACGACCAGCATAACCAGGGTTCATAGTGATGAAGACGTTACATGTGGGTTTTAGAGGAATATCAGTGTCTTAGAAGAAGAAAATTTTTCTTCCTTATTTTCTAGCAATTGTAATTGTTAAAATTTGTTGGGCAACGACAGACAACACTTCAAGATCGATACGATTGAACTCATCGAAACATGACCAAGCCCCTGAAGAAGCTAAACCCTTGAAGAATTTACCCATAGCCTTATAATCGAGACCATCAGAACAGTTAAACACAACACATTGTCTAGCTAAAGCCTTAGCCAAATCCTTAACAGTTTCTGTCTTTCCTGTACCAGCAGGTCCTTCTGGAGCGCCACCATAGTTTAGATTCAATGCACCGCATAACGTTCTATAACATCTATCAGTCAATGGTGTGATAACCAATCTTGAAGAGTTACCCAAATACTCATAATTGTAATTTAATGTGGCATTGATCATTCTTACCCAAGTATCGTTATTTTCCCAATAGTATCTCAATTGTGATTGCCACTGGAATTCTGATGTTTTAGTGACTCCTTATTTGATAAGTTGGCCAATCATATCCTTGTTGTGTACATCCAATACGATCAATGCTTCAATAGTGCATCTATCGAGAGAAGGTATATCACTACGAACTGTTTCGACAATGTCACCAAGTTAATTATTCAGTTTTTGATGATATTTTTGCAATGAATCTGGCCCTTGGTCAATAGCAGCTTCGGAATTGTATGTCCAGTAGGTCATTGATATACATAACACAGCCATACCACATCTGTTCTTAACCCATTCGTTTCTTTTTATTTTTGGGTAATCCTGAAAAGCTTTTGTTGTTACATCTTTAACACTCTCAATCATTGATGATTCAGTCCACAAAAGCCATTGATCAACATTTCCATTAGCAGCATTTGTATCGACCAAAGTTATGAAAGGTACATACTAACCTTCTGAAGAATACATTCCATGAACTTTTTTGCTTTAATCAAACTTTAGCTTTTGAATACCTTCAAAACATTTTTTCAAATGAGGCTGGACTCTTGTTGGGTCCTTGGTTTCAGAAAGAATTTATAACAATTAATCATTTGACAAAAAGTAGAATCGAGGGAAAGCAGCTCTTTTACCTTCAAGATAGTCATTCAAACCTTTTTGAACTCTATCCAAGGTAGTTTGACATTATTTTAAAGTGTCTAAGAAAGTTCTGTCTTTTGTAAAGTTAATAACTTTTGTATCTTCTACAATTTTTGCCATCATTTCTTTCCAATCAGCATCAACATTTCCAAAGTCAGTGGCTTACATCGGCAAGTGCTTCTTAATATCAGGTGAAGAGAAAATTGGTTCTAAATAAAGCCAAACAGACTGAACCTTGACCCAATATTCTGAAAAGTTCAATGTATAAACAAGCCATTCTTACCAATCTTTAATTGTTTGTTCAAAAATTTTAGCATATGGTGAACCTTTCATAGTTTGTGTTTTGACAATCTGATCATCAAGAATTTGTTGAATTTAATCAATTGAAGTACCAGCAACAATAAAAGTTCCAGTATCTCTCCATTTTTTCAATTATACTTCAACGTGTTGCCAATCATCGTTCATTTTTTTGATAATTTTTTCGATACCAAATTACTTTTCAGCGTTTTATGAAATTTCTTCAAGTTTTGGCAAGTTATCAAAGATTCTTTCAATTTAAGCCAACTTTTTAATGTTGATTTGCATTTCTGGATGAATAGTTCCTGTAAATTAACTGACACCTTTCCAATGTCTTTATTTCATACCAGGGTTAGAGAAAACTCTAATAAGTGGAGTATACTTAATGTAATCTTTGACCTGATTTGATAACCAATCAAGCATTTTAAGTGGACCTTGAATTACTTGTGCTTTTTTAGTTTTTTCATCTCTTTTAGTAGAACTCATAGCGCTAAATCTATTTGTGAGTTTAATAGTTTTAGAATTCATTGACTTGATTTCTTTTTCAATAAATTCAGGATCAAGCTTAAATACTGGTTTCTTTAGCCAAACAGAATTGTAGTCATCAAAACTTTTTACCATTCTCCAAAGGTCAACAAATGGCTCAATATTTGTTGTGGCTGTCTATAATTTAGGGAACTCGATTTCCTCACCCATTTGTAAAATCATGATATCACGATTGATGATTTATTTTATTTGTTTGAATTGTGATAATTTTTCAAGAAGCTCATCAATTTTGTTATTAGCATCATCCTTTTCAAAAGATTCTGTGAATCTTTTCAAGTCTTAAATTTATTTATGCAAAGTATTGATATCAGCATTTAACTGAGTGATCATGTTACTAACAGATTGTTCAAGCTCATGTCTTTCTTATTCGATTCTTTCTCTTTCAATGCTGACCTCATTGCTTAATGAGAACAACAACATAGCTGTCTTATGAATAGAGGCATAATCCTCTTGACTGAAAACACAATTGATTTCATACAAGTACAAAAGCCATTTTTTACAATCTTCAAATTCCAATCTGAATTTTTTCTCCAATTATTTTGAAATTTTTTAAATCTTGTTTTCTATTTCAACAAGTTTTTATGAGTTATCAGCCTTAACTTTAATGGACTCAAGAGTGGATTGAATATTTTTGTACAAGTCTTAAATATTTTTTAACATCGTTGTAGATGCCCATCTTGAAATCTATTATTTGTATGTTTATAGGTGATCAACAAGACACTTTTTAAGTTAACGGAAGTCGATTTCTAACATACGACCAACAGAGTAGAAGGGAATCAAGTTCAAATGATTTTTCATCTCAACAACTTTGGCAAATTATTCTCGCAATTTTTTAATTGGTGGATTAACCTTAAGGAACTCATTTGCATTCAGATTAACGTATTACTTGTGTTAAGTTTCTAACTATGATGCAATTACTTTCAAAGGTTCAAGCAAGGAGTTCAAAATTGGTGACAATTCAGTTAATGCTGCTCTGTATCTTTAATCCTCGAAAATCATTTCTGGTAAGGTCATTTTGTCAACTTTTCTTAAGAAGCTTTCAGGTCTTGGGAGAGAATGTGAAACTTTGACTAATTAATCAAATATTTTCATCAACGAATCTTTTATCGTATTGATATCATCTTAATAAAAGAACTTTCCATCCCTTTCATTGATTTTGACAATCAGGAATGCATCTTAAAATTCATAATTAATGGGGTCATTTCTTTCATCAACAATAATATCTTTAAACTTTCTAATTGGTTTGTCACTGAATGACTTCAAGAATTGCTTATATTCTTGGATAGAATCATAAATTAATTATCTGACAATATTTGAGAGTAAAGTAGCATTAGCTTCACAGAATTTTTTAATGTAAAATTCATTTCCTGAGAATGACTGAATTTCCTTGTCATAAATCTAAGATACTTTCTTACAAAAGTCTTGAGCGAACATGTTTTTAGCAGCTGAAATTATTGAAGTTTGGTTGCTAATAAACTCGCTAATAGTTAATCTTTGCTCACCTTTTTATGGGAGTAAAAGCAACTTACATTTATCCTTGTAATTGTTTTCCCAAAGATGTAAAATTGACCATGTTGCGGATGAACATAAAACTAAATCTGAGGTAAGAAATTATCTGTTCTTTTAATTTTCCTCTCTAAGTTCGTATGGGACAACTTAGTTTTTATTTTATACACTTCCCCAATATTGAATTGGCTTGAATCCCATTTTTATTCCTAATCTTTTTCTTTCATTCTCATCTAATAAGACGTAATCAACAATAGCTTTTTTCATAGCTATAAAGTAGTCATTGATGCATTCAGCTAAGTTTGACTCCATAATTTATTGGATAACTTCTTCTTCAAGATTAACAAAATCAGGAATGAGTTTTTGGAACGGTCTGATTCTTGAAAATATTGTCATAGAGTTAATAATCCTGTCAATCCAAATTGATTTAATAGGTGCAAGATGGTCACGTTCGATTTCGTTTTCAATGTAATTTATGTAACGCTCATAAACAAGTTTCTTTCTAAGGACTTTTGTTTCAAGTTATTTCTTTTAACGGTAGTTCAAGTTTTTAAGTTGGGGAATATCCTCAGAAAGTAACATCTGACCGTATAAAATTTACTCAACTTAAGAAGCAAGCTATTCTTTGAACTCAGAAGTCGTTTCAAAAGAATGTAAATATGTGCTTTCATAGATTAAAGTTTTTTTATCAGGATGAATGTAAAGGCCAACACATTTCAATGAAAGATTTGAACCGATTCTATGCGGTAAAGGAAGAGGAAATGGTGATGAACAGATAGGTGAGGCAAGTGTCCTGCTAAAAACATTAATAATTGGTGGAAATCTGGTCTTAGTGGCACCTGGCTTCACAAAGTGTGCTGCCATTAAATTTTTTCCTGTCTTTGCCAAAACTGAGAAGTCCTGGTCTTTGTTCAAAGGATCCAATCCAGCTCCTAACATTTCTTTCTTTAAGCTGATTTGATGCTTTTTGAACCTTCTTGTAGGACTCTCAGCAGGTCCTTCAGAATATTAATCTTCTTATTGCTCATTAATTCTGAATTTATTGCTAAACTTATCAACAATTGAATGATCTAAGGGTTGACTCTTTTCTAAAGGTTTTTCCGAAAAAAGTTTGCTTTTACTCAAAGGTTGAGTTTGGGTCTGGTACTTAGAAAAACTATCGTTAAAAGATGAAGTAGCATCGAGCTTTCTATCAGAAGATTAACCGAGAGTAGGCAACTTTTTGGGGTATTCTTTTTGAAGTAAAGATTTAATGGTTGTTTTCTTAAACGTTGAAATGCTCGAGGACTTTGGTTTTTAGTTTGGTTCATGAATAACTCTTCTGTCCTTGATTCTCAATTTTCCGAATTGACTCAAATCAATGAGTAAGTCTTTGGGATTTTATGCGATAATTTTCTTGATCTCTTCAAAAATGTTATCCAAAATGATTTATGTTGCTTGTTTTTCGATTTCAGCAAGTTTAGAAATAGCAACACTGTTCATCTTAATTGTGGGAAAAGAAAGGTCAGTTTTATCCTCCATTTCCATACTGTTCTTAATCAAGAATTTTTCAGTCAATCCAATAATGACTTCTTTAGTGTTGGTTTCGGTAACGAGTTTAGAAGTGAATTGCATGTAGTCACTAACAAGAATGATTCTTTCTTGTTACAATTGCGCCTGTACCCATTTACTAAAGCATCTCCAGACTTTAGTATAACTTTGCAGATATTGAGGTGGCAATTTTTGACTTTCGAGTATCCTATTGAAGATTTTATCGAGGGAATAGTACCCTTTTTACTCCATGGATTTGATTTAAATAAA
>JGI24216J29974_1008199_pt1 | contig 13229 bp, 17 predicted proteins | sample EnhBioin_Aerobic_2_FD_29974 | JGI IMG/M metagenome (IMG submission 29974) | reverse complement strand
ATAGAGTTTGTTGATAATGAGATCAATAATCGACGTTAAGAACAAGAGCCACTCCTTGCAAAATCCAATGTGAAGGATGTTCTGTTGTCTTCAAATCTGCTACGAATACTTGTCCTACACCCATAGCGTTCTTTCTGTTTTGAGTCACATAAACTGGAGTTTTCAAGTTGTTTTTAATCTTCAACTTGTTGGCTTAAGCAGGAATAATCTGAATGATTGGCATCTAAACTACCAACTCTTTAGGTTGTTGACGAACGAGGATTCCTTTATCGATATCCCAACTGGCTCCTTCAAGATATAGTCCTTGAATATAGCATCCATGTTCTGGTTTCTTCTTAATTAAATCAGGATTTCTGCTTGATGTAACGACTGTATAGAGGGTTGACTTATCTAAGGCCCAACCTTTAATACGGCACGATGTCTGTACTAAAGCAGTAAGATAAGATTCAGGAATATGTAATCCTGAAAGCCACATAACTGGAGGTTCTTCAATTTTCGCCCAGTGATTGTATTGTTTTATTCTGTTTGAGAAATGAGTCATCCAACTTCCAAGTTTTTTCTCAGTCTGAGGTGCGAGTTTACCCCATTTCGGAGGCAAGTTACCGTTTTCGAGAGCCAAAGCAAGTTAATCAAGTTATGAACTCATACCGATTTCACCTTTTAATGCTCTTTTCAAGTTGATTAAGGTGTCTTTGATTCTTTCGATAAGTTTGTTAAATCTTTAGAGTTCTTGGAAGAGGACGATTCTTGTTGGTGAAATATCGTGAGATTCAGCTCTTAGAATTCCGATATCCCAGAGTGTTTAAGGAAGTTTACCTAACACATCATTGGCAGTATTTTAAATGTTATCTTCCCTGTTAGTATTGGATCCAGATCCACTCGAGGAAAGTTGCATTAAAAGAAGATTGTCCCATGTATTTTTGGCTGAGTTTGTAAAGTAAGTAATTTCAGCATTCGGATGGAGACCAAATACAATCGGTGAATTGATTAAGGGAATATCATTCACTGTGTTTAAGAATCCTTCAAGGGTTTTATTTACAGGCTGGATGTAATCATAGTCTGGAGTTTTAGCGAAGAAGAATTATCTGTTTTTATCAAACAAGAAGTCTCCCATATACTCTTCTAAGTAAGTCATAAGGACTCTTCTGTCCCAGTCATCTGTAACTCTTCCACCATACATTGCCTCACCAATCAAGTATTTTAATGAACTCCATGGAATAACCTCATCCTTATTTTCAAAAGCTTTCGTCAAATACATATTTAATAACTTGTAAGAAATTGTAAAGTCACTCTGATTGAAGTCATATGCTACATTCCATCCGATTTTACCATATTTACGACGATCTTGGATGATAGCATGGAAGAAAGAGACTACGAATACCAAAGGTTTGAATGCTGTGTGAGGACATTAATTTAAAGATTCTTCTGAGAGCTTTGATAAAGTAGATCTCATGTTCAGCTTGAGTCCATCTGGAGGCTCTGTAACGACTTTAAGAGACTTTTGAAGAATACCCAATGGGAAAGCATCAGTGGGCTGTGTTGTCAACCAAAGTCTGAAATCTTTATTTGGTTTACTCAAAGTTTACAAGAACTTTTCAAGGTGATCTTTTAACCATGCAGACAATAAATGGCAATTTTGAAGCATCAACCAATGACCTCTGTTCGAGGAAGTTGAAAGATAAATATTTGCTTCTTTTTACATACCTTGACCTAATGAAAGATACTTGAATTTGTTGCCTGAAAATCCTTCTTATTCAGCGAGTTTTTGAATATCTGACAATGGATCAGCACCTGGTGATAAGATAAATACAATTGGTGACTTTTAGTTGGAGGCTCTGAAGATCTTTTCATAATTTACAGTTGGGGGTTGCACAAATTTATCACTCTTATGTGCATCGATAATGAATCTCTTCATTCCGTTGACAACTCTATCAGGTCTGAATATTCTCAAGATAAGGAGTATTTGGAAAGGAGTCAACTTTCCATAGCCTTCTGGAAGTTCTTCAAGCTCAGGTCTTTCGAGATCAAACCATTTTTTCCAAACTGCTTAATTTTTCTCAAGATCTTCAATAAGATGTTTGTAGGCGTCTCCAATAGTGATAAGTTTTTGAAGGTCTTTCCAACCTTGATCATTTACCCATTTGTATGGTTTGGCTTTTTAGACTTCTGAAAGTGACTGGTTACCTTTAAGGAAAAAGTCGAGTTCTGTTCTGTTGAGTTAAAGTTCTTCCTCAATAATCATAATGGTCATGTGGAATGAGAACATTAATTTATGAACTTCAAAAATACCCAAGCATACGTATTCATATACATTCAAGGTAAGCTTGTCAATAATAGATCTCAGACGAGTTTCTAAAACTGGGTTTTATTTAGCATCTCTTAAAGAGTTATTGAAGACGATCAAGTAAGAACCGAGTGAGTATTCGTACATCTGACTGATTCTTGACAAACCTGTCATTGCGAAAAATAAAATAGCTCCTCGAATGGCAACTGGAGTGTAAGCTTGACGAGCTTGCTCAATTTATTGTGACGTTATTTCACCTTTTTCAATATCTTCAGTAATTTCAATTGAAACTCTTTTAGTGGACTCCAAAGTTTAAATTAGAGGCTCATTTTCTAACAAACTTCCACTACTTTCACTTAAACTGTTCAAAAGATCATCTTCAGCTTCTTTAAGTTTCTTACGGTTTACACTCATCTGATGGATAAGTTCCTTTCTTTGACGTTATTTTTCTGGCTTTTCGAAACTGACGACAACATTTAGGAGTTGGTCTCTAAGACCCATCAATGTGACTGTAAAGTTAATGACCATGGTTTTACCCATGATTTCAGGAGTATACTTTGGATTGGAAAGCTTTGTAGTAAAATAGAGTTTAAATGATTCATTGTAGTCAATGAAATTATCAGTGAGTTTGATATATTTCTGTCCAGCCCTGTCAACAATATTTTTTTACAACAATGGATCAATGGTAGGATCAAGTTATTCGTCAATATTTTAGAACAAGCATGTACCACCTCTTCTGATTGTGTTTTATAAATCTTTTATAAATGCGTTTGGCCCTTCATTCATATTGAGGGACTTAAGCATAGGACCTTCATATTTCTTTTTGATCCAGTTCACAGCTTGAAGTTGCGGATCAATACATAATGGCCATCTTGTAGCTTTGGTGGCTAAAATACCATTTTGGACAGACAATTAATCGGAAGGTAATTCTTCAGAAGCCCACTTAGCGATTTCGACCTATGTTGTCAAAAGCTCTTAGATTCTGAATTTTTCGCTCATTGGAATGTTTCGAGTCCTAATGTCTTCTCTCCAATCTTCATAAATCATTCTTTGTCTGAAATGATAATCAAATGGTCCAGAGTAAGATAGGAAAGCACTTGTGGTAAGACAGTCTCCTGTTAAACTTATAATTTTGTTGGCTAAGTTTTATTAATCTTTTCTCCATCTTATTTCTTCTCTTCCAAGTCCTGAAAGAAGCTTTTCAGCAGCATTAAGTTTCCTTTTCATGTTCCTGGCATCAGTTTACAGTTCATTCAATCTTTCTTGTTTTTTGCGCTTGTTTTAGTTAGCTTAAGACAATTATCTTGTCAGTTTTTCAACTAAATTGTTGGTATCTTACAATTAGATTGCCATTTGTTTGGCTTTCTTTTACATTTCCTCCACTGCCTTTTTAAGAGGTTACACTTTTTTATGTACTTGATAAAGTTGAACCATAGCCTTTAACCATAAAAGTAAGTTATAAGCTGATTTAGAAATTTACTGCATTCTATCAAACTCAAAAGTTTTATTTTCCAATCTATCCATAACTGTTTGGATTTGTCTGTTAGTGACTTTACCAATACGTTTACCGAATTATTTGAGTGTATTAATGAAGGAAGATGGATTTGATATCATTCTTCTGACTTCATCCCAACCTCCTTTTTCATCTTAAGTTCCTGTAGGTCTCAAGTAAAGAATTGTAATACCCAGTTGTGCAACTTGATTAGGTGGTTTTGACAAAGATTTGAATGTTGTAAGTTCTTTCGAGTCAACGACACTCAAAGCTTTTTCCGCTTCAAGAACTTGTGGTTCAGCTTATTTAAGAATTTCTTCAGCTTTTTTACTTTAAAACTCAATTTTGGCACTTTCAACATCAAGTTATTTCTTTTTAGCAACTGCAGCTTTTTGGAGTTTATCAGTTTTTTAAGAAGCAACTTTAATTTACTCAAGAATGGTCTCAACTTCTATTTTTTCAGCATTGACTTCTTTTTGTTTAACTTACAATTAGTCACTCAGAATAGCAACAGCTTATTTGGCTTATTTGAGTTTTTGAAGACCATTTTGATAACGAGTAATCATTTTGTTAAAGTCTTTATTGTTAGATTCAAGAGACAATTGATATGTTTTAAGGAAATCGAGATAATTCTTAGGAGTAGCAAAGTTTTTCCTTTTAAGTTTTTATTCAAATTATTTTGAATAAGTTTGGACAGAAAGATGGACGTTTACGATATGGTCAACAATGGCAGGTCGATGTTATTCAGGTAGTTCAGTGTCTCTCAAGTAGAACTCAGCAACTGAAATAAGAGCTTATTTGGGCCATGAGAAGAACCAATCAATCGAAGTGTTTGAAATCAGTCCAGGGAAATTTCTGCATCGAATTCTTAATGTGTCTCCAGCAGGGGACATTGCCAAAACAATATGCAGATTATTTTTGGTCTTTTAAAGGAAGAAGTTCCACAGTTATTCTTTAGTTTCTTGATATCCATTCTTTTTAGCTTAATCTTTGATTTTGTCAGTCATTCCTTTCTTTTCTTCTTAATCGAACAATGCAGGAACCATACCAATAGTGAGTAAATTATTTACCAATTCAAGGAACCCTTCTTCAATGACATGAGCATCTGTGAAAAGGAAGAGGACTGGGCCTTAACATAGATTAGTGAAGAGTAATTTTAGATCTTCTCTAAATTATTTTTCTTTGTATCCTCTAGTAAGAGTGATGGTGAAAAGTTTATATTTAGCAGAAAAGGCAGCTAACTTAGTCAATGATTGTTTACCGGAACCACCATAACCGACCAATAATGCATGTCCCAATGGGAATCTAATGATTCTGTAAACTTTAACCAAATGTTCTAAAGCATCATCAAAGAGAACCAGATTCATTTCAATATTATTTTCATCGTAGTTATACTCTTGCAATAACCAATCAAACTTTTTCTTTACTTGTTCATATCCACCACAATCTTAATAAAGTTTAACATCAATAAAGGCTTAATCTGTAGGATTTGCTGTCAAGAAATCACCGAAAATAATTGGATTGGACATAGCATACTCATAAGCGTCATCAAAAGTAGATTTTAGGATGGAACCCATCAACTTTTATCCGACTATCATTCTATCTTCTTCATTGATCAATCTGTCATTGAAAACTCTTAAAGCTTCATTTCTCCATAGACGAATAATTGATTCTTTGGTTGTAAACTTGTCAATTGTGGATCTTGTCAATCCTTCATAAACTCTACTTAAATCTCTCAAGTTAAAAATATAATGGAATTTCACTGGAGTTCTTGGCAATAACTCAACAATTTGACGATAGAGTTTTAAAGTCATATCTGTAATTTTAGCAGTTAAATCTTGAATTTCAGTTGGGAATTTTTTCAAATGATTACCCAAAATACTGTTATAAATTCTTTGCAAGTTTTCTTGAGAAGGGAATACCAAATTGAAGGTTGTAAACAATGAAAGTAAACGAGGATCTACCATTGTCGCAACACTTGGAGGCAATAAAGCACTAACTATTTGGGTATCTTTAATGATCTTTTGTTACAAATTTCCTGATCTTTCATAAATATAATTTTTCTCAACAAAGAATTTCAATAAAGCAATAGGTTGCTGTGTACCATAAGTATCAACTTTAGGCATATGAAGATCGTCAATGAAGATAATCAATTGTTTTCCTAAAATTTTAGGCCCAAAAATTCTTCCTGATCTTTTATCAATGTTATCTTCAATGTTGGCTTGTAAATCTTTTGAAGTTGTTCTTGATGAAAAGTTAATGTTCAATTTCATAAAGTCATCAGAAGGTAAAGAGCTCAAATAATTTGAAATGATGACTGATTTCGCTGTTCCACTTTCTCCGACGAAAATGCAAGGATATTTGTTTTTTAACATTAGGTCAAGTAAATATGTGTACTTTTTAGTATCGATTGTAGGAACAAGGATTTTAGCGAAAGTAATATTTTATGAAGGTTCATAAGGTTTGACTTAATCTTTCCAGTTGACCCATTATCTCTTCATATCGAAATGGAAATCAAAGAGAGTAATTTTTTTATCAGGCATAGGCTTCTAAACTAATCCTCTAAGTTTTTATTCGAATATTTTCTTCGATTCTTAAGTAAGGCAAGCTCCCAAAGACCATACTATAGCATAGATGAAAATAGATTCAAGTTTATCAGGGTCAGGTAAGTTTTAAATATTAAGGAGAGAATCAAGAATTTTAGTGAGTTGAATAATAACATTAAGATTCGTTCTTGGTAAAGCAAACTCAAGAGGTCTGACATTTTAATCTCTATCAACACCATCAAAAATTCTCGCCATAAGGATTGGAATGTATCTGGGGTAAATTTCATTCATTGTAGTAATAAATTAAGCGAACTTCTCTTTATTTTTTGTGAACTTAAGCATCCATTTATGCCAATAAGGATCATATCCTAAGTTTCTAGGATCAACGTAAACCATACCACATCGACTGATTGTAGCTGGTGAAGCGTATTGAAGGTCTGATACTTCGAATAACATTTTACAGAACCTTTAAAGTCTGATTCTGTCTCCATTAATCAATGTCAACAATCTGTTATCATCCATAACACTGTTCATATTTTAAACCCAGACAGCATCAACATCTCCGTCATATAAAATCCATCTTGGTTCTTCTTTCCCTTGGTTCTTCTCATTTGCAATTCTGAATGTTTTTGATAACAACCCATCTGTCCATTATCTTGTTTGAGGATTCATTTCTCCATAAAGTTATGGAACTGTAATTGATTTTGGATTGATGCTATAAATTGTTGAACCTTAAACTTTTTTAAGAATTTCAATAACTGTTGTTTTACCAGATCCAGTTGGACCAACTACCATTGTTGTGTGTCTTGTGCCCATAGTTTCGAATAACTGGACCACTTTATCGATTTGATTGTCGTCAGACATAGGCTGAAGTCCCAAAGAATCACAAACCTCTTTAATTCTATCTTTCTTTTAATAGGGTTTTCTAACAGGATCCATTCCAGGGAATAAATCTCCAATTAAACCTTTGAAAAGAGGGACATCATCAAATACGAACTTTGGTATATTCATATCTCTTAAAGCTCTCATTAAAGTATCTTCCTCAGGTATCGTTTGATCCTATCTTTTCAATTGTCCAGCCATAACTAAGACTGATTTAAGAGCTCTGAGACCAAAATCATAATGATATTGTTTGGAGAGTTGTTCTGAGGCAAGTTTATAAAGAACCGTCATTTTCTTTGCTAACATACGAGCTTCATTAAAACCTTAACTCATTAACATAATTTCGCAGATAATGTTTGAATCAGGAACGACCATAGTAACTGGTCTGAAAAGAGCTTTTAAGTTGTCAGGAAGTTCGGTTCTACCAGCATAGCCAGGGTTCATAGTAACAAAAATACCAACAGTTGGTTTTACATGAAGAACTTTTTTCAAAAGTTATAAAGTTTTACTCTCGAGTGAAAGTGCAGTTTGGATCGTTTTCAACTGAACAGAAACGACAGAGAGCACTTAAGGAGTGATTCTGTTGAATTAATCGAAGCATCCCCAGAAACCAGTCATGACGAGACCTGAGAAGATGATACCCATGGCTTCATAATCAAGCCCTTATCCACAGTTTGTCACACAACATCTAATGGCCAAACTCTTTGCCAAATCTTTTACAGTTTCCGTTTTACCAGTTCCTGCAGGTCCTGCTGGAGCCCCACCTAATTTGAAAGTCAAAGCTGTTGTCAAAGTCATAACACATCTGTCAGTCAATGGTGTAATAACCAATCTACCATTCAAACCTTGATACTCATAGCCATAAGAGAAAGTTCCTGTACATTGACAAATTCTAATGTCATTGATGTTGTTATTCCAATAAAATCTAAGTTGAGATTCCCACTCGAATTCTTTCTTGTCCAAAATAGAATCTCTGACGAACCTGTCAACGATATCTCTTGCATGGACGTCAATAATAATGAGCGAATTAATCTTTTTTCTGTCTTGACTGTTAAGATCTGTTCTGACTAAATCAATTAAATCATTCAAGTCCTTAGTTTGTTTAGCCGATTATTACTTCATAGCGTATTTGTTACCTGCACGCACTTTATCAAATACGTCTTATACTCTCCAAGTCCACCAAATTTGGGTTCCTGAAATAGCAATCATACCCAGATTTTATAAAACCCAAGCGACTCTTTATTGTTGTCCGTATCTGAATACGGCTTCCTTCATAATTTTATGGAGAGTTCTCTTCATTTATTCATCGACTTTTGTCATCCAAATTTAAACAGGACTATCTTCTGGCTTGACAATTTACTTTAAACTGAACTTTTCTCCTTAATCTGATTACATTCCTTGGACCTGTTTACTTTTTGACATGATCAATTCTTTACAGTTATCAAAAAGCTTCAACATATGTGGCTGGACAGCATCTGGGTCTGAAGATCCTAAAATTGATAACAAATCATCATCTGACAAGAAATAAAATCTTGAAAACACAAATCTTTTTGAATCCAAATACTCAGATAAACTCTTTTGTCTCCTATCCAATTATTCTGATAAAGTTTTTAGTTAAGTAAGTTTACCTTCATAAGTAACACAAGAAGCGAGAATATTGGGGGTTTTTGAGGTATGTTACATGATCTTCTTAAATGTAGCATTGTTTTTTTCGAATTTCTTACTTTCTTATTTAAGTTGTTGCTTGATATCTTCATTTCCAACAAAGATACCCTCTAAATACATCCATTTTTTTTGCACCTGAAGCCAAACTTCAATGCATTAGGAAATCAAGTTTAGTGCTCTTTACCAGTACCTTATTTTACTCGAAAAAGCTCCAGCATATTTATTGGAGGCGACAGTTTGTAAGTTAGCCAATTGATCTTAGAGTAAAAGTCTTTTTTCTTAAGTATTACTGAGGACCCATCCTCTATCTTCATGACCTTTTTTATACTTAACAAGATCAAAGTTTTATTTTTTCCATACTTGTTAGATTTTATTGAGTTCTTCTTAATTTTTGAATTATTGAATGGCTTAATTGACGATTTATCCAACAATCTCTTCATATTTTTGAAGATTAAGTGCGAAAACTTGATCAAGAGTCATAGTTTTAATGGATACTTAAAAGGAGTTTCCAGTTTGTTTCATAAGTTTTTACCAATGTCTGTCAGTGATTGAGCCATTCTTGAGTTGAATGATGAGAGGAATTGAATTTTTGAAAGCTAGAACTTTATCGTAAAGTTGATTATAAACGATGTTACCGGCATATTTTTGTGAAAGTTTTCTTTTAAGAGTGTTGAAAAGTTTATCAAAAACTTTTTGCAAAAGTTCTGCATCAAGTTTGACCCACAAAGTAGAAGAGTAATCTTTAATAGTGTTTTTTACCTATCTGTAGAGATCATAAAGAGGAAGTAAGTTTTTATTTTCCTCATCAATAGCAACTAATTAAGGGAAACTTGAAATGTCTAAATTGAACAATTTTTCAGCTAAGACTAATTCTTATTTCTTCTTGTTAAGTTCAAGGATTCTTTCTTTGTAATACTCAATGAGCCTCAAACCGTCATCGAGGTTAGTTTGTGGAGAACTGGGTCCTTATTACTTATATTGTTTGTAAAGGATAACCAATCCTTTTTTGAATTCAGCCACATCTTATTGAGTTTATTTGGCAAACATTTGCTTTCTGCTTTACAACTGTTGATCTTTTTCTTTTGCTTTAAAAACTAATTTATTCCAAGTTGCTTCTAAATTAAATGCATCTTGAACTATTGCATTGTCAACTGGTTGCTTATAGTTTTGGAGAGTTCTAAATTTTTCTACGATATCACTGATTCTAAACTCCATCATCATACTCATTGCCTTTATTTAAGCAATTTTATTTAAAAGTCCTTTTAACTCTTCGATGTTACCAGGATTCTACTATAATGCATTCTAGAAGTCTTAAATTATTTTTTTAGCGGCTAGAAGATCTTTTGTACCTATTTCTTTTACAACTGCACCATATCTCTCTACCCAACTATCAGCTTGAGACTTAAAGGTATAGATAACAGATTCAAAAGTCATTGAGAAAAAGAATGATATTTTTTACTTTGGCATATTTTTATAAGTTTCTCTTTAAAGTCTATAAGAGTTCATTTTGGATTAAAGATATTTTAATGGGACTGGTGGATTTTTATCTTTAAGTTTTTAGACTGCCAGTTTATGTTTAGGATCCCACATTGGGTTTTATTTGTTAGCATCTTTGGTTTATGGGTCAGGTTAAAACATTTATTTGAACTTTCTAGCTCTGTTGTTAGCTTTGGTGATGGCCATACCAATAAGGAACTTAACTTTAATGATGATATTATTTTGTTTGATATCATTTTCGAAGGTATGTTTTTGTAATACTTAATCATTGGGTCCTTTGGTAGATTTACAAAATTCACAAGTGCCATCCATCCATCTCCAGAAGTTTTTGGTAGAAGCGATAATGTTATTAGGAATATTGTTGAGTGACTCAACAAGTTCAGTAGAAGCAGGAGTAGTGGTGAAGTAAGGATGTTCATAATTAGCTTTAACTTGGAAAAGAGGATAACACTTTCCAGTTGTAGGATCAATTGGTTGATTAATAAGCGCTTTGAATGAAAGTAATGCTCTCAAAGTCATTTTGAACAAGGCATTGTAGATTCTTCTTTCCCAATAATAGTAATACTATTTCATTACAGGTGAACTTTTAGTAGAAGTGCCAAGAACAAACTCTTAGATACTCTTGAGGAACTGGTCACCGATTATCTTGTACTTTTAAGAAAGTTCATTGATCGTACGCTGCATGTGTTCGTCACTGTATGTTGAAAATTCAGATGGATTGAATGGAGACTCTTTTCTTCCCTCAAAATCGAAGTCTTTTAAAATCACTGCATCTTCAATGCTTCTCACAATATCTTCAATCATGCCAGAAGATTTTCCCACTTTCTTTTTAATGTCTCTGAAAGCTTTGATTGCGCTTCTACAGTTTTCGATAAAGTCATTAATTCCCAAACTTGACAAGTTCTTAGATTCATGGCCCTGTTAAATAACTTTGTTCAACTTTTGAATTTGATTTTATAAAAGTTTCTTTTCAATTGGGTTCAAAGAATGGACAGCTTCATTATACTCTCTCAACATAGTTTTCAGCTTATCAATGTAACGATAATACTCTTTCTCTTGTAAAGCAATATTGACAATAGCCTTCGATATGTTGTAATTCATCTTTTAAAGTTGTTTAGCTTCTTGAATGAGAACTTTGAAGTCATCTCTAAAATTGACCTAGTAACTGTTTTATCCTGTTTTTATCAAAATCTTTTCTTTCAAAAATTTCATAGCTTCTTCCATGATTCCTGAGTTCCATTGAGCAAATTTAGCCTGTTGATAATGATCTATTTCCTTAACCAAATTTAAGTAATTTCCCTTCACTTTTTCATATTGTTCCTTGTCAAACTTGTCCTCATTTTTATGGAACTTCACAATTGGACTTTTCATTCTTTGAATCAGTGATTTTGCCCAACTTATAATACCTGCGATTGGTGGCTTACCTCTGCTAATAACTGCACTTTCATTTCCTTCTTAATAGGCTTTTTTGCCTTTGTTAAACAATTATCTGTAAGAAATAAGTTATTTGTCATAACTGTTCAAAACTTAAGTATATTTGCGTTGCAATTTCTTAGAGATTTAATCCAAAGTTTAAATTGATTTGAAGTTGTTGAGTAAATCAAAAGCTCCTTCACTGGATCTCAAGTCTTTGAAAGTATCATCAATCAGCTTCATAGTTCTGTTTTACAAGTTATTTTGTTGAGACTTAAAATTGTTGAAAAGTTGATGCCATATTGGCTGAGTTGATTTGTCGAAAAAGTTTTATTTGCTCTCTTTGAAAGGAAGAACCAATTATTTTACTTCGATTGTAAGTTTATCGATTCCTTCAGAATTACCAGTCACAGACTTAAGGTTGGGTCCCAAAAACACTAAGAATTTTTTCATGTTTTATGTTATTAAAAGTAAGTCTCTTAAAATGTTGACCATATATTTACATCTTTAAACAATAGGACGAGGTTGGAATTCCCATCTTTCAAGTTGTTAGTCATCCATTGAAGTTTGTGTCTTTTGGAATTCAGCGTCCCAGAATTAAAGAACTTGTTTTCCTTGTACAATCAAGTCCTTAGCAATTTGTAGCTTTTCTTATGCTTTTTAGTTTAAGTCAAAAAGCTTTGAAATTTGAATTGAATTCTGAACTTTATCAGCAATTTCATCAGTAATCAAAGAAATCAATTCTTGCATTTTTTCAATATTTTTATAATTTCTTGAAATAATCCAAACCATCTTCAATCCATTCATCAAGCTTGGAATTGTTTCAAGAATCACATGAAATCCCTCTTCTGATGCCAAGTTTTTAAACTGTCTTTAAAGTGTTGTCAAAAATTTAACATTTTCCTTTGCCTCAGCAGTACATTTGTTGAGATTCTTAATATTTTTGACAAAGTCATCCACTACTCCATTGCCAAGTCCATTTTAAGTTTGTGAGAATGCCTCCAGTCTTTCCTTGATGTGTTGTACTGAAGGGTGGCTTAGTTGTTGGGACAGATTGCTAAATGAAGCGCTTCTCGATCTCCAAAGCTAAATTTAAGCAAGAGCAGTAGGAGTTAATCTTTTTCTTTCTGCCTCCTTTTTGAGGGTATCCTTAATCGTATTAGTCCATGAATCCATGGCAGAAAGATACTTGTTCATGAGTTCAAGATCTCTGATGTCTCTTTAGATGTCTGTTCCAAAAGGTATGATTGGGAGGTCGATTGATACTGTTCCAGACACCTGAACAGATGTGTGCTTGATTTGGGAAACAAACTTTTCGATGTTTTTTCGAGTTTATACATTTTTGGATTATAGGGGGAGATAAACATCTTAGAGTAGTTTTCCAAGCACATCAAGTTGGTCTTGCACTGATCCGATCATCAAATGACTGAGTCGGCGTTGCTTTTCCATC
>JGI24216J29974_1031542_pt1 | contig 13335 bp, 1 predicted proteins | sample EnhBioin_Aerobic_2_FD_29974 | JGI IMG/M metagenome (IMG submission 29974) | reverse complement strand
GTTGTAATAGTTGTTGTTCATAGTTCCAAATATTTTGGGGCTCATCAGAGGCCATCGAAGTTGAAAATTGCACTTGTGACGCTTCGCCACCACATCCGGGTCCTTTTTAGGTTGAGTCAGGCGCCATAACTAGTTGTCCTTCGAATGGCCCGCTGCGCCGACGTTTTCTTTCGGAGACCAAACGCGTCAGAAGTTTCCAAAGGGTGCTTGCAAAGATCCCCGAACAGATGGGTCACTTAAGATCTTTAACGAGCGATCGCTTGGGCAATCGCATAATCACCAGAATGTGAAATGGAAACCTTGATCGTTGTGATGGATAACAAACCGGCGACGTCAGCGGCATGACCCGATAGCTGCACAATCGGCGCACCAGAAGAAGAAGGCAATATCTCAATGTCCTTGAGTGGCGCGCCACCTCCTTGCCACAGGTTTCTTGCCGTTAGGTTGTCAGAGTCACATGACGAAATAGCTTTGATAACAGCTTCCTTGGCGGCCCATCGGCCAGCAAACGAACTGGAGGGGTCAGGTGACGCCCTGCAATACGAAATTTCTGCCACTGTGAAATTTCTAGCCACGAAGTCAGTGTTGGTGACACAAACATCGATCTCATCGATCGATTGGGCATCGACACCAATTCCACGATCAATCGTAGTTCTCAAACCTTCACCCATTTCGCGCATCATCACTTCCATATGGTTCAACGCCGTTGCAGGTACGTCTCTTCTCATCGGGGAACTGCCTGATCCAGGGTTGTTGCGTTCGGACGCTGAAGAGGAGGCGACAGCCCCACCTTGGCTTTGTCTTCGATTGCCGCCAGTACGGGACGTACCAGGTGCTACCGATTGGGATTTAGCCATACCTGAGCTCATAGGACCACGGGTACTCCAGATGGAGGGCGACATAGCCCCAGCGGACGATGCCACACTGCTTCCATTTTGGCCAACCACGCCTCCCTTTGCCTCCGATTTCGATCCATCACGGCTTCCAGAACCACCTTGAGCAGCACTACTTGATCCAGCATTCACCATGGTGCTCGCTCGACGCGCTCCTCGGACAGCTGGGAAAGACCAACTCTTTTGCTTCTCGTCATAACTGGCCCGGGCGAGGGGGTCCAAATACACCCGCGACTCATCTTCCGAGGCGTACGGCGGATGGTCCTTTACCGCAACAAATGTTGACTTACCTGTAATCGAATTTTGCCAATGACGGTACGCCGCGTTCTGACGCGCTGCTCTCTTGTCCACGTATTGACGGAGCTCCAACTCACTCAATTGGCCAAGCACGAAATTCGGGTGGATCAACAGAACCTCACCACCGACCTGACCGAAACCAAAGCTTTTCAGCAAACCAGCCTTGAATCCATACGTATGAAGCGAACGGTTCAAATAGACCACTTGAGACAAGTCTCGCAACTTGGGATCTATGTTATCGGCGTTGCGGTTCCCTGGCACAATGCCACTAAGCATAGATTGAAGCATGCCATTTAACATCCAAGCCGCTGCCGCTCCTTTCGGGTGTCCAGTCAAGTACTTCTGGAATATCGTCAATATCACGTTACCTTTCGATCTTCCGAGGTGCTCTAGTTGCTTCTGCACCACCTGGGACTCATTGAGATCATTTCCTTTTGTACCCGTTCCGTGGAATGACGCCACTGCAATGTCATCGACATCCAGGCCGTATACCGCCAACGCTCCACGCAGGGGCGCGATCGCTGGGTTACCACGATAGAACTCGTTACCCCACGTTGAGTAAGCAATACGCTTGCGTCGCGACGTTTCGTGCAAAATATGCGCTCTCATCGCCTCCTTGTGCGCCTCGTAGTTCGAGCTGCTCTGATTCGTCGTAGCACTACTATCGGAACGCGGGGATAACAGCTGATCAGAGCCAGCTTGGGGCACCACACCTGTAGACGTTGATTCGGAATTTTCTAATTTCGCCGCGGGGCTCTCACTTGCTTCAAGTTGTGCCAATTCGGACTTGGCCCACTTGTTCACCACCTTCAATTCCATCTCTAATTGTTTTCGTCTGTACTCGATGTTGAGGAGAGGGGAGACAAATCCGGGGTTGCGGCTGTGATTTTCGCGTGCAGTTGTAAGAATACCTTGACCAGGGGCCGGTACGGAGCGTCCAACCTTATCGGTTGCAGTGCTCACGTGCTCAACAATTCCATAAATGGGGACACCCATCTGTACGGCCAAGGCAGCAGTCATGAGAATTTGACTACCAGCACCTTGACTTTCCACGAAGCCAGCTCTCGTCGAAGTCGCAGGTCGCGACATTTCACGAGGCGTTCTACCTTTAGCAATCTCATCAGCTGAGCTCGCAGTGGCCTTCATGTTGGCAAACTCGTAACTGCCTTCTTCACCGAAATCATCGTATCCGCCGACGATCACGACCTTTGCCTTTCCACTCTTGATGGTATCGACACCAATCTCGACAGATTCGACTGCGGTAGCGCAAGCGCCCACAGGAGTCTTGATGGGACCAGAAGAGCTCAACAAAAGCATGTTCAGCCAAGCACCAACCGTGTTGATGAAAGTCTCTTGCAGAATATCACCTTGGACAGGCAACTCCAACAATCGGTTGCGATAGGTTCTTCGAATGGCTTCCATACCACCAAAACCGCCACCAAACGTGTTACCAAGCTCAGAAACGTGGATGTATTGATAGAACTCGTAAGGATCTGTCATACCAGCTGACACGAGGGCCTCTACTGTCGAAAACAGGGAGAAGAGCGTCACGCGATCCACTTGATTGATGATGTCTTGGGGGATACCAAGGATTGAAGGGTTCCAGGTCGATGGGACTTGACCAGCCACGAAGCGATCGAATTTCAGTGCCTTAGGGATGTACAGCACAGCACCTTTGTTCAACTTGACATACCAGGCATCAGGGTTCGACTCATCTTGGTACGTATCAACGGCTTCACCGTGACGTTGCTTGAACGCTCTCGCTTCTTCAGCAGAGACTTCCAAGGGTGCCATATCGCTGTTCAAGGCCACTTGGTGCAAGAACATCTTGTTATGGGGATCATAACCACCAAAGAGCTCAGGTTCGATGAGACGGATACCAGTGTGGGCAAGCAAAACAGGTTCGTATTTCGTCTTAATTTGATCATCACGAACACGTTCACCAGTCTTCATATCTTGCCAGCCACTGCCATCAGCTTGGTATTTGATGAGACCCATCATCCAAGCCAACTCGATGCAACCTTCAACACTGAATTCACCATAGCTTTCCATCTCCCAACGGGTGCGTGAAGAACCATAGGGGCCAACTTCACCAAAACCAGTAATGACGACCACATTTTCGAGATCAACCATACCTTTCGCTTGAGAATAAACAGATTCAAGGGCTGCGGGGCTGGGGATGGCAGGGAAGGGCACTGTGATGTTCGCACGTCTTGTCACCGAAGTAGGTACCGAGGAAATGGGATGGGAGCGTTTACCAGTCATCACTTCTTCATCGAGAGCATGATCGACAGCAATAGACTTTTGAAGCGACGCCTCTTCAATCAACGAAGCACGCAGATCAGACACTGCCACGTTGAGGTGAGGCACCAAATGCAAGCAACCATTGAGATCGGCAAGAACAGGCTCGTTTTGAGCCACGACAACCATATCAGGATGAAGCAAGCCCATCAAGTTGAAGGCCATTTCGGAAGCGTTGAAAGTTCGAGCACCCATCTTTTCGATACCAGCTGCAACGACGTTGTTTTGATTCATCAAACCAGTTCCACGAGTCCAACCAATGATAGCACCAGCCAAACTCAAATATTGACGCCAACCTTCGGAGTGCCATTTGTTCAACAGCGCTTCCAAGCCGAGCTTACTCTCCGCATAAAGACCATCGAAACCAAAGATACCATGGTTAGGGGACATCGGGAGGAGCACATGAGCAGGACGAGTGACGATAGCGAGTGACTTCTTCTTTTCTTTGATGGCACCGATCAGTCTGAGAACATTGGTTAACATAATACGGTGGGCAAGTTCAGAACGACCATCAATGTCGCCAATATCGCGACCATTTTCAGGTAAAGCGGCGAATGGAATGATGTAATCCAAATCAGATTTCTCAACGTCGTAAATGTACTTGACCAACGCTTGGACATCTTGGACAGAGCCTTGGTTGAAAGGTAACACGACCAATTCGCTGTGCTTGCTACCGTTGCGATCGAAGAGCTTGTGATAAAAGGAAGAAGAATCGGCAGAGAAACGCGAGGTGGTGGCGTAAACCTTTGCACCAGCTTGTAGAAGTGCTTTAACCACTTCAACACCAATGCTACCCTTACCGCAACCGATCACCAAAGCCACTTTATCGCTCAACGAAACACCTTCACTGGCCATCTTCATGAGCGAGGTCAGGTACGAGTTTGTCAAATCTTCGTGGTAAGCACGATGAGAGGGATCGTGTTTGGAGGCTTGGCGCAAGAACAGGTAGGGCAACAAGGTAGGTGGAAGGGAAGGAGTGCCGCGAGGGGAAGTGAGTGCCACGGCTGTCGAAGCCGATGGAGCTGAAGCAGAAGCACGTGTGATCGCCTCTTTGAGCTTGCCAATCTGTCCAACAAGGCCTTGAACCACTGCATCAGGCGCTTTTTGTTTTTGCAAGAAATCAAGCGCGTCTGTCAATTGTTTGAGGGCGACACGCATTTCTTCAACGTGTTCAGCAGGTGTTCCAGCGGGGAGTGCATGAGATGACTTGGGGCCATTCGCCTTAGTTTCTTCCAAAACGGCACGGATTTGACCAGTTTGAGGACCACGATGCATTTCATGGACGTAGGCTTCCATATCCTTGACACCAGCACGCGGGGCTTCACGGTACTGGATGTGGCCACTTGAACCAATGGAGACAGAGGGTTGAGTGGGAGGGCGATGTTCACGATATTTCGGAGGCTCATCCATCACAAAACGCAAGGTATCGGCTAACAATTGAATGAAGGCCTTGATTTCACCATGACCATCGTCGGTTGCCTTTTGGAGATAATGCTCGACAAGTTCAACAACGGACGGTGTCGCTCTGTTTTTGATGTGATACAGACGCTCGCGAATGTCAATGGTCCATTGAGTAGCACGGCCACATGCGTAGTCGTAGTAAAGTTGGAGGCAATCTTGACGGTTCCAGTTCCAAGAGGAGTTGTAGCGTCGTTCCTTCTTGACATCAAAGACAGGCTTAATACCCTCGAAGTAGTCATCACCGACACCGTGTTCTGCTTGCCAGACTGACAATTGAGATTCGGCTTGCTTCGTCAGATCCTCTTGCATTTGTTTCAATTTGTTGGCAGCCAAAGGATCTTCACCCAAGTAGTCGTGGTAGACGCGCATCAAATCCTTAACGAGCACGTGGTAACGAGCTTCGAAGGCTTTCAAAGCAGCAGAGTCCACAGCAGGACCGGCAGCACGGCTCGAAGTTGCACTCGATCCAGAGCTCAATGATACACCGTGTTTCGAGGCATAATCTTGGGCCACTTGATCCAAATATGCTTGCGCTTCACCTTCAGCACCGAAACGGGCATTAGGTTCCAAAGCAAGGGCGTGTACGAGTACACCATCAATTCTTCCGTCACCGAGGCCAAAGCGACCAGAGAGGTAAGATTTGACCGACGAAAGACCATAACCGCCAGGCATCTTCGTAGACACCAACTTGTTGATCGCCGCAGAGAGATAAGGGCCTGGCTTATTGTACGAGCCACCCATACGACCAGCAAGACCAGTCAAATCTAACTCAGCCGCTCCATCTCCAGGCTCAGTGCCGAATTCCTTTTGAATATCACCAACCAACTCATTTTGTAAAGCAGATTTACCACCAACAAGTTCCTTGATTGTAGATGTAGCTGGTACGAGATCCAAAGACTTTTTGACTTTCAAGGATACCATCACGCGAAGGGCATCAATCGCTCTCAATGGTTCATCAGGAATGGAAGCAGGGGCAGAAACAGCAGCAGGGCCAGGGGCATACGCAGGGGCAGCCACAGCAGCAGCGGAGGCAGCAGCGAAAGTTTGACCGACACGCGAACCATAGGCTGCTACACAGCTATCCAAGAAGGTATGAGCTTCCGCTTCAGAGCCAAGACGAGCAGCGGGTTCGATCGTCGCAGCGTGCAAGAGCACCGATTGTACACGACCATCCCCAAGTCCGAACGTTTTGTTGAGATAACTTTTCACTTGAGACATTCCAAAACCACCAGGCATCTTGTTGCTGACGAGTTTGTGAGTCATAGTCGTACCCACCTTGCCAAGTTGCTTATAACTGCCGCTCATTTGTTTAGCGAGAGACTCCAAAGAGGCATCAGAGGCACCTTCCGGCATTTTTGTTCCAAATTCAGTTTCTAAATCGCCCAACAGCTCGTTTTGCAACGCGGATTTGCCGCTCACAATGGCTTTGATCGTGTCAGCAGCGGCCACGGAAGCCACAGGCTTCTTAAGGCGGATCGAGACGAGGGCTTGGATAAATTCGAGGCCACTTGCAGGGGCATCTGGTACGGAGGCGGCTGCAGCATGGGTCGCAACAGGCGCCGCATGAACCACGGGGGCAGGGGCAGCAACGACAGGCGCAGCAGCAGCAGGGGCGCGCGATGGCGCAGGTGCACTTTCGGCAGGTTCTTCAGCTTCAACATCGGTACCTTGGTAGTAGATGTTCGCCTTATCTCTTCCATACCACAAGATCTCACGAGATACGAGGGGCGAGAAGGAACCAGTTTCGATGGTACGCTTAGCCATAGCAAACAAAGTAGGGGCAGGACCAATTTCGATGAATCGCTCAACGTTCAACTTCGAGAAGAAGAGATGTTGAGTTTCAATCCAGCGCACGGGGGAAGCAAATTGGTACGCGAGCAACTCAATCAAAAGCTTAAAGGCAAGTGTTTGAGGTTGTTTTGATTCAGCTTCGAAGTTCTCCAACACCTCAGATAAAATTGTACTTTGAGTGTTTTCTTGGACCGAGGCAATGTAAGATTTGTCCAAGGAGAAGGGAGCTGCAGTCACGTTGGGGATATAACGACCAATCAAAAGATCCTTGTTCAACGCTTGAACGTTCATACGTTGTTGTAGAATCTGGCGGAAAGGTGGCACGCCACCCTTCAAGAAATGAGAGTGGAAGGGCACATCAATACCGGGCAGAGGGATGGTCGCCATACCACGTTCCAAGGGAATCAAACCCGTGACGGGATCACGAGAATCGAGCGCTTGCGCAATGGCTTGTTCCAACAGGGCTTGCATTTCAGGGGTATCGGCTAACGATCCTCCTTTACCACTTGAGCCACCAGAGGCCAAGGCAGCCAGGGCTTGAGCACCACCGCCTTGCAATTTCTTGAAAAGCGCATTGAGAACAAAACCAAGCGCGTTCAAGTTTCCTCTTTCTCCAGCAACGACATATTGGTAGTTATCGACGTTGTAGTTGACGACTTGCAATAATTCGGGGCGAGCCTTGGTAATGGCTTCGATGACTTGATTCAACTGCGCTTCTCTAAAGTGCGTAGGATGCACTCTACCAGTGTTGACAGCAACCATGGCATAGGGAGACCTTCCAGCGGCATCTCTGATGACGGCATTTTGCATAGTCATACCACGCAAGAACACAATATCGACCAAACTTTCAGTAGACAAAACCGAGGCCACAGACGCCAACGCGGCGTACTCACCCAACGAGTGTCCAGCAAAGATGCAATCGCTCGGGATGAGACCCTTTTCACGGAGATCACTGAAGGCAGCAAGCTCGACAAGCACCAAAGCAGGTTGCGAAAATTGTGTTGCGAAGAGCAAACCATCTGGATGACGGAAGATGAAACTCGAGCTAGTATCGGTAATTTGAGGGAACAAGGGAAGTTGCTTGGTCACTAATTGGCCAGTAACATCATCGCGAACTTGAACTTGTTGAGTCAATTGTTGATAGTTTCTGCGCATCGACTCACCCTTTTTACCACCAAAGAAGATTTCAATTTCCTTAGGATTGGTTTTGACGATGCTCAAAATGCTAAAACCATACTTGTTGGCGAAATAAATGTCGGCAGCATCCCAAAGCGATTTCGAGATGGCGGAGCTTGAGTAGAGGTCCATACCCATGTTAACTTCCGCACTTCCTTGTCCAGTGAACACATAAGAAGTCTTAGCACCAGCAATATCAGCGGTACCCTTCAAAACAATTTCTCCGGTTTTCTCACATTCGGTGCGGATCTCAACTAACAAGCGACCATTCTTCATGCCAACGTGCTTGACACGGGTAACCAAAACATCTCCAGGTTGAACCATACCAACAAACTCAGTGTGGAAGTCCACAACGCGATCACCGCGTTTTGCAACGAAAACCTCAACCACACGGCGGGCGTTGGCGCTTGTCCACATACCATGCGTGATTGTAGTAGGTAACTTGGTCAAAATGGCGAAGTAGGGGTTGGTGTGGATGGGATTCAAGTCACCAGAGGCCACGGCATAAACGTTGTTGTCGACGGGTACTTTCAACTTATCAGGCACAATCATGTTGTAGCCAGAGTTGTTGAAGAAGTACGGGTGCTCCATGTTCGTGCCAAAACGATGCAAGAAGGAGCGAACAACACAACCTGCAACGTTTTGGTTTTTGACATCAAAAGTTCCAATCTCCTCTCCATCCACTACAGTTGACAATTTAGCATGCAGAGCTTGCTTGATGATTGTACCGCTAGTGTGAGTATTGAAGAGACCATCAGCTAACGCCATTTCACAGGATTCCAAACGGAAGACCAAACGATCGCCAACAGCCAATGCAGGCTTCGCTGAGTGCCACTTAGCCCAATTCTTGCTCTTCAAAATAGCAACAGTCTCCTTTTTAGAAAGCACAACGATGCGCTCCTCAGAGACTCGACGGAAGGGATTGGGAAGAGGGTTTACACCGCGAATGAAAAAGGCCGATTGCACGCCAATAACAGGCTCACTTGGGTTCGAAACCAACGACAAGTTGCCCTTGACGGATACACGTTGACCAGTGGGAGTGTTGGCAATTTCAGTGATTCTGACTTGAGTGATGACTTCATCACCTTCCACAAGCTGGGTCTGAGAGAGACGCTTGAAGCTATTCGAAAGGTGCACAAGTTTCAAAATATCGGCGTCGATCGCGTTAAGGAAGAGAGACTTGATGATGGACTCCCAACCGGCAACGATGGCGATATCAACGGGAGCAACAACCTTTTCGGTACCGCTGGCGTCTGCCGTCATTGAGATGGGTCTGCCGATGGATTGGCAGAAGTGAACAATGTTCTCTCGCGTGAGAGCGAACTTGTTCTCAAAAACGGCTTCCAAGGGTGAAGCATCTGCCAAACTCAACTCGTTGAACCACAGTTGAGCATACATCTTCTTGACGCGATCATTTTTGCCTTCAGTGAGTTCGTGGATGCAGGCATGACCGAGGGTGGGCACAAACTTGAAAAGGAGGTCGAGGGGGATTAAATTCGATCCTCCAGCGGGTCTCTTGTGATGCAATCGCAAAGTAATTACCGAAGTAGCTGCGTCGAACGAAAGCACGACGAAAGGTTCATGAGAGGGGAAAGTGGGCAAAATGTGAGGCTCAAAAATTCGAACTTGAGCCAAATCTCCGCCAATCTCCTGTTCGAACACCAGCTGCACCGCTTGGCCAGGACGAGGTCTAAACAAAGCCGAAATGATGTTTTCTTGACGAAGGCGGGATTGGGTTATGAAGGGTGCGTTCAGCACACTGCGCCACCAACTGGAGTTTGAGCAAGCCGCTAAAGAAGCGAGCATTTCTTGGTTGGTAGGCAACGAGGCAACGTCTTGAGGCAATCGGAGGGTCAATGATTTGAGATCAACCGATTCAGAGCCACGAGTAACGCTAACGACAGATTCGGCGCCCGAAATGGAAGAGTGCATGGTGCCAGAAAAAGGCGTTCCTTCAACGACCAAGTTTTCAACCGACGGTAGGGACTTGACATCCGCTCCGGATTTTTCCAACAAAGTCTTCACCCAACCATCGTGAATTCCGTTCAAAATATCGGCCACAGGTTCATTGACACGCTTAGAATAGCGAACAGCAACAGGACCTTGCAAGATGACAACACGTTGTACGTCGCGATCCTCCACGGCATCAATATCCTCAGATTGCCACAACGAATCCTTTTTGAACCAATAGGACAGTTCCTTGTCGATCAAAGGGACAAAATTGACCGGCTTACGGCCTCGTTGACGACAAAGGGAAATGAAAAAGTCCACATCCTCAGACGAAAGCAATTGCTCAGTAGCATCAGGATATAAGTGGGTCATTTCGGTAAGATAAGCCTGGGGGTTCGTATTTAAACCTTCAAGAGGTCCGAGTTGAGACACACGAGCCGCCTTTTCTTCAGTTGATTCCTCAGCACCTTCATTACGCATTTGCTCCATCGTCTTTCCAATAAAACGTTCTTCAATACGCGAGATGAAGTCCTTTACGAGGTGAAGGTAATCAGGATGGATCCAACGGCCAGAGACACCGTTTGACGCTTCATCTTTAATGTACTGCAGCTCGACCATGCGGAAGGCGACTTCAGCATAAGTCATGGCTTCCAAATCGCATACAGTACCGTCGAACTTTTTACCAAAGTACACCTTCTGGAAATCGGCATTCAAGCGCTCAATAATCCATCTTTTGCGTTCCTCGATTTTGGCCGTCATCTTGTCCTTGGGAAGTGAGAAAATCTCCTTATCGAATTGTCTCCAGAGCATCACACCACGTGTTGCAACGTTGTGAATTGATTCACCGAGTTCAGAAGTGACGTTCACGACGCCACCAGCATTGCCATCGTAACTTGTTTCCCATTGCGATTCTGCTTCAACACCAGGTGTGGCGACGATGAGTTCCTTCACAGCGGTAGAAGTACCAGCTTCCAATGCAACCATGACGCGAGAAGCAACCAAAATAGCGTCGAAGGGCATGGGAGGGTGACCGAATTTGATGGACCAGGTACCGTCCATGTAGGGCCATGAGTCTTGTGCATCACCAAAGCCAGAACCGCCAACGAGCACCAAATTAGGCACGCGGCGAATTTCGGCATAAGTGGCAGCAATAGGTTCGTGAAAATCTTCATAAGAGTGATGACCACCACCGCGACCACCAGTCCATTGCAGCAACACAGTCATCTCAGGACTCGCTTGTGCAATGGCAATCACTTGACGAATGGTATCAGCAGATCCAGGCTTAAAGCCAATGTGACGCAAGCCAGCAGAACGGAGGGAGGCGATGATTTCGGTGGCCTTGTCGAGACTGGGCACACCAGCACCGATCGTGATACCTTCCAAAGGGATACCTTCCTTCGCCAATTTCACTACCAAGGGGAATTGCATACCCCATTGCGAAGGATTCAAAAAGAGCAAATTCACCGTCACACCAGCACCAGGTTGCGCTGACGCTACCAAACTCTTGATTTTCGTTCGGAACATTTTTTCGGTCGGCAAACCGCCACCAGCCAACTCACCGTGATAACCAGCATTCAAAACCGCTGCGACCAGCCCATGGTTCACCGTCGTGGGGGTCATACCACCGACCATCACTGGCGGTTTACCCAACGCTCGCGTGTATTTCGTCTCCAAAACAGGCTTGCCATTTGTCATCACCACGCGCGGCGCATACTCAGCCGCCCAGTTAGTCGCACGCACTACCGCAGCAGGATCGCTGCTAAACAAGGCAGAGCGGTCTTGCACTAGGAGGGGTCCGAGCTGCAGCGCATCGCCAGAACTCCCATTTCCGCTGCCATCGGTCGGAGGATTCACATATTCGGGCATCGTGGCACCAGCAGAAATGGTTTGTATACCGGCACCGACTAATAAGCGGGCACAAAGGCCACCGATACCGCCTGTACCACCATGACCAAAATCAATCAAATGCGACAATCCGCGATCGACGGCGATGGGTCGCATGGTGTGGACCCAATCGACGACGGCAATACCTTGCAAATGAATTAAAGTACGTAACAAATCAGCACCTGCAGCATTGAGTTGCTTGGGTAACGAGGTAGCGGGGTGTTCAGGTTCAGCGGGCGTTCCGGACGATCCATAGACCGGGAGCGTCATCTTGGTGGCGTCTAAATCAAAACCCAAATTCTTGGCATCCGAAAGGATCGAATCAATGGCACCAGAGAGCAGACCCGAGTGATGGAAGGGCACAGAAACGTTCAAAAAGCGAGCGGCGAAACGGCGTTTTCTTTTGGAAAAGGGTACACGGTTCTGATCGACATTGTTCTTAGCAGGAAGCTCAGCGCGATGCAAGAGGGCGGCGAGCTGCAATAATGATTCTGGATGTCCAACCACAATGTGAATAGTAGCCGAGTTTTTGAGACCAATTTGAATTTGACGCGAAGGATGATTGGCAACCGATTTATTGACGATCGCCATGTACTTGTTCACCAAAGGCGCTTCCAAATGAAGCACAGCCATCATAGGCGATAATTGGCCATAGCCCAGCTGCTTGGCCTCCATACGAACCTCCTCACGCACGTCCAAACTAAAAGGCGTTGCTTGTTGCAAACGAACACCAAACCAGACCATGAAGCGCACAGCGTCTAAAGTTAACTTCGCCAATTCTTCTTGAGTCGACGCCATCGAAAAGAGCGTCGCACCCAATAAGCCTTGCGAATGTCCTGTCGCGCCATGGAACAACTTTTTCGCTTCCAACGGTGTTTTACCCCAGGCGGCGCACGTCGTCATGTAGGTCACCATTTGAGTCAACAAAATCATAGCGCACGATACTGGTGCACTGCTCAGATATTCAGGTGAGGGCACATCGACTGACTGAAGCCACGAAATGAGACCAAAACCAAACGGATGATAAAGAACGGAAATCTCACTCTTTTCGGACTGCTCTAAGACTATCGCGGCAGCCTCTTCGATCACCGTACGCGCAAGGTCCGATGACGTGTAAAGAGCACGGAGTTCGTCCAACCATGAGGGGCCTTGGCCTCCAAATACAGCAAAAAGTCCACTTTTGCCTTCTTCGACTGATTGCAGCAATGCTGAAGGTGCTACAACAGCGCCATTCAGGGAATTACTAGACGATGCTTCGGCGGATCCATTCAGGTGGGTATCGACCTTATCAGCCTTCGATGCCCCACTCGCGGTAGCTTCAGCGCCAAGTTTAGCCTGAGAATGTTCATTACCATCGCGTGGCTTGGTTGAGCCAGCATCTGGACGCTCGGTAGCGCCAGAAAACGAGGGAGAAGACATAATGGTTGACGAACCGTTAAAACGACGGCGTTCTACCTTGTGACAGCGGGTGCGTCACTAAATCCAAGCTGAGCGGGGAGTTTAAGTAGAGCTTCAGAGAGGGGGAATCCAAAGGGAGAGGGGTGCGGCCGGGCAGGTCGCGAGGATGTGTCTCTCTGACGTC
>JGI24216J29974_1029029_pt1 | contig 13502 bp, 4 predicted proteins | sample EnhBioin_Aerobic_2_FD_29974 | JGI IMG/M metagenome (IMG submission 29974) | reverse complement strand
AAGTTCTTCCTCTTTCCCTTTCCTGTTCCTGTCTTTATCTTCTAAGGCTCTTTGGCTTTCTTTATGACTTCGTGATGTGTTTGTTTCTTGTCGATCAAAAGAACTTCAGTTTTTGATTTCTTTACCTAAAATGGTATGAATTCCAGCAATGATTGCATTTTTGTCATTGTAATCTAAAACGCTTCTCGGAAGTATCTGACAGTTGCCAATCTTTCATGATCAAAATTATGTGGCCATAAGTCATAGGCTCCATAAAGGAAACTAAAAAGATTCAAGGATTCTTATTTTTACACTAAAAGAAGACTTCTTGCAACAAATCTATAAATAGCAATCGATAAATGATAATAAATTTCTTCTTATTCTTTGTATTACTTTTTTATGTTAATCTTTGAACATATTGAGATTCCTAATTTCCATTTAAGAGAGTTTTTATTTTTTGTAAGAATCATCAAGACATTAGGCTGCACTTTTCAAAGTATGAAGTTCGATAAACTCATAAAAAGCAAGAATGTACTGCATTTCAATATTAAGAAGAAGTGGTTGATTGAATAAAGTTTTGGACAAAATTTGAATTTTATTTTCTCTGATAAAGTCTTCAACTGTTTTGTCTTTAATATCAACTCCTTTTTTAAGTCTGAAGTAATGAAGAATAAGTTCAATTGAACCTTTTATCGAGTTGATCTATTTTAAGAAAGAATCTGGTTCATCATGTTTGATCGTGTAAATGAATTTTTAAATCTCTTATTTTCTTGGTACGGAATCCCATTAAAATTGATTTTAAAGATTTCTTATTTAAACGATAAAGTTCAATTGCTCTCCGATGTAATTTATTGTGTCGTATTCTTGCATTTCCTCATTAATATTGTGACAACCTACGATACTCTCAACCATAAGGGACTCAATTTTGTCAATAGAATAATGGGGTAGTCCACAACCGTACTATACAGACCAATTAGAGTAATTTGCTATGTAAGAATCTTCAATAAGTTAGCGTGAAAGTTCAAGAGTTTTCGTAAATGAATGTATTTGTGTTGGATTGATGGGTTTAGTATTGAAAATCTCAATTTATCTGTATTTTTGTGAACCCATTTTAGCATGATGAATTTGCCTACAAATGTCGTTGTATTGCTGAGCTGTAACTTGTAAAAGAGACATTATCATTTAACCTTTTTGATGACCTTTATACTTAATATCAGGAAAGAAGTTCACAGCTTGAGAAGTCGGTTCTAATAAAATAGCAACTTCATTCATAAATCCAAAAGATTTGCAACCGTAACGAAGCTAAAATTTATCTTGACGAAGTAAATTCCAAACTTAACAGAACTCATTTATTTCTTCTCTGAACGAATTTAACTCTTAAACTGAACCTTAAGAATTGCCTCTGTAAAGTTATTCATAAAGTTTGATCAATGATTTTTCTTTGGCTTATTGTCTCGTAATTTTAAGGTTGAATAGTTTTAAAATCTTTGAGATGAATTGGTAAAGAATACGATACCTTCTCAGTTTTTGGATTTATTATTCATGTTAAATGTAGTAGCTTAAAATTTTGTAATCCCGGTTAATTTTTTCACGATACTCTTAAACCATGTTGTCGAATGATGGTTACTTATTTTCAAAAAGAATTTTTATCAGTCTAATTTTTGGATAACGATCCAAGTATTATTAATAACTTCCTGTTTATCTTAAGATTTATTGGCCTGATAAGTTGACACCTGCACGAACGCATCTACTTTTGTTTACCAAAGCCAATTTTTAATTTCCTGAAGAATGTTTAAGTACGACATTTTTAACGAGGTATTATTCAAACATGTCTCTACCAATACATCTTACCAACCCCATTCTCTGCTTCATTTAATTGGTCAACTTTGTTTTGTATTCAATGATGAATTTCATGATCTCCTTGCTCATACCCAAATGCCAAACTAAATCTGATTGATCTTCTTCATTTAAATTGAGGGTCTTATTTTCCATTGCGTAGAATTATTTGATCACTTAGAAAGATTCAATTTCAAAAACCTTTGAATTCATGTGGAAAATTTCTTTGACGGCTTCTTAAGAGAGAAGACCTGTTGAGGTTAAGAACGACCATACTGAAAATATCATTTGTTGTAAAATGAACTTGGCTGATTCAGGAAGTCTTTTGTTTGATTTGACTTATTCCTTCATTTCTTCTAAATCAAGACTATAGCTGTATCCACTAAGTTTATGATTCAATACTTGCAACCTTTTCTTTTAACGTATGATTTCTAACTATCGGGGTAATTAAGTAAGATTGACTCTCCTTGCTCCTTCACTAGCCCTTGTTAATCTATGATTTGTACCACCGACTATTTTTCTACACCAGCCACATGTTGATTCAACTCTTGGTTATTGACAACCAAAGCCTCCACTTCCTCCGATTGTATAAAACATATCACATTCATTTGAGCATTTGTAATACCCCGGAGTGTTATCACCAAGTTAAATAAACCTTTTAAGAATGCTTACAGATTGATTTTATCGACCATTGACAAGGAATCTTGACTCAATCCAGTCAATATAATCTTCAGGTACATTTCCATTCATATCAAAGAACATTTCAATCAGAGGACATTAGGACTTGCTACATGCCACAAAAATATTAAGGTAATTAACAAACACAAGTTGGTTTCGAATAAAGTCTTATATTTTGGCCTCCTGAGTCTCCATTTATCTTTCATCATATCTTAAGACTTACGAAATTTTGTGGTTGAAGTAACAATTTAATAAGTTGAGTTAAACTGTATTGATTGGATCATTGTATCTTCCATGATTTTTTACCATTTCTTACATTTGCCTTGTTTTATCCTCAGAACATGATCTTGTGTAAACGTCGTTCATCATAAAAGTCAAGAATTCATATTTTGTGATTGGAGAAGCAAAAGATTCCTCAATAATTTGAGCGAAGATTTCAATGTTTTCATATTGTTCATTTCTAAACCTTTCGATAAGTTCAGTAAGTTTATTTTACTCTTCTTAGAATGGAGGAGGTACAAGAATTTAGAAAGTTTTTCCACAAACCAAGGTTCTAAAATGTTAGAGCCATTTGCATCTTTTGTTTTAAAGATAGTTTTCTTTGACTGTAGTCATTTTCTGATTGCGATAAAGAATGTTTTTAAGTAAGTAAAGTCTGAGAGTATCATTAATTTGACTTTATTGATTGAGAAGTTCATCAACTCTCCAAGTTATTGTTTGTTCTTAATTTTCCTAAACTGCATCTAAGTATCTTAGACAGTAATATTTTAAAAACTCAGTAACATAGATTTAGAAGACCTTATTTGGATGAGAATTTCTTTTTATAAGGAGTGAGAAATGGTCGAAATATGTTTTAAGGAAAGAGTTTTCATTGCCTTCGTTCATTTCTTCACTTTTTTGTTCTTCTTACTCATTAGCTTTGGTTTTAAGATCTTCAAGGAAGTAATTTCCCAATGCAACGACAAAGTTACTGTCAAGAGTTATGTTCCTGTTTATTATTTTGATCAAATCACATTCTTAATGTTCAATGGTCTAGATGTTTTATGCAATCGTATTTTAATCCAAAATGATGTCTTCAAATAAGTTTTGGAGGAAGAAACTCGAGTTGTTAGCGAAAGTTGGGTATCTGTTTGAATACCTGATAAAAGTCTCAATACATGATTCAGTCTCTTAATCCACATTTTAATTCTCTTTGGCCTCATTAAGTCTTTCAATCCACATTCCATAAATGTCAAGACTCAAATAACTTAAAATATGTTAAATCTGAGCATCACTTCTATTTTCATCCATCAATGCATTCGATAAGTACTTCTAAACTTTCGACTCAAACGACTTTTATTTATTTGATAAAAATATTGTCAGTTGTTCTTCGATTTCATCTTTTTCATAAATTTCGTCTAATAAATCGAAAAATCTCTTCGTAGCCCTTAAATTAGATTTTGTTGCGACATCGAGGTCCATACATATCAGTCGAATTTTCTGAGTATAAAAATATGTTGCTCTGAAAAAGGATAAATATTTTTGCATTCCGAACCTCCAGATGTTGTCAATGTCTAAGAATTTTTATTGTAAATCCATTGTGGTTTGGCATAATTCCTTCAGTAATTAAGGTAATTTATGAGGCTCATTATCTTGATTTTGAATGATTTAATTGTTTAAGTATTAAAATTCTATTTCACGATGGAATTAAGAATTTTAGTTGTTTTTAATCCATAGTATCCAAAGATTAAAAATATTTGACCATAATTCTTTACTTAAAGATAACAGAAGTATTTTCTGTTTCACTTCCAATTTCTTAAAAATCATTACAAACAAGTAAACTATTTTCGCAAGTGGAAAAGCTTTAATTTCCATTCTTTCTTCATTTTCCATACTCTCAGAGTAAATTTTTGAGATTAAGTCAAAGAAATAGAAGATTTGTAAATGACTATTTTCATTCAAAAATTTTTAGAAGTCGAAAGGTCCTTTCTTTGTTTTTAAGAATACAGATTTTTCATTCAATATAGAGATACATTTTTCGATTGATATTTGACAAGCTTGAATAGCTTCAGTGTCTGAATTTTTTAAAAGTTATAAAATTTTTGAAGAAGTTTTGAACAAAGAATCTTAGTTACTGCTTGAAATATACGAAAGTTCAGTCAGACCCATTGGTAATAAACAGACTGATTTTATTTATAAAGGATTGCTATTGTATTGCTTAAAGAATGTATTCGGGAGAAGAGATTTATCTTTAATAAAAGTATTGACTAAGTGACTCAAAAATATCCTATAATTTTCCTCGATAAATTAATAAATCACTTCCAATAATTTGATGTCGTAGTAATTCTTTAGGAATTCAAATAAGCCTGGAAGGTCGAAAGCGAAAAATAAACCGTTTCTGTAGGCCCTATCAAAGAAAGTACAGATAGTATGAATAACACAATTTTATAAGTACTTGTCAAATGATTCTTGAGGACTACTACATAGATTTCTGTCTTATTTATTATTCAGAATCACTGAAATGTCAATTTTAGCATCACTAAGGTTTTAGTAAATGAAGTTTTTGACTTAAGACCTGAACATTTAATTTTAATTCATCTTCATCATTTGTTCAAATTGGAATTGTTTCATGTCTTCAGAAGGTATTTTTTTCAGGACATCTTTTTCGTTTTGACAAAGTCTAAATCTCATCATAGCTTAATGGTAAAAGTTATCAAAGTTTTAATCCATTTTTCTTTCGATATACAAATCCTTAACAGTTTTTTACTCAATCATTTCCATGAAGTTCACTCCTGTAGTTAATGATCCGATATAAAGTTGCTCAAAATCCAACAAATAGGAAATGTTAATGTGGTCACGACCTGCATTTTATAAACTGATCTGAGATAATTTTATGATTATGAAAATTGTTTTATTTGATTTTATCTCCTACTTAAGTCCTGTGATCAAAAAGGCGACAAAGTTCAAGTGGTAAAACTCCTTCTGGAAATCGATAAGGATGTGTATATTACCAACTTTTTATGACGAAAAAGCATCTTTCAATGATTTCCTGAGTTATCTTTCAGACTTTACTTCACTTATTCTTATTTTAAGAGTTTGACCATCGCAAAACATATAAGTTGGAGAGGAATAAATATTTTAATCGTACGTAAAGATAATTTTGTTTTTAGGAACAGGTTATTCTTCAATAAGATCTTCGAGTTCCAGAATTTCTTCAACAGCAATAGATCTGTTATTTCTTGAACTTTAGTTCTATATTTATTCCAATAGTTTATTAACCTAAGCTTTTAATCCTACTGGTATCAAATTTTTCTTCTAATCTTTCAAAGCAATAAAGAAATGTTCAGTGGCATTTTTCAATAAGGCCTTCTTTATTTTTTTTAGTCCGCCTTATTTATGTGTATCGAATAAATCACGATATCTCAAAACCAAAGTAACTATTGACTCTTAGCTGGAGTTTATAAGATACTGTTATTGTTTTTTAAATTGAGTCCTATTCTTAAAAATCAATAAATTGTCAATCCAAGAAGTTATTTCATGAACAAATTATTTCTCAAAGTTAGAGATGACATTTGACAAAGTCAAAAAATGTTTTTAAAATCTATTCAGGAATGCTAGGTCTGTATTCTTTATGATTTCCTCATCAATAAAGACAACTGATGCGAATGATTAATGCACCACACATTTTGGATTTGAGTTTGCTCCAACAGCAACACGGCAATATTTTTTAGGTCCACTGTAAGTAAAAGATTTATTGAAAACATCATAAAGAGATGTTTGGATTGAGTTGTTAGGATTTTTGAATGTCAATAATGTTCCTCTTGACATGTGTGAAATTATTATTGAAGTTATCTCAAGGTTGTATTCTTCACTTTGTTGATCTGAAGCGAATGTGCTTCCATAAATACAATCAATTCTTCGCTTTTAACCTTTTTTCTTAAGCTTACTATGAATGATGGGAAGAAGAGCATCTCCTTTGACAATAAGAAGAAGGCATCTCGAACTGTCTTTTTTAATGTTCTACTGAACAAGTCTGATGGGGTCAATAACGTGTTATTTTTAAATTTAGGTCAACCCCGATATTTTTAAGAACATTTCAACACTTTCTTACTGTCCATCGAAATTACTTTTAATTGATTTACGAATAATATCATCTATATCTGGTCCTGGTCCCAATCTAGACTTTTCGAAAATTTAAAGTTATGCTGCAACATCTTTTACGTAACAATAAAAGTCTCTGAGACCAAAGAAACCTTCTTTCTCATTGTTTCTATTTTCTTGATCCCATTGTTCTACAAAGTCAAAATACCAATCTGACATTTCTTTAAAAATTTTCTCATATTTTGGAGCCTCTTTTTTCAAATAACTTTCAAGAATCTTTACAGCAGTGTCTTGCAATTATTCTTTTTCAGGATTAGATCTCGATAATACTAAAAATCTTGACATTTTTGCTGCATCTAATTCCCAATTACTGATTCCAATAAAGCAAATTTGTTTTTGATCTGTTTACAACTTTGAATGAAGTACTTTTAAAGGATTATGGACAGATTTTTAAGCCAATCCTATTTCGTCAAATAAAACACAATTTTAAACTTCACCAAGACCTGGTTGTTTTTATTTTTTCTTTTTAAAATCTTAATTAGATTTAGTTGCCTTTTAGAATACTGCCTCAACTCCTTTAGAAGTACAAGCTTATGAGCCTTGGAAATAAATGATACTTAATTCAGGGAATTTACGACAAAATTAAGATTAGGAGTTTAGGCCTCTAAGATTAGAACTTATCATTCTGATAGAGAGAGACTTTGAGTTTCCAGGATTACCGATTATAAGAACAGGGATTTTGTTCATGATGCAAACTAAAGTTGTAAACACATTTTCACGCAAAGAAAAGTTAATGGCTATTCTTTCAGTTGATATTTTCAGCCTTTACACGTAATCGATTTGTTAGTTTTAAACAATTTTTTAAACTGGAACTTAAAATTTCAAAAGATGGGTCATTCTTTTTAGAAGTTCTTTTCTTTGTGATCGGTCTGCGATTCTTAATGAGTAACAAAATGAAATGCTTAAAGCTATTGCTCTTACTTCTTAATTAAGGTCATAATTTGGATTTTTCTTAGCATTCTGTAAGATATCTTGTATCCTTGGCATGTGAGTCCTAAACCAATTATATAGCTCTCTGAATCTTGCAACATCTCTTAAACTTACTGAACTAATTTAATAGGTATTCTTGAAGGTCTAATGTAGATCAGCTATTGTTAAGACAACAGTTTCATGGATAGAAAGTTCTAAACTTTACAAGATTTTTGAGATGTAATTGAGATTCTATTTTAACTGAAGCTGTTGATAATCCCACATGAACTGGATCATAGACAATGGAGGAGGCTTAACTTTGAAGGCTAAATCGCTTGAATTTTAATTTTTATACCCAACTATTTTCTTCTTTATACCTGCACGCTTATAATTGGATTCTTTCTTTTTACGATAAGGATTGCATGCACCGATAAGGACGACATTTTAAGGAATTGTTTAACCTTGAAACTTTCGATCAAGAATCATTTACTTAATGTAACTAAGTTAGTCTGATGTATTGAATTAATCAAAGAAAACCCATAATTTTTGTCTTGGGAATTGCTAAATTTCTTCTGATATCTCTTTAATTTGATTGTAATACTCAACGAGTTTTTGTTAATCGACACCTGCGTGGATATTGAAAACTAAGAATCTTTGCTGGAAAACAACTTCCACTAAAAACTTGATAAGGGCTGTCTTGCCGACACCTGACTCACCCATGATAATGATAGGAATATGGGCAACAGCTCTTTGAATGATTAGGCACATCTTGAAGAAGTTGTCCAATGTTAAACTATAGTTTTTTATTTGAGCATGTTAGTTTTTAAACTCTTTAATTGTTTTTTTATCAGGGATATGGAACAACTAATTACCTGAAAGAATGTAAAGAATGTTATAAAATTATCTTTACTGTTGTTAGAAGCTGAGATTTTCGAGAGCATCTTCTGAAAATAAATCCTCGACAATCTTTTGGTCTAATCTTCGCTTTAAAGTTGTTTATTCGTAGCCATGTTTGTTATATCTGATGTATTTGAAAATTGTCTGACTTACGATCAAAGACTTTATTGAAATATTCACCTCTTTCGAATTCAAATAGACAAATTGGTAGTTTTGGAAATCGTAGGCTGGCATAATCAAAAACGGGAATTTAGAAAGTGATGATCTGAAATCTTTTTATAAAACCATTTTCTTATTTTACTCCTCATTATTTTCGAATTAGTTCGTATTAATAGTTGCCTCAAGGAATTGTATGCAATTTCTAATGCAACAATTAAGAAAATCTAGTCTGACATTCTACAAAGCTAAGTTTCTGTTAGCTCTACAATTCGATTATAATGCATAAATATTGAAGCATCCATTTTGAGAGAAAGTCTTGAAGGCAACGAAAAGCAGTTTAATGAAACTTTTATAAAGCCAAAAAGTAGGCTAAGTCTTACTTTTTTCCAACTGATTTAAAAAGTAAAATTGAATTAATTTTCTAGCATCTTATTTGCTACATATTCTTGTATTTTACCCCTTCCATTATTTTTTAAAATCTTCAAAAGAGAATTATTTTTTCAAGATGTTCTTTAGATTTATGTGAACTAGGTAGGAGAAAGTAAAAGCCTATTAAATATTAGAAAAAGCAGGTTCTAAAATCTTCAGATCAAATTTATCGATGCAGACATATTTTTACTTTTTCTACTTGATGATCTTTAGTATGGAGTAATAATCATACCTATTAAAATTTTAATAGATATTTTCCATTTCAATGACAACTGTAGTATTTTTCGGCAAAAAGAAAAACTATTTGAAATTGAATCCTTTGAAGAAAATTAATTGAAATAGGAAAATTTATAATTTGTTTTTATTTTCTACATGTCCAATCTGAATGATTAAAGTATTTGGCATGTCTTCGATAAAATTTTTAGATTTCAATCTTTATAGAAGCCTTGAGAAGTGAACATGTCCTGCAATAGAAAAATAGACGATATTGGAATCTGGTTTTTTTCTTTAAGCCCAGTAGGTTTTTCCCAATCCCGCAATCCTTGATTCAACTAAATAAGTTTCACCAATGTTTTTTAACAGAGTTTTGATTTCTTAGGCAGTCTTAAGATGAGTATCAGTAATTGGTTTAGCTTTGAAAAGTTGTTTTTTGGACAAATGAAGGTAAACTTTTTCAGTGGGAGAGTTATCGATAAAGCAAAGTTTACATTTATTAAATTTTATCCTCTTTTCTTAAGTTCTTACATACTCGTTTAAGAGATCAATAAACTTCAATTGAACTTCTGCAGGCAAATAATGCACACCAATAAAATAATGTACACGCTGGTTTTTAATAATTGCTCTTTTGATGAAAACCTCAATTTATTAAAATGAAGTTTATTTCTGTAAGTAAAGTATTTCATTCATCTAAGGTTGAGAATTTCCCTTTACCAAAGCATAATAATAATTTTCTACACTGTTACATGTGATCAATTAGATTTGATTCTTTATTGATTCTGATTAAATAATACTTCTTTTTTCGAATCTGTCTAAAGTTTTTTGTTAAATTTTATGGAAAATTCTGCAAATTTATTTAACCTTCTTAATTTGAGTAGAGTTTTAACGTTACAATCTGAGATATCTCAAACTATCCATTTGTTTTGCGAACTACTTTTCGTCTAAATCAATTATTTGCTTAATAAGAGGACTGAATTTAAAATTGAGTGTATCATTAATAAAAGCGTTCAATCTTGGTCCCATAAAATGTGTAAGTAAATATGATTTTTAGTAAATTTATTTCATCCCTTAAATCCATTAGTTGGCTATTTATTCGATTTAAAACTTCATTTTTATTATTTCTCGATAATTGTTTTCCAAGATGATACCTCTTTGCAGTAAATCTTGAGGATTGTAACCATATATGATAGCCTTGTCGAGGACAATCTCTATTTCTTAAAGTATTTTATACAGTTCCAAAAACTCCTTCAAAAGATCAATTGTCTGTTGCAAAATTTCTTGATTTTAGTTAGATTTTTAGAAGTCACTTACTAGTAATATTGCTTTGTCCTTGAACTCAGTCAATTTTTTAAAAGTAAAGATTTCTGTCTATTTTGCATCTTTCTTTAAAATCTTGGATTAATTCATAAGTTATTTTTGGCTTTGTTTATTGATTTTGATTTCCACATGTGCAAAACCGTTTTCATTATTTATTCTTACCTCAGATGATTTGAAAATTTCTTGCAAGTCATATTTAAACGAAGTTTCCCTGTTCGCACTTGAATCAATCATTTGTTCAATTTGTTTCAATTTAGAATCGACATTAAAAATATTTTAGGAAAGTTCTAATTTTTTTGTTTAAACTTATTTTCTTAAATCTTAGAGGAATCTTCTAAAGGTTTTAGCCTTTTTATGCATTTAATGGAACAATACAACATTTTAAAGTTCTTTGATATCCTAAATTTTTAAGATACTGTTTTAAACATCATTGATGTACTCCTTAAGATCATTCAAAACGGTTTGGGGATCAATTTTCTTTTAAGTGATCATATCAAAGACTCTTTTAAACTTGGTTTTAAAGATGAGTGTTTTCAAAATTTCTTCGCTTTCATTTAAAATATCAAATTGAAGTTCTCTGAATTTATCATCAACATTTTTGATCAATTTAAAGGCTTATTAAATTGTAATTTCCTTATCAGGATTTTAAAGGAAAGCTATAATTTAAAGAAGTTTTTTATCAAAATGCTAAGTTTTTTGAATGTCTTGAGAAATATTATTTACAGCTTGAATGGCTACCTTGTAATTTTTCAGGGTCTTTTAATCGAGATAACTAACAAAGTCAGTCAGTTTATCTTTAAGAGTTTGATCTCTATCGCTAATATTGTCCAATAAAGTTGAAAGTAAATCAACTTTGAAGTATTTTTTAAACTCGATGTAACTTAGTGTTTGATTTTCGAATGAATCGATGAGGTTTGCATAGCTTTAAATTGTTGCATTCCTCATTCTTAGTAAATCCTGGATTGATTTGATTTAATTTTTTTTCCACAATGGTATTTTCATGAGGCTATTAATTTGCCTACTGAAATTAAGGTATTATTTGAATCTTTTGATGCTTTTCATAGATTCTTTAACATGTTTTGTTGGAAGCTACTTATTCCACTAAATAAGTTAGTCAATGTATTCGTTAAAAAGACCCTCGTATTCTTTTAGAACTTTAATAAGACTTGAACAATCCTTCTTAAGAGTTTAGATTTAATTGGATAAGTTTTAGACAAGTTGACCCAAACGTCTAAAATCTTACTTGTCGTTCTCAGTCGATATTTTAATCCTTGCTCTTTTCATCTGTTCCACTGTATGATAAGGAATCTATTTTTATTCAACTTATTTGACGAATCCTTTTAGAACATTACTGAAACTTGGATAGTATCCCAGTGCTCTAAGCTCCTTTCTTCCCTCACTGTAGAATTGAATTATCTACTGTTTCAATGTATTTATATCCTTGTCGTTTCTGTTTTGGAAAAGTTTTTTCAGTACGATTTCTCGATCTGACTGGTCGATATTAAAATCAGAAACAATCAAAGTTGTCACTTATTATAATTTCTTTAATGGAGGTTTCAATTGCTAAAGACGAGTCGAAAGTTCTTCAAGATAAGTGACTCGAACAGATTTTTTTATGTCTTTGATTTGTAAAAGATGTGTTTGTAGTTCAAGTAATTGGCAGATTCGTTTCATTTTCTGAACAACAGATCTTTCGAACAAAAGTACTTCTTCATACATGTGTTCTTTACCATGATATGGCTCGATTGTTTTCAAAAATTCATAAATGTTAATCTCCTAATTTTTTGTATTCTCCATCAAATAAATGAAAGCTTTGATAAAATAAGGGTTGCTTTCCTTCTTAAAGTCTTCTTCAAACCAAAATCTCATAATGGGAATAATTTCTATGGGAGTATTTATTTTCTTAACAGTATTTTAGAGGACCTTTTTAGACTATTGATCTTGAGAGATTAGGAAAGATATCATATTGGCTGCTTTTGGGGTTTTTAGAATAACATGCTCTATAGCTTTGACTCTTCTATTTTCTGAAAATCCTTTCATAAAGTATTTGTACAGGTCAAAATCAAAGGCTTGTTTCAATTTTATGAGTTAAGAGTAAAATTAGAAGAAAGTTTAATGGTTAAAAAGAAAATAGTTGTTTTGCTTATTTCTTCCAAGGAGAATATCCTAAATTTAAGATTGGTATTGATTTAATCTTTTGAGCTCTTCTTATTGTTTAGCAATCATTTCTTTATTCGATCGAAAGATGAACTCTTTTACTTCACGTATAATATCAAGAAGCCAAAATCTTTTGCTTTCTTAGAGAAAATCTTGATGAGTGTGATTATTGTTCAGATTGTGAATGTTGATAAAAGATAATTTCAATGCTAAGAACTTGAATATTGAGTGACTATTGAGATTAATGAAGTCTTTAATCATTGGGTAGAGTTAAGCAACTTTTTATTGAAGAATGATTTTGAGTTTCTTAACGAATTTGACCTTTTCTTAGAATGTTTCAATAAGACCGAAAGTTACATTAAAATTATGGATGAAGAGATTTTCATTAAATGGAAGGTTTCTGTTAAACCTATGTAAGGTACAATTGGTAATAAATTTAATTTCGGTTTCATGGGTGTAAGATTAGTTGAAGCAAGGAAGACCATAAGTGTGATCGTCAATTTAAACAACATAAGAGATTTATCGTAAGAGATGATTTTACAAATCCGTAGTATAAATATTCCTGTTAACATAGGTAACAGTAAAATATAAGAACATTCTTGAGCATTAGGAATCGAATTTTATTTTTTTAATATTGTAAAAATTAGGTATCAATGATAGACATTTCTACATGTACACACCTTTGAATCCAATAAACCGGCCTAAATCCATTAAAGTAAGCCAAAAATTCTAAACTTATTTTTTCTTTGAATATTAGTTCAAAACTGTCATAAAGTAAAAAGAAT
>JGI24216J29974_1000985_pt1 | contig 13751 bp, 14 predicted proteins | sample EnhBioin_Aerobic_2_FD_29974 | JGI IMG/M metagenome (IMG submission 29974) | reverse complement strand
TTGATGCGGCTGACCATCGCCGCCATGACGCTCATCGGAATCTGGTACACCTGATGCAGGACGCCGTCGATCCGGAAACGTACGATGCCCAGATCGCGCCGCGGCTCGATATGGATGTCGCTGGCGCGCTGCTCGAAAGCGTATTGCCAGAGCCAGTCGACGATGTTGACGATGTGCTGGTCGTTGGCGTCGAACTGCCGATTGGTGCGCCCGAGTTCGACCAGTTGCTCGAACGAGGAGAGGTTGCCGCTCGCACCGCCGAGCTGCGCCGCCTTCTTGACCGAGCGTGCGAGGTTGTAGAATTCGACCAGATAGCGGGCGACATCGACCGGGTTGGCCATCACCCGACGAATCTCCTTCTTGAGGATCGGCTTGATTTCCTTCTCCCAGTCCCGCAGATACGGCTGCGTGGTCGCCACGACGACCTCGCGCGCCGTCACCTGGATCGCCAGAATGCCGAAGCGGGTCGCGTAGGCGCTCGACATCACATCGGTGACGGCCGTGAAGTCCACCTTCAGCGGGTCGATGTGCAGGTAGTCGAGTCCGATCCTTGCCGCCAGCCATTCCCCCAGGTCGTCGAGCGTCAGGGGTCGGTGAGGTTCCTGGAGCGACTTCCATTGCTGCTCGGCGATAGTCGTCAGCGGATGGCCACTCAGGCGCTTCAGACGACTCTCCTTGAGCAGGATGTCGGCATCGTCGGCGCTCACCAGATGGTCGTCGACCAGCCAGCCGAGAACCTCCGGCAAGGTCAGGCGATGTTCGTGAACGGTGTTGACCACGGCTTCGGGCATCTGCGATCTTCCAGAACGAGGATCAGGGACTCTACGGAACAAGGCGTGCGCGCTTCAACGCCGCCGACGGGACGAGGTATGATACGCGTCCCGCTACGCAGTCGTCACCTCCGCACGATGGGTGGCGGCTCCCTCATCCGCGCTACAGGAGACCCCCATGCACAGAAGTTCATTGATCATCGCTTCCGTCGCTGCCGCTCTGCTTGCCCTGCCAGCCATGGCACAGCCTGGCCCGGGGATGGGTGCGGGGGCCGGTATGGCTGCCGGCGGCGCGGGCCCGGGGATGCGTCCGGCGACCGACTGCACCGCTGCGACCAACCCGGAGCAGTGCAAGGCGCGCCAGGAAGCCCACCAGAAGGTCCTCGAGGCCTGCCGCGACAAGCGCGGCCCGGAGCGTCGGCAGTGCATGCACGCGCAGGCGCAGAAGACGGACTGCAGTCAGGCGCGCAACCCGCAGCAGTGTGAGCTGCGCAAGCAGGCGTACGCAGCGTGCCAGGACCAGGTCGGGCCCGCGTTCAAGCGCTGCGTGCAGGAGAAGATGCCGCCGGTCGACTGCAGCAAGTCGGTCGACCCGGCGCGTTGCGCACAACACCAGAAAGCGCGCGAACTGTGCAAGGACAAGAGCGGGCCGGAGCATCGCCAGTGCCTGCGTGACGCCCTCGCACCCGGCAAGTGATTCGGCGGGGTCGGAACAGCCGGGGCGGTCAGCCGCGGGCTGTTCCGACCCCCGCAACGGGCGGTATCAGTCACCGCTCTGGACGCCCAATCCGGCCCGCCAGAGCGCAAGCTTGCTGGCGAAGGCGAGCGTATAAGCCGGGCTGGTCGATGGCAGGACGGCTGTTGTGTAGCCTCGTTGCGCGAACCAGGGGGTAAACTTGCCGGCCGTCCGGCCATTGAAGCAGACACGTCCGAGTTGCGGCGCGGCGTGCGCCAGGCCTGCAAAATCGTTGGTCTCGGGTGACTGGATGGCCGCGTCGAGCGCACCTTGTCGCCGACACTGGCGATAGACATCCCACACGCCGATGCGATGCGCCAGCAGGCAGCGCTGCTTGTTGAGGTAGTCGAGTTCGGCCAGCGGTTCGCCGAGCAGAACACCGAGCAAACGCCAGAACTGGTTCTGGCGGTGCGCATAGTAGTGTTGCCCGGCGAGTGATGCCGGCGACGGGAAGCTGCCGAGAATCAGCGTTCTGACGCCGGCATCGAGAATCGGCGGCAGACCGAAAAGCAGCTCCGGTCTGCCATCGCGCATCAGCGACCGCTACCCAGCGAGAGAGCGAGCATCAGGTCGTTGATGCGCTTGACGAAGCCCGCCGGATCGTCGAGCGAGCCGCCTTCGGCCAGCGTCGCCTGCTCGAGCAGCAGGTTGGCCCAGTCGTCGAAGCGCGTTTCTTCGAACTTGAGACGCTGCACCGCCGGGTGCTTGGGGTTGATCTCGAGGATCGGCTTGCTCGCCGGCGCCTGCTGGCCGGCAGCCTTGAGGATTCTCTGCAGGTTGCCGCCAATGTCGAACTCGTCGGCGACAATGCAGGACGGCGAGTCGGTCAGGCGATGCGTGACGCGAACGTCCTTCACCTTGTCGCCGAGCGTCGCCTTCACCTTGTCGAGCAGTTCCTTGTACTCGTCGGCGGCCTTCTCCGCTTCCTCCTTTTCGGCCGCGTCCTCGAGCTTGCCGAGGTCGAGTCCGCCCTTGGCCACCGACTGCAGGGGCTTGCCGTCGAACTCGGTCAGATGCCCCGACACCCACTCGTCGACCCGATCGGAGAGCAGCAGCACTTCGATGCCCTTCTTGCGGAAGATTTCGAGGTGTGGGCTGTTCCTGGCGGCGGTGAAGGTTTCCGCGGTGACGTAGTAGATCTTCTCCTGTCCCTCCTTCATGCGCCCGACGTAGTCGGCCAGCGAGACGCTCTCCTCGGGCGTATCGGCATGCGTCGAGGCGAAGCGCAGCAATTTGGCGATCCGGTCCTTGTTGGCAAGATCCTCGCCGACGCCTTCCTTGAGGACGCGACCGAATTCCTTCCAGAACTTCGTGTACTTCTCCTTCTCGGCGACATCGTCGCTGTCGGCGAGCGCTTCGAGCATGCCGAGCACTTTCTTCACGCAGCCACCACGAATCGTCTCGATATCGCGCGACTGCTGGAGGATTTCACGCGAGACGTTGAGCGGCAGGTCGCTGGAATCCACCACACCGCGCACGAAGCGCAGGTACAGCGGCATCAGTTGCTCGGCATCGTCCATGATGAACACCCGCCGCACGTAGAGCTTGATGCCATGACGCGCCGTACGTTCGAAGAGGTCGAACGGCGCCTTCGCCGGCACGTAGAGGAGCTGGATGTACTCCTGCTTCCCTTCGACACGCGCATGGACGTGCGTCAGCGGGTCCTCGAAATCGTGCGCGACGTGCTTGTAGAACTCGTTGTACTGCTCCTCACTGATCTCGGACTTGGGACGCGTCCACAGCGCCGACGCCTGATTGACCGTCTCGTCTTCCTCGGTGACCACCTGTTCCTTCTTCTCCTCGCTCCACTCCTCCTTCTTCATCACGATCGGCAGCGTGATATGGTCGGAGTACTTGCGAATCGTCTGGCGAAGCTTCCAGCTCGACAGGAACTCGTCTTCACCTTCGCGCAGGTGCAGGATCACTTCGGTGCCCCGCTGCGCACGTTCGATCATCTCGATCGTGAATTCACCCTCGCCCGCCGATTCCCAACGGATCGCCTGGTTGGCTTCGAGGCCGGCACGCCGCGAGATCACGGTCACCTTGTCGGCGACGATGTACGAGGAATAGAAGCCGACCCCGAACTGCCCGATCAGGTGTGCGTCCTTGGCCTGATCGCCGGTCAGCGCCGAGAAGAACTCGCGCGTGCCCGACTTGGCGATCGTTCCGAGGTGCTCCACTGCCTCGTCGCGCGACAGCCCGATACCGTTGTCGGTGATGCTCAGCGTCCGCGCCTCCCTGTCGAAGGCGACGTGGATCTTCAGCTCGGCATCCTCGCCGTAGAGCGCAGCGTTGTTCAAGGCCTCGAAGCGAAGCCGATCACAGGCGTCGGAAGCATTGGAAATCAGTTCGCGGAGAAAGATCTCCTTGTTGCTGTACAGCGAGTGGATCATCAGGTTCAGCAGTTGTTTGACTTCTGCCTGAAAACCAAGTGTCTCCTTTTGGGCGCCCATTGAAAACTCCATGAAAAGCGTTGATCGAAAGCGAATGCATCCGGGTGACAGTGTGCTCAGCGCACAATGGGCCTGAAATGGGGATGCTCGGCCCTTTTTCAAGCCCCGTCGGGCTTATTCCTCGATGCGCCGGTAGTCGACGGCGACGACTTCGACCTGACGCCAGCCAAGCGGGCTATGGAAACGTACCGTATCGCCCTCGCGCGCCTTGAGCAGCGCGCGCGCCAGGGGCGACACCCAGCTGATGCGCCCGCGCGCCGAGTCGGTCTCGTCGACGCCGACAATCTGATAGGTGTTTTCCAGCCCCTGCTCGTCGCAGATCGTCACGGTGGCGCCGAAGAACACCTGCTCGGTGTTCTCCCGCCTCGCCGGGTCGACGATTTCGGCGAGATCGAGACGTCTGGTCAGGAAGCGAATTCGTCGGTCGATCTCGCGCAGCCGCCGTTTGCCGTAGATGTAGTCGGCGTTCTCGGAGCGGTCGCCGTTCGACGCCGCCCACTGGACGACGCCGACGACCTGCGGCCGCTCGACGCGCAGCAGGTGTTCGAGTTCGCCCCTGATCCGCGCGTGTCCGCCCGGCGTGATGTAGTTGCGGGTTCCCGGCGGTAGCCGGAATGCCGGATCGGGACTCTCTTCCTGATCGTCGTCGCCCGCCCCCGGTTTGCTGAATTCCTTGTTCATCGGTAGTCATTCTCCGGCCGATGATGGCCCCGGTGGCCTCCCGCTCGGGCCAGGCCTGCCGGGCAATTGCCCGTACCGACGGGCCAAACCCGACGGGGAAAAAAGAAGCGGCGCGGGCCGTCAGACCCACGCCGCAATGCGCACTACCAAACCGTCAATAGCCGATATTGAAGGCGGCGACGTCGATACGGACCGTGTCGCGCCCCAGGGCGAGCGCCGTATAGCGAGCAAAGCGCGCCGCCCAGTCCTTGCCTTCGATGAAGCGCTGCTCGCCGCCATAGCGGGCGACATTGAGAATCTTGTCGATGATCAGGACCTTGCCCATCGGATTGCTGGGCTCGCATTCGAGGTCGGCGAATTCCTTGTCAAACCAGCGGCGTGCTTCTTCGGGAGAACCTGCAGCAAGTTCGGTATGGGAGAACTTGAACTCGTACTGCCGCTCCCGCCCAAACGAAACGATAATGTGATAAACCATCTGCCTCCTCCCGGCGGTGTCTCAAGGTTACAATTCCATCCTCTATTCTATTCGCAAAAGCGCCCCATGCCGCAAGTCCCGAGCACGCGCGTCGAGTTTATTGCCGGCCTCCGCGCCTTCGCTCCGCTGAGCATGAGTATCCTTCCCTTTGGCATGGTTTGCGGCGCCGCCGCCAGCACTGCCGGCATGACATTCGCACAGGCGCTGGCGATGAGCTGGGTGATCTTCGCCGGCTCGGCGCAGATCGCCGCGACGCAGCTCTATGCCGGCGGCGCACCGCTCCTGGTGATCCTGGCGACCGCGACGATCATCAACCTGCGTTTCCTGATGTACGGCGCCTCGCTGGCGCCGCATTTCGGCACGCTCGACCGCCGCCGGCAGGCGCTCATCGCCTACCTGCTGACCGACCAGGCGTATGCGCTGACCGTCGTGCGCTGCGCCCAGACGACAGACCGGCGGAATCTGCACTGGTTCTATTTCGGGCTGGCCGGAGCCACGTGGCTGTGCTGGCAAATCGCGACGATTGTCGGCGTCCTGCTTGGCAGCCTCGTACCGGCGAACTGGTCGCTCGACTTCATCGTACCGCTCACCTTCATCGCCATGCTCGTGCCCCTGCTCGCCGATCGCGCGATGGCTCTCGCCGCAGTCGCCGGGGGCACCGCCTCGGTTCTGCTGGTGCTGCCGCTGAGGCTCAATCTGATTGCCGCAGCGCTGATCGGCGTCGGTGCCGGCCTGACCGCCAACCGCCTCGGGAAAAGAGCGTGAGCTTCGCCGACGTGGCGGGCAGCGACGTGTTCGTCTGGTCGATGATCGTCGGTATCGGCATCGCCACCTTCCTCATCCGCTTTGCCCCGCTTGCCCTGCTGGCGCGCCTCGACTTGCCTGAGTGGCTGCGGCAGGCCCTGCGCTATGTGCCACCGGCGGTGATGGCGGCAATCATCGCGCCACCGTTGTTTTTTGTTGGTGGCGCGCCTACCATAGGTCCTGAACTGCCGCGCGTCGCCGCCGCCGCACTGGCAACCGTCGTTGCCTGGCGAACGCGCAGCACCTGGCTGACCGTGGTCCTCGGCATGCTCGCCTTGTGGGGCCTGCGAGCCCTGGTCGGCTAGCCGAATCACCATCCTACGGACATCCGCAACCATGCTCACCGAAGAACAGATCACCGAAACCCGCGCCATGCTGCATGAGCTTCACATCGAGCATCGTGACCTCGATCTGGTGATCGATCATCTGCTCGTCAGTCCGCCCCCCGACGATCTCCTCGTCCGCCGCCTGAAGAAGCGCAAGCTGCTGCTCAAGGATCGCATCACGCACCTCGAGCACCTGCTGACGCCCGACGTTCTCGCCTGAGTGCCGGCGCGTCGCCGTACCGAGCAGCCGGAAACCACGCATGGAGCTCAGCGTAGCGGGGAGGCGCTGTCACATCGCCACCGGCGGACGCTCGTTCAATCCCGGCGCAGCGCTCTGGCCACCGCTCGTCCTCATCCACGGCGCCGCCAACGACTGTGATGCCTGGCGGACAGTCGCCGGCGGCCTGACCGCCGCCGGCTGTGCCGTACTCGCCCCCGACCTTCCCGGCCACGGCCTCTCGAGCGGACCGCCGCTGCGCAGCATCGAAGCCCTCGCCGAATGGCTACCGGCACTGCTCGACGCCGCCGACGTGGCGCAGGCCATCCTGGTCGGCCACTCGATGGGCTCGTTGGTCGCCCTCGAATGCGCGGCACGGCATCCCGCGCGCGTCGGTCGGCTGGCGCTGCTTGGCGCCGCCGCCCCGATGCCGGTTGCCGATTCCCTGCTCAGCCGCTCCGAAAGCGACCCCGACCACGTCTACCGATTGATGACCGAGTACTCGCTGACGGCACCGTTCCAGCTAGCCGGCGGCGGTGGCCACGGCATCTGGGGACCCGGGGTGACGCTGGCGATCATGCGCCGCAGCCCGCCGGGCGTGTTGGCAATCGACCTCGCCGCCTGCAACGGCTACCAGAACGGCCTGGCGGCGGCCGCCCGGGTCGCCTGCCCAACACTGCTGCTGGTCGCCTGCCGCGACCGCATGACGCCGCGCCGCAATTTGTCGCCACTGCAGTCGGCGCTGCCGCAGGTCCAACGCCTCGAGATCGCCGCTTGCGGGCACGCGATGATGAACGAGCAAGCGCAGGCGGTGGTCAGGAATCTGCTGACCTTCCTCGCCGCCACCGCCGCGGCCGTCACCCCGGCGCTTTCGTAGACTCCCCTGCACGCGCCAGAACGACGACGGCGGCGAGGATGATGGCGCCGCCGGCAATCTGCCAGCCACCGACTGCCTCGGCCAGAAAGGTCGCCGCGAGGACGACGGTGACTACCGGCTCGAGCGTTGACAGCGTCGCCGCGTCGGCAGCCCCCAGGCGCGCCATGCCGGCAAAAAAGGTGATCATCGCCACCACCGTCGACAACACGACAATGCCGCCAACCGCTGCCCAGGCTGCCGGTGACGTCGGAAAAGCCGGCCCCCGCCAGAGAACAATCAGCCCGTAGCCGAGTGCCGCCGACAGCATGATCACGGTCGCCGACGGGATCGCCCCGGCTGCCGGCGTCACGCGCTCGCCGACCAGTATGTAGACCGAGTAGATAAGTGCCGCGCCGACGCCGAGGAGAATGCCGATGGGGCTGCCGGCCAGGCTGCCGCCGACGGCCAGACCAGTACCGAGCAGTGCGGCCGCTACGGCAAGGATACGCAAGAGCGACAGACGGCGTCGCGCCATGAGGGCCGAAAGGACGGTGACGATCGCCGGGTACAGGTAGAGGAGCAGTGCGGTGAGGCCGGCTGTGGCGTGCTGCAGCGCGGCGAAATAGCAGAACGACTGCCCCAGATAACCCACCCCGCCCATCGCCATCAGGGCCAGCAGATTGCCGCCACGTGGCCATCGCAACCGGCGCCACTGCATCACTGCGACCATCGTCAGGCCGGCCAGCGCGAAACGCAGGAAGAGCATGCTTGGCAGGTCGACACCTGCGGCGTAGGCCAGCTTGGCGAAGATCGGCATCGCGCCGAAGCCCGTCGCCGAAGCGACGATACAGGCAAGGCCGACGAAGCGCGTGCGCGCAACGGGATCAGCGATCAACAGCAGGGACTCGCAGATGGCGCGGCGCTGGCGCCACGTGAAAAAACAGCCGGACAGCCTGACGGACCATCCGGCGCTACGGTGTTTCGCTCGCTGCGATTATAAAGCGCTGCGGGGCGGTGCAGAAAGGACGCCACGCCTTCGGCGAAGCCGACCGGGTAGCACACGCCACGGTGGTGGCCATGCCGCTCCAAATGGTCGCAAATGGTCGCCCGGTCACTACTGCCCGCCTCACCACGGCGAGGCTTTCCGGGCAAGCCCCTACGCGAGAAAGTTCAGGGCCATCTGGCGCCCCATCTCCATCTTGCCGAGCAGGAAGTTCCGATCATTGACAATGCGCGCGCCGGCGGTGAGACCTTGCATCTCCGATGGCAGCTTGATGGTACCCCATCCGATGTGCCGGTACGGCCGGACGATCCGTTCAACGAGTGCTTCCACGTCCACGCTGCCTGTCCGCGCGTCAATGCACTCATCCCAATCGTCGTCGCTCTCCCTGAACGCCGCCAGCAAGCGTTGGCTGGCGGTGGAGGTCAGGTCCTGCAGCCGCTGGCGCAAATCAACCCTGAGGTTCTCGAGATCCTGGTCGGACGACCTGAGCATACCGCTCTCGACCCACAGGTTTACCTTTTTCATGAAATCCACCTGCTGCTCGACGACCGCGTTCTGCCACAGTTCCTCGCGCCGATCCTCGCGTTCGGCAAAGCTGACCGGAATAGCGGGGCACTCCTTCGGGAACACCTCGACCATCCAGATCTGGTTGACCCTCGCATCCAGCAGGCCTTCGAGCGGTGGGTTCTCGGACCAGGCGCCGTCGAGGTAGGTCCCCGCATGGCGACCGCGCTCGACGGTTGTCATGCCGTTCATGAAGTCGATCGAGCCGGACGCCATGATCCCCTGACGCATGTAGTCCGCTGCCGCCCGGATTGCCGCCTCGCGATCGTTCCCGTGATACTTCAGCGCCTTGATCAGCTCGTCGAAGAAGTCCTCATCGGTGATGTGCACGTTTTCGCTGTCGACCACGCGCGTGGCGCCAACGACCAGATGCGGCCGCCCTTGGTCCGCCCGGAAAGCAGCCTGCGCCGCATCCAGATCGAGAGCTGCCTGTGGATCGGCCGGCTGCACATAGCGTGCGAAGAGCAGGCGGATGCTCTCCTCGGGCTTGACGTAGGCATCGACCCACGCTTCGAACTCGCCGTGCAGCCACTTCACGCTAACGTTGTCCTTCCACCAGAAATAGATCGGATTCGACGACCACAGGTGGTCGACCATCTTCATGAAGTCGCCCGTCGCCTGGTTCGGGATCATCCCGTTCGCATTGTGAAGCCATTGTTTGACGAGCGTGCCGTGGGCCTTGCTCATTCGCTCCTGCATCGTCCCGTCGTCAGCGGCCAGCGCATGCCGCCAGCACACGGCGGCGGCGAGCGCGCCCGCGGAGGTGCCGGAAAATGCGGTGATGTCGTGATTCTCGAAGGCACGTTTCTCGAGCAGGCCGGCCACCACGCCCGTCGCAATCGCCCCCGCGAGAAACGAGCCCCCCTGAAGCGCCAGTCCAACCTTCTGCTTGCCGCTGCCTGTCGGCTGCACGGCCGTCGCCCGAATGCGCCCGGCAGGGTTCCCTTGCGCCACGCCAACTGCCGTTGCGGAAGTCGTCTTCGTGTTCATGATGTTCTCCCAAGAAGAGCTGCGGTCTCGCTCACGGGCACGGCCACGGAAGCCGGCACCGGCAACACCTGACAGCAGGATCGGCTGACAACTCCCGACCCAAAGTACCATAAGACCCATTATAGCCGATGGTTACTTGCTCTGCCCTCGGCCTGCCGGCCCAGCGCTCGGAGTCTCCAGCCCCGTACTGCAGACATCTCGCCAGCAGCATGCACCGTCGTCATACACGGCGTCGGCCAAGGCCTGCTGGCAGCCGACGGCCCGCCAACCGGCGATCACTCGGGTGCTGGCATCTTGACGGCCAACTCTTCCGGCGCCCTGGCCGCGCCGCGCAGGCGCGGCCGCACGGCATCCAGTTCGAGTTCGGCAATCAAAGGAGCATGGTCGGAACAACGCGCCCAGGCCAGCCCCTGCGGTACCTGCATATCGAGGACCCGGAAGCCGCGTACGTAGATGCGGTCGAGCGTCAACCAGGGGGCGAAACTCGGGAAGGTGCGCGACACCCCGGACTGCGCGTCGCTCGCCGGCCGCCACGACAGCAAGCGGTCGAGCAGGCCGCCTTCCGGCGGCGGCGAAGTCGCGGCAACGGCGACCTCCTGCACGCCAAGGCGGTCGCGCAACAGTCCATCGACGCGTTGCTGCCAGTCGTTGAAATCCCCGGCGATGATCAGCGGTGCGCTGGCCGGCACCTCGCGCTGCACGAAATCGGCGAGGAAGGTCGCCTGGCGGACGCGACTGCGCTTGATCAGGCCGAGGTGTACGCAGATCAGGTGCACCTCACGGCCGCGGCCGCGGCCAAGGCGCGTGACCGCGTGCAGCAGACCGCGTTTCTCGAGCGCGTGATCCGAGATGTCGTGATTGGCGGATTCGGTGATCCGGTGACGCGAGAGGATCGCGTTGCCGTGGTGGCCGTGCGGATAGACGGCGTTCATGCCGTAGGCACGATGCGCGTAGGCGCCACTGGCCAGAAAATCGAGTTGCGTGCCGAAAGGATACCCGGGGTGGTGGGCCAGGCGCTCGTTGCGATCCTGTACCTCCTGCAGAAAGACGATGTCGGCATCGATCGCCTCCAGCGCCAGACGCACGTCGTGAATGCGCGGTCGCCCCCGGATCCCGGTGACGCCCTTGTGGATGTTGTAGGTGGCAACCCGGAGCTTCATGGCGATGTCAGATAAGCGGAGGCGTGCGCGAGGCTCACGGCGGATGCTCGAAGTAGCGATCGAAGAGCGTTGGATCGTCGAAATGGCGCCGCCCGACAAATGCCGTCGCGTGGCGCCCCCATTGTCGCATCTGCCCAGCGCTGGCGATACCCATCGGCCAGAAGTAAAAACGTTCGAGCCGCTCGCTGCCGGCGATCAGGCCATCCGGCGTGAAAGCGCTGCGCGTGCCACCGCCGGGTAGCGGCAGCGAACGTAGCTGATCGTCGTCGCGCAACGAGAGGACGATGGCCTTGTCGTCGGCGTTGCCCTCCATCTCGGTTTCCGCGCGCTGCAGGTAGTGCGTAGCGGCAGCGAGCCTGAGGACGACCCGCTCGTTGGCGGCCGGTGAGCGAAGCGTCTGGACGACGAAGAGACCTTCCTCGATACCCTTCACTTGCGGGCGCGCGCGCACTCGCTCGGTCGGCAGGAACAGATGATAACAGCCGCAGGGATGAATCGTGTCGTAGACCAGCGCCGTGCCGTCCGCGTCCAGCGTGACGCGCCAAAGCAGGCCGTCGAGCCGACCGGCGAGAAGGTCCATCGCCTGCTGACGTGGCCGGGCGGCGAACCAGACAGCGTAGGTGAGCTGCAGCAGCCAGCGCCCACCGAGCCGGGTATGGCCCGTGCGCACATACAGCACTGGTTCGTCAACGTCGACGCCAACCTGCAGCCGCCGCGGCTCACGCCGCCAGACGAGCGCGCCAGGACGATCATCGTCACCCGCGGTCTCGATCTCCAGGGTCGGCGCGTGACGGGCGACGAGGCTTGCCAGCGCGCTCGGCGAGACTACCGGCAGACCGAGTTCCGGCAACTGCCGCAGCGTCGGCACCATGTTCTGCGGGCCGCCGACGATGTAGCGTTGACGTCGATGACGGGCCGGATCGTCATCGCCGTACGCGGTGAACTCGTCCACGGTTTCACGCTGCCAGCGCCGGATGCCGGCGGCGAAGGCATGCCGCGTCAGCGGATAGAGGCCCCAGGCGCGCATCGCGCTCGAGTAGTCGTCGGGAACCTGCGCGGCCTCACGCAGTGAAGCCGCCTCCTCCTGATCGGCACGCGCAAGCAAACGTCGGCAGACAGCGAGCGGCGCGACGACGGCGACATCGTCGCTGCCGGCGTTGCCCAGCTCGATGCGCCGGGAGTCGTCGTCGAGCAAGGCCAGCGCTGCATACCATTGCCGGGCAAGCGACGGCCCGGCGTCGGCCGCGTCGGCCAACGTCGCCAGGGCACGGTCGACGCGCAGGTAGGGAAAGCCCGCAACGCGCGGCGCCAGCGCATCACGCGTCCCCGCCGCATCGATCAGCGCGTCGTTCGCCCGGAACAGGCGCGCACAGTCACCGAGCGCATCGTCTCGCTGCAGACGTTGCGCGACCGGCGCCTGCGCATACGGGTCGAGGGCGGCACAGCCGGCCAGCGTCAGACTTGCCAGCGCCAGGAGGAGAAGGCGCATCATCCCCCACGCTCGGCCAGGTAGGCGTGTCGCCGCTCGATCTCGCGCAGCATCGCCTCGAACTGCTCGCGCATCGTCCGTCGCACGGCACCGACCCCGAACAGCGAGCCCACCAGCGGTGGCAGCGGCTGTGCCAGCTCGAAGCGGGCGTCGTAGTCAAGGCGCACGCCGGAACGGTCGAGAACGCGGATCGGCGTCAGCCCGTAGCGACCTGTGAAGCTGCGCAGCGTCGACCCGCCTGTGTCCACGGGACCGGGTGCCATGCGCGCTAGGACAAGGCTGTAGGGCGTGTGCTGAACGGCCAGGCGAACCTGCACCGGCAGATCGACAAAGAACACCGAGAAGACGCCGACCTGCTCGATCGTCAGCTCGTTGCCCGCCCGCGCGAGGACGCGCGCGCGGGTGACTCCGGGGACGAACTCGCGCAGGCGCTCATAGTCGGTCAGGGTCTCCCACACCACTCGCTGATCCACCGCAAGCTGGGCCGAGGCGCGGACCACATAGGTCTCGCCGTCGAGCGCCACGTCGACCTGGACCGGTGGCGTGCCCTGGGCGGCAACAGCGAGGGCGACGCCGAACGCCAGAGCACCGGCCAGCAAAGCATGTCGGCGCGCGCCACCGCGGACTCCGGCTTGCCTCATCGGTCTCAGCGGTGGATCGAGAGTCTGTCGGCAGCGCTCATCCGGGTATCCGGAGAGGTCCACTCGCGACAGATCTTGATCGTCTGCTCGACGGCAAGGGCCTCGCCAGTCAGCCCGCAGCGGTAGTCGCCCTCGTCGCCGAGAAAGTGCGCGCATTGCCGACACTGCCCGAAAGCCTGCTTGCCGTTGAGTCGCTGCAAGGCGCTGAGCACGCCACGCAGGTCGTTACCAAATGCCTGCGCGTCGCCACCGGCGGTAGCCAGCGCTTGGTCGAGCCGCTGCGACCAACTGGCGTTCAGCACCGCCTCGCCGGCAGCGCTCAGCGTCAGGTGGATTCGCTTGCCGTGGCGGTCATCCGGCGTCCGGGTGATCAGCCCCTTGCGTTCGAGAACCGTCAGCGTCTGCGAGACGGTCCCGCGCGTGATGCCAAGGTAATCGGCAACGGCAATCGACAGGTCGCTGTAGCGATTGGCCTGCGCCAGGTAGCCGAGGACCTGCATGTGTACCGGCAGCAGTCCGTGCCGGGCAGCGTCGTCGCGAACCAGTTGGTGAATCAACGCGGCCAAGCGTTCGAAGACAAACACGG
>JGI24216J29974_1021561_pt1 | contig 13838 bp, 1 predicted proteins | sample EnhBioin_Aerobic_2_FD_29974 | JGI IMG/M metagenome (IMG submission 29974) | reverse complement strand
GCAAAATTGAATCAAGTTTATTCTTGTTTAAGTGTTTCAAAACTAAATCACACAAAACTTGCTACTGATCTTCATTAGAAAACAATGGAGGTAAACGGTAAACACGACGATTATAGTGAGGAGATGTCGGTGCTGATGGATAATTGGTTGGAGATCCTAAAAGTTGAATAGGAATTTGTGATCCCTCTTGAGAAGTGATCTGAGGCATTGGTTCAATTTCCATTGATTGATCTTCCTCTTCAGCTGGTACTCGATAGGGTTCCGAACGACACCCTGCTTTATTGCGAGCACGAGTGATAAGAATAATTGTTGTAACAATAATCAAACCGCCAACGAGACCGACCACCAATCCAACAATCAGACCAGTATTATTATTGTCATTATTGTTATTATGATTCGATGTTACACCAGAAGTACTTGGCTTGTTACTATTGGTAGTTGATGGAATACTGAATGTTGGAAAAAAGGACCGACCATTGATATTCACTGATGTCGTAGTCAGACTCGGAACATCACTCGGATTCGACAAGATCGATGAGACAGCTCGAGATGTCCTATCAGCGGCTGTACCCACTTGAAAGAGAACTATTCGATTTTCATCGAGCAATGTCACATCACTGACTAAGGGCATACCAAGATTGATCAGTTGATTGTAAATCATCGCTCGACGAACTTCCGCATCAGTTGTGCTAATGCGATTGCCTGCAGTTTCATTGTAAGTGATGTTACTCAATAAATCACTCGTATCAGTCGACAACGATTCTAGATCATCAGTGACAAGAAGAGCTTTCGATAGAATATTGATAGAATGTAGATTGTGAGATGACACCAGTCGAATATTCACGATGAACATGCCAGTGACATTGATTGAAAGTCCTCCGATACAAATACGATTCTTTGTCAGTTCGACTGTTACATTCGTGTTGCCCAAACTGTCCGAAGCTGCAGCTCGATTGAATTTTGGTAGTTGATAGAAACTTGCATTGCCTTTCCATGTCCAATTACTCCACTGTATTTTGGCCAATGGAAGACGAGTGATTTTATCGATTGGTCGGACAAAAAGAGAAAATTTTTCAGCAAGATTGACTACAGCTGTATGATTGATTTCTTCACCATCGATCATCGCTGATGTGACAGAGATCGATCCAGTCCGTAAAGTGAAATTAGCTGATTGAAGAAACGTGCTGTTAAAACCATCGGGTTGAACAAAAGTGAACTGGATCTGATATGAACCCATGCTTGGTAAACTCAATCGAGTGAAACGAGTTTCTCCATCGAGATAGTCACCAATACCACCAGATAAAACGACATTTGGCTGATTGACAAGTGTTGCTTTGATTTGCCAAGGTCGCTCAACTGAACCTAGTTTTTCTATGATTTGATTCGATGGGTTATAGGCGACAATGACTGGCTGAATAGCACATGGTGTATATTCTCGGCAATCACTAGGTGGTGTCTTAAGGACAATACGACTGATGATCTGTAAATCTTTTGATGTTTCTTGAAAAGGTTCTTGAATTTTTACACTAGTTGGAGTAACATTGGCAATGACACCGATGTGTTGCCATGAAGTGTAAATGTCACCACTGTGAACTCGACTAACAATTGACGATGCAATATTAGCAACGACAGCTGCTCGAACGCCACTGTCGCTCGAAGTGGTTGTTTGAGGTTCTTCACGAATTTCGAATGCGAGTGTATATGAAACATCTTGACGACGACGACGTTTTGCTGATCCATCTTCTGATGCAATGATTCGAACATTTCGAATCTTATTCGGATGAACACCGAGAAGAATTGATAATTTCCATGCAACATCAGCTTGGTAGAACGATGAGAAATTCGTCGGAGGGAGAGGAAATACAATAAAGATTTTCGGTGACACCTTCACATCAATCATCGTGTTACCATCGATAAGAAAATATTGCCAGTTGAATCTCCTTTCGAAGTAGTTTGTACCAGCAGTAGAATTGAAAGCAACACCATTTGGACGATCCACGAGAGACAAGGTTGATGATAATGGATCACGATTCGTCGGTGCCATGTAGTTCGAATCGGCATAGATATCGATCTGTGGTGATGATGTGTAAGCAACTGAGATGATACATTTGAATGATGAATCACCATCGATCACTCGAAAACGAAGATGTTTGGCAGTACCAGTCTTGAAAAAGAGGGTATAATTTTGTCCGGATTGAACAATCATCGTGAAGATCGATGGAGCTGATGTGCTGTTCAATTGACTTTGAGGACCACTGATGAGATTGATTGAGCCAATGTCAGATAGAACAGTGATCGGAAACAAACTAACACTAGCATCTGTATCCATGATTTCGACCATCATCAGTCGGTAATCGGATGTATTCGCGCATTTGTACATGCCCATTGGTTGTTGAAGTACACATGAGTTGGTACGACCAGCACCACGCAAAGGATAACGTGTAGCTATGTCGATTCTTTCTTGGAAAAAGTAACTCTTGAGAAGTGATGGAAATAATAGATCAGCGACACCATGTTCGTTATTATTCCAATATGCATTGTCCCACGAGAACATCGAAGTTGACCGATTAAATAAAGTCCCATCAGGATTCATGAGCAGAACAGCTTTCAGTCCATCACAATCCATTCCTCGACAAGAACGTCTGATGACAGCGTCTCTGTTTGGAAATCCGTTGTACATGACATTGAAATCAGAAACATTGTAGCTTGATATGAGCTCAGTTCGAATGGGAAATTGAATGTCATTGTTAATTTGTGATGTTTGAAAAGCCACATCGTGTCGATTACAAATATCATTGAAATAGGCCAAAGTGACATTTCTAACAATCATCAATCCATCATTGCAAGGATAAGCTCGAGGTTCTGTCCAACTTCCAACAGTTGTTGCAGGTTTTTTCGAAGAGATGGTTGATGTGATAATACCTGCTCGACCAGAAATGGTACGAGCATTGTAATCAAATGGAAGTTTCACTTGAGCATGATTAGAATAGACAGCATTGTTCTCATTCAGATTGATATCATCGGTACAATTGTCGATGTTCAGTGAACCGATGATCAACGAATTAAGAATGGTTATTCGATTCGGATTCAATCGATGATTTTCCGGTGCAAGTCCGATAATGAAGGTGAAAAAACCGACTTGATTTTCGATCGAAACACATGAATTGATAGTAATATTTCGACGACTGGTGATATAGTAGCCATGATAGGAAGCTTTGTAGACTGTGAATCCTGTGATGAGAACACATTCTCGATCATAGGCAAAAGTTGCATTATTCGGCCAGATGTTGACACCGGATTGAACTGAATGTGCCTCGTTGTTTTCATAGATGTTTGTAATATTTGATGGTGCAATCGTTGGATCACAAGCTGCTCCTACGATAAGATAGGCCACACGTTCGATACCTGCCACTAGATTGTTTCGTAAAATGACACTGATGGCTTTGCGAGCATGAATGGCTGCATCAAAATTCATGTTCATTGATTGAGCTATCGTTGATTGAGCTGTGCCTGACCAATAGATGGTTGTGATGAGATTGTTCTCGATCATATTGTTTCTGCCACCGAAAACGATTCCTGATTTGTACGTTTTGTAGATGATGTTATTGGTGATTGATAAGGAGTTGGCTGATCGCAATTCAATTGCAGTGTTGAATCCATCGACAAAGACACATCCGTCGATGGCCACCAGACTCGGTAAAATTGTTCGAAGATTGTAGATATAGATGCCTGCAAATCTTTCGTTAACATAATCATTGAATATTCCAAAACCAATCAATTGAACATGAGACAAACGAAGTTTCGATCGACGGGATAAGAAAGGAAATAGTGGATCAGTGATATAAATGTTGAAGCCCGACAGACTGGATGAAGGTGTGACACTTTGAATACGAATGTTTCGTGTCAATCGACCAACAGCAGCTGCGATGTCGACTTGTTGGCCATTGGGAAAGACTTGTTGAATAACAAGGTGATTATGAGCAAGAGGATTGGCCAGTTGTAGTGTTGTTCCATTGAGGATCTGAGCAATGCGATGTCGTTCTGTGTGTGAGAGATGGGCATCTGTTGTTGTGATGACGATTTCATCTCCCACACTCCAAGAGATGGTCTGGCGAACAGTGATGAGTGTGTCACCAGCTCGAGCTGTTTGAGCGAGACGTGTCCAAACTGGATAGTTTGTTTGACCATACAGTTCAAGAGCACCCACAACTGTGATCGATCGTAGTTCAGCCGATGGGAGGTTTTCATGTATGCTTATGTTGACTGGACGAGTATTGGTCATGAAAATATCGATTTGGCCATTGAATGGTTGATTGACTGATCCGGCGATGAGTTTGCCAAACGAGAGATAGATGCTATCGACATACATAGTGTGATTGAGACCATCTTGAAAAATGACTTGACCAGAGATTTTCAGTGTGTGAATACGAGGCAATGGATAATCGATGATCAAGGTGATGTTCTCTGGTACAAAAATGTCTTGATCGTTTGTTGGTTTTTGTGCAGACCACGTCGAATCGACTTGTATCGATGACCAATCGGCATCTCTTGACCAATATCTGATGCAATAAGGTGAACAATTTTCTGTTGTTGTTATCATCGCACTTGTCGTTGTTTGTGTCGTGGCAGTGGTTGTTGTTTCCGTTGTGGTTGTCGTAGTAGTAGCTGATGTACTTGTTGAGCTCGTCGCAGTTGTGGTCGTTGATGTTGTTGCAGTTGTGGTTGTTGATGTTGTTGCAGTTGTCGTCGTTGATGTTGTTGCAGTTGTCGTAGTCGTTGTTGGACAAGTACAAAATGAACAGTATGGGCATCGAAATAACGAGAATGCAACTTTTCTCGTCTGACCACTGCTCGAATTCGATGAGCCTCGAATGATGTATGACAGCACACTGTTATTTGAATTATAATCCCAATCTAAATGTTCGGCAGTCGCAGGATCTAGTAGAGATGTTGCAAGGTTGTCGAATGCACCATGAGGCTCTTCTTGCACAACATGTTCGATGATGAAATAATCCTTTGGAGACATGTCATAGATCAACAAATTATAATTGATGCTGAACCAATTATCAAGCGATGAAAAACTCAATCGATATGTTTGATTTGCTTGTAGGACAAGAGTGTAACCATGAGGATTGCTGTATGGATCATTACCGTACGAAACAGTTGTCGATCGATTGTAGGTGTTAGAGACCAATAAGAAAGTGCGATCGACAAATTCGACATATTCGAAACGAAGCCAAGAACCTTGTTCAGCTGAACATTGAAAAGTATTGTCGAACAAGGGTGTTGATGTACAAGATGTCCTATTGTGAGTGAGATCATTAGGTGCCACCAACACTGAACGATTGACTCCTGTCAACGACCCATCGAGATCTTCGTACACGCCATCATACGATTGACGAAATCTTCCACGAAGAACAACATTGACGAATGAGATGTGTGAAAATTTCGTTGTCCAACCAACACAAGCACCAGTGCAAATATCAGGCATGGGAGCACTTGAAATTGCGGGTGTGGTATTGGTGTGAAAATTGATGAAAGTGACATTGTCGATGAGAAGACCACGATCCCACATGACGATGAGACCACCATTCGATGGAATGACAGGCGATGATGATGTTTGTGAATCACCAATGATCCAACTATCACGAACAAATGAACCATTCTCACTGTTGTAAAAGATCGATTGAGCGATAGAATCCGCTTGTTGATAATCGACAGCCGAGAGGCAAGCGATCCCTGTGTCACTATTGTCGAAGATGATCGCCTCTTTGATTTGAATGATTCGTGCACGATCATATTCCATGCCTTTTTCATTCTTCCACGACACCAATCCTTGAAACATAACTTGAGACATGTTGTGAGTGTTGTTTGCATTGGATACAATGGGAATGTATTGGGGAGCCAAACGAAGACCATAGGTACCACAACTGTGAACAGTGTTGTTGATGAAACGACCGAAAACTTCTCGATCAGGTCGATACGATGGATTAAATTGATTGGAGAGACCAGTGACCGAAGCAAGTAGATTGTATTGATAGCCAGCATGAGAACTAGCAGCTACAGCATTGCCTTCGAGAACATTGTTTGGATTGGTCAACCAAAAGGCAGCAGGAGTGAAATCGTCGTTGATTGCATAGGAGGAACTTTGCAAGCCCAGAATGAGATTGTTGCGAAAGACATGGTCCATTTCGATGCCATCTTGTAACAGAATTGCTCGGCCCATGACATTGAAAATGACATTGTTGTCAATCGTCAGTGAATCAGTTGCTTCGATGTGCATAGCTTGATTTGATGATGAATGAATCGAACATGATTTGATGTAAGAAAAACTCATGTTGCCATTGCGATAGAAATTCACTGGATAACGATTGACACGATAAGCTTGACCAACGTTGAACATTTCGATGTTGGATAAACGTAGAATGGTTCGTTGTTGTGAGCTGATTTGATCTAGATCAGGACTGATCATGATCGTTGCACCAAACTGATCAAGACCGAAATCATCAGTGAATCTTGGCAAAGCACATTTTGCCATGATTGCTTCTTCTGGTGTGAAATCCTCAGGACATGCTCGAACACTTGAATTGAGTGTGGATGAAGAAATACCTTGGATGATGATGTTGTGAGATAAGAGACCCACTTCAGCACGAATCTGTAACGTTATTGTTGTGTTGAGTTGTTGAGTGAGACCGAGATGTTTGTATTTCAGTGGTTCATTCAGAGTCACTGTCAGACCATCGGATGAAATATTAAGAATGCGTCGTTGTTCACATTCTTCTTGACTGAATCGATCACCAGTTGTTGCAATGACAATGTCACTGTTGATGGGCCAGTCGATTGGATCGGTAAGTTGAAGAATCGATGAACCTTGTAGCACTGTCATTCCTAATCGTGTCCACGTTCGTATCCGTGATGTTCCATGCATGTCAACTGTTCCTTTACGGATCGCAAAGACTTTGGCTCCATAGATTGGTAGTTCAGTGGACAGTTGATCACCATAGAGATTGATTTCAGCTCGATGTTGAAATGGTTGAGATTCGGTACCGATCTGCAATCGACCTCCATTGATGATGAGAATGTATTCGACATTGAGTTGAAGATCTTGTGAATCGTCAAAGATCAATGTTGCATTGTCGATGAGCAACACTTTGAGAATAGGCGTGGAAATATCCAGAAAAAGTGTGACACCTCCAGCGACATTAACCAGTGATCCACTTTCTGGTGGCGTTTGTCCATCCCATGTCCATCGACTTGACCAAAGATCCATGTATTGATAAGTGATAGATCCATCAGCATACCCACGACCATCGATAAACACCAGAACAGTTGCAGCTAAGTTGGCTCGTGATATTGATCCTGTTGAACAAATAATGGCAGTTGAGTTTATCGTTCGAATTCGACAAGAAACACCACCAATCGTCACTTTTGTTTTATTCGAAATTATGAAATCACGACCGATGATTGTCACAGTTGTATTTCCACCAGTTCCACCACGCATCGGACTAATCGAAGTGATATTGCCAGTAAGATTGTTTCGATAGGTGAACATTGTTGAACGAGTGATGCCATCCACAGTCAGTGTGACATTGCAGATGTGATCATTGGTGATGCGAGGAGACATTGATGGTGTGACACAAATCACTTCCTGATTCGATTTGATTTCGATCGATGAACAAGATCGATTGCAAACAAGCACAGTGACATTCATACCAGCAAAACCGTTTCCGGTGATGATGATAGGTAAACCACCAGCCCAACTTCCTTGATCAGGTGAAGTTGTATTGATTTGGAGTGTTTGTTGATAAGTGACATTAGCATTGGAATCTCCAAAAATGTCCACATGTACAATGATCGGATGATATCCAGCTGATAGATTCTTGGGCATGAAACAAACGATGGATGTGCTAGACATCGACATGATTGGACACGATGTTCGACCGACTCGAACACTTGTGTTTCCAAGAAGAAAGTTTCGGCCAGTGATGTTGAGTTGGATGAGTGATATTTGGATTTGACTGATGACTGATGTGATGATAGGTGTGACATCTTGACTGTAGTTGAGATAGAACATCGGTGGAATGCTCAGACCAGATGAAATAACTTCAATGGAGACACGATCAGAACTAGTCGATTGAGATGGAATGGTACAGTGGATCTGTCCTGGATCACTGGTGATGATGACACATGGATTACCATCGACTATCACTTCTAGATTGGACCGGTTCTTAGAAAAGCCATTGCCAAGAATGATCAGTGGACCACCACCATAGACACTGCTGATCGTCGGTGAGATATGATCGATCATCGCATTCGATGTCAGATAGAGCGATGATTGAGTATGACCAAGACCATCGATTGTTCCTGTGATCAGATGATCACCCCGCTCCAACGTGTTGATGGAACAATTGATTTGTGTATCAGTCATTCCAGTGACCTGACATACGTAGTCATTGATGAAGATGTGAGCACTAGTACCATTCATCGACAGATTCTGCCCACCGAGAAAATTGGCACCAAAAATGGTCAAATCAGTGGCAGCTGAGATGCTTGATGGTTGGACTGAGTTGAATTGAGGTGTCACACTGCTTTTCCAAGCAAATGAACACGATGAACTCAAACAAACACTTCCATCAAGTCCATTGACGGTGACATTCATGGGTAGATCCATGTCCACATAGGTGTTGCGCGAATCAGTAATGAAACTAAGACGGGAATAATTGAGAAAAGTGAAGTTGGAATAGGTGTGTCCAGCAATGAAAACGAGCGTCAGTCCAGGTTGAAAACCGAAACCATCGATAGTCACTTGCGTTCCACCAGCCATCGAACCAATGGTGGGTGAGATTTGTGTGATGGCTGTTTGAAAAGAGAATCGTAATTCATTGTAACTTTTCAAGTATCCTCGACCAAGACGATGGACACGAACAAGGTGACCGATCGGTTGAGAGAACAATCGTGTGGTGTTGTCGATTTGACATGTCAATGTGGTGGAAGTGACACTTGTCACTGGACATCGATAAAAGGATCCGATTTCGATATCATATTCACATGGACTTCCGTCGAAATAATCACCTGTGAAATTAAGGTAAGTGCCAACAGTGCCGATGATGGGTGACATCGAAAGAATAGTTTCAAGTCCACATGAACTGGCAAAAAACTGATTTTGATTCACTGGTCTTGCTTGTGTTGGATTACACATAGTCAGATTCAATGTTGAGAATGAACATGAATTGTTTGAGAGTGAATTTGTTGATGAACAGTAGAGACGTTGTCCTTCATAGATGGATGTGGGTGAACACCAGAGTTGTGTGTCATTATCTCTCGTACATGTTGTGTAATTGATCGAGTTGAAGATGAAAGGAAACACACATGTTTGTGCTTCATAGGAACTAGATGATACGGTGACAGTCAACTGCCGAGACTGTGCTGGAACAACAGTGATGACACCTCGAATTGATACACTCGGTCCTTGTGGATCAATGTTCGATGACCAATAGTAGATCTTGCCCAAAGTGTTCATCACAGATGAGAATGAACCTGTCGTTGTTGATGAACCTGAATCGAATCCATTGGATAGTGGATCAGTGCTGTAGGCGGATGAAACTTGTTGAACTTTGTATTGTAATGAACGGATCTGATTGGATGAATTCCAGTGCCAAGTGACACGAGTTCCTTGTTCAACGGTGACATGACTTGGTGACCATGCATAACCTGAGCCGAAGATTGGATGAACATCTGTAGGTTCAATCGCTACTTCAGCTTGAAACGATTCGGTTTGACATTGAATGGTCGTTGATGATCTCGATTGAGTCGAACATGGATATTCTTGATTGTTATCATCTCGAAATCGAACTTGTGTTGTATTGTCAAATCCTTGACCTTGAATCGTTAGACGAGTTCCACCAGTGATCGAACCAATCTGTGGTGAAATGCTTTGGAAATAAAACCGATATTGGAGTTGAAGCATCGGTCGAGCAAAGCCCATCGACGTGTTCACTCGAATCGGATAGAGTCCTGGTGGCAGTCGAGGAACATCGATCAGAATCGAAGTCGAAGTGAATGCAAGAACTTGAGCAGATCGATCAGCAATCCATACTGATATAGATCCATTACCAAGAGCAGATCCAGTGATGTTGACAACACCCCCTTGCATGGTGACAAAGGATGGATAGATTGTTGCAAGTGTTGGAACATTGGTCATGGTGTAGGTGAATGATGTGGGTCGTGTCACTGAATAAGTTCCATCGATTGCGACGATGTTGACTGCAACCGTGTTGGTTCGTGTCGAAAGAGGAACAAGACATGTGAGGAATGAAAAATCGATCAATGAGATCATCGGACATAACTGATCGTCGATGAAAATCTTCGTGTTGGTAGAAAAACCCGTTCCATTGATGGCAAGTGGGTATCCACCACCCGCTGTACCTTGAACAGGTGCGATGGAGTTGATCAGTAACGAGGCATTGACTGTCATAGTTCGATTCGTCGATGCAAAACCTTTTCCAATGACATTGACATCAACAAGATGTTGACCACAAGGACTACGAATGATTTGACAGATGATCGATGTTCGATTGCAAGAGATGATATCACATTGGCCATTCTGTCCGATCAACACTGTATTTCGTTGTATGGATGGATCGAAACCATCACCTCGGATGATGAGCATCGTTTGATTCTGATCGATAGAGAAAATCTTGGGTGTCTGATCTGATGCATATCGAAAGGCACAGTTGTTGTTCGATCCAGTACAATAGGCAGCATAGCCATCGACTGTGACAGTGACTTGTGGTGATATGTGATCAGTTCGAAGAAGGACACGTGGAAGATGGTAATAAGTATTGTCTATGTAACCACGTTGAATGGAAGTGATGAAGATTGGTGTGTTGTTGTTTTGAGTATTGGATAGCGAAAGAAGATCTTGTGGTCCTTTGTTGATCCATTGGATTCGATAGGATGATTTATAACATTGATCGAACAGTGTTACAACGTTGACATAACCCAAATGATCGAATGATTGAAGAAGATTGGCAAAGTCATCGGAAGTCATTTTGACTGGAATCGATGAATACGTTTGATTCCGATAGATGAGATCATAGGTGCCACTGATTGAAGGTGGGGATGTGCTGATCGAGATGATATATCCATTTGATGCTGGATGTACTTGAATCAATGCACCAGTGTCACAGTTGGTATATCGATAGACAATATCAATGGTTTGATTGTCGATCGAATGTTGAACAGTGAATTGATTGTTTGCTAATTGAAATCGAGGAAAGAGTCGTCGAACACCTTCGATTGATGAACTCTGACAACGAACAAATTGATTCGTGGCGATTTGACAGATGGGAAGATCATTGGGACCTCGAGCACATCGATGATATTGGACACCATTGTAAGTGAAAGGAAACTGACAAGATGAAGATGTTGTGGATTGGTCACGTGAACTGAGTGATCCTTCATTTTCATAGCCGAGAGGAAGTGACAAACGTAATGAAATCGTGTCGATTTTGAGATCACCATGGGTGTCAAAAGAAATAGATTTAATTTTGAAGGAATTGACAATCCAATAGTTTTGTGAGTGTTGTTCAAGCATCGCACGTAGTTCGAGACATTTGTAATGCCATCGATTATCATTCTGAACATGGATGCTGATGTATTCAGATGTTATCGTTGGTGGATCGCCATCATCTTGAACTGAAAAATTCATCGTAATTGTAGTACTCACAGTTAACATGTAAGCGAAACACAAATATTCTGCCTCTTCATCGTTTGATGGAATGAGCCAACCGTTGGTCGTTGATGATCTGCCACAAAATGCATTGGTGAGTAGATCATTGACGGTGTTGTAGTAGATAGATGATGTTTCAAAATCATCGGCATAGACGATCGATGGATCAGCAGCTTTATCGATCAAGGAGGATGGACATCGGATTGCAAACAAAGATTTCAGTTCGTTTTCTAGCATCACATTGGTTGGCGGAATGTCAGCTGAGAAATCGACATAGTTCGTTGTTGAACCATCGAGTTCAAAAGCGATTCTGGATCCATCTGCGATGCCTTGTTGAATGACTGTGACATTGTCTTGATTCGTGTTGAACGAAGAGATAATGGTTAACAATGGTACATCACCCATTTCAATCGGAAATCGGATTCTGTATGATGTGAACAAAGTTACTGTGACTTGTAATGGATAGATTGTTGGCAAATCATTCAACGCTCGTTCAAGAATCGCAGCTGATGGATAATCCAGAAGACTTGTATAAACTCCTCGAAAACCGATCTGAAATGGATGAGTGATGGTTGGAATATCTTGAATCTCTTGTAAACTGTTCATCGAGATGTTTTTCGAATAGATGATTCGTTGATGTTCATCGACGAGATCACGTCCAATGTCAATCTTTTGAATTTCATTTCCACCCAGCGATGATGGTTCGACAATCGTTATTCCAATGAAAAGATTGAATAACGTTTCTCCAGATTTCGAACTGATGCAAAGAAAATAATAGTTTTTATCTTTTTCAAGACGGATTTCTTGTGATGTGAGCGAAGTATAGTTGGCGATGAGGTTTTTGTTGAGCGGATTGTCATCAGAACTCAAATAAAACAACGTGTTTGTCTCTGTTGTCAATTGAAATTTGTATGTGGCTGTTAGAGTTGGTCGAATGTAGCCAATAATCCAAACTGTGCCTCGTGCTGTGCTTGTCGATCTATGAGATGCATCGTTTGACCAGATGCGACTTGTTGTGGTATTTGGCATCGGAATCGTTCCATTGACCAAATTGTTCAAATCGATGAAAGAACTGTCAGTAAAGATGTGGCAACCACGATTTCCGGCGTAATTGGTTCGATTGTTTGTCGTTCGTTTGGATATTTGACATTCGATGGTTGTCGAATTCCATCGGATAACTGGACATGGGACATCACCCACGCTGATGACCAGTGGAGTTTCATCATTTTGACTGAAAAATGTTCCAGCCAATGTCAACTGAGATCCACCAGATTCACTTCCGTTTGCTGGTGTGATACTCGACAAAGTTGAATAAGCTTCGACGGTGTAACGTTGACCTGTCGATGAGATTCGAATCAAACATTCATCGACTTTGCTTCGACCATAGCCATTGGTGACGATAATCGTCACATTGAAAAGACCAACTTCATCACCTTCGATACGACATTGAAGTGTTGTATTCGTCACTGGTGCATAGAGAGTTCTAGTTTGTGGATTGATCAGATTACAAAGCTGAGAACCCACATGAATTCGTGAAATGAGCGGTGTACTTTCGCTCGAACATGCAGGTGTATCACGCGAATAGCACGATGTTTTGAAATCACCGGATATTGTGAGAATTCGCCTTGGTGGACCTGTGATGGGTGAAATACTTGTGATTTTTGGTGTGCTTGAGGGCGTCGATCGAAAGACGGTAGCGTCCGGTTGATAATAAGCAGAAGAATTAAGTAGAGTCTCATTGACATAGATTCGAAGTTGATAATATCCTTCTGGTATTGGTGGTGTGTAACAGGCTAATTGAGTTGTTGTGATTTCATCTGGATACATAAGACAATCATAGATTGGATTTTCATTGGGTCGATAAAACTGCACACGATTGAGAACGACATCCGTGGGATTGGATTGGAATCTGGGTCGAAGAAAACCATCGCCATAGATCCAAAGTAGAGTTCCACCTTCCGTACTGCCTGAGTTTTCACCTGCTTGACCATTTTTCCGAGTGGTCAAATAATCGATATAGATCGATGAAACGATTGGTGTGATAATCCAAATCAGAATGAAAGAGCGATACATATTTTGTTGAAATCTCATCGATCTTCCTTTCAAA
>JGI24216J29974_1004060_pt1 | contig 13987 bp, 17 predicted proteins | sample EnhBioin_Aerobic_2_FD_29974 | JGI IMG/M metagenome (IMG submission 29974) | reverse complement strand
TGTCTTTATATATAATTTATGAATCATCAAATATAAATTTGGTGGTTCTTTCTCATTCTTTAGCGCAAAGAAGTGCGACACCTTTTAGTTTCCATTTTGATGGTGGGTCAGTTTCTGAGTTCAAGTTTACTCTAAAGATCAAATATTTGTCTGTTCTCTTTGCATACTTGTAAACTGGACAATTGTAAACTGATTTGTCGTCACCTGACTTCTTCTTGTTAATAGCAGTAACATGCAACAATGGCAAAGGAGCGAACATTTCTCTTGGTCTTGAAGATTCTAAACTGTTCTTGTACCATCTTGCTCCTTCAAGAATAAGTTCTCTTACGTAAACACCTTCAACGTCCTTATCTCTACCTTCCTTGATTTGTTATTGATCTTTTTCCTTAACTGTTGTAGAGTAGACGACATCATCCAATGACCATGGAGGTTCGATTTGTCCGCCACCAATTGGTTTTCCTGTTTTATGCATTCTTGTAACTTATTGCTTCATGGCAGTGAGGAAACCTTGAGGATTGAAGAAACCTCCTAACCAGAAAGTGTAGGGTCTGGAACCTTTGAGCCATTAATAAAGTTGTTTATTTCTTTCAATCAAATCGTTGAACCATTTGGCAAGAGTTGGGATAATCCATGAAATTTCTGCACCAGTTGGATCATAAACCCATTTAGCAGGTACTCTTGCATCGAAAATAGCATTAATAGAGTCCAAAATATCTGGTGTCATAATGATTTGACCATCGATAGCATCACAAGTGTCAACTAAAGTTTTTCTAACAATGTTGAAGACATTTTGCATTCTAGCAATTTCTTGCGATAAGAAGATATTTAATGGGACAGCAAATCCAACAGCACCCAAAGCTTTAGGTCCACTTAACTTTTTGACAAGTTATCTGACTTCGTTTTCATTATAATCGATTGGCATCTTCGATAAAAGATCTTGAGCTTTTTCCTTGACAAGTTATTATCTTGTTTTTCCTCCTCCTCCTGAAGCTTCTTTTGGTCTTGTTTACATGATTGTGTTAATCATTTCAATGGATTAATTCATTCGGAATGTAAGATCAGCATTGGCATCGAGACCGAAAATTTACGGTGAATCATTTTGAGGAATAGTGGCAATATATTCGTGATACTTTCCAAGTTAAAGTGCTGGGTTGGCAGGCATTTTGTATTTGAATGCAGTCTTATCTTTTGAATCGTTTCCGAAGAATACATACTCATTTACATTTAGAATTCCGTCTTTAATGTACTCTTAACCGAAAGTTGAGAACAATTAACGATCCAAATCATCAGTGATTCTACCACCATAAAGTACCTCACAAAGCACGTATTTCAACACAGTTGTATTAATTTGTGGAAGTTGATTTTGTGCTGGAGCTAAGTTGGCTAAGTTGTTCAAATACTTTTCAATGAAAGAAAGTGAAGCTTCAAGATCAGAATTATTAAACTCATATGGAACACACCATCCCAAAGGACCAAATTTACGTCTTTCAATAACGACTGAATGTAAGTAACAGACGGTGTAAATTAAGTTTTTCCAATTTGGATTGTCGACTTTTTCAAGGAATTACTGATTAATCAAAGTTGTAAACGTTTTATACAAACCAGCTTTAAGACCTTTTGGTGGTTCGTTTGTAACTTTAATAACTTTTTGTAACAAACCAAGAGGGAACTTGTTGTGGGGTTCGCAAGTAATCCAAAGTCTGAAATCTTAGTGTGGTTTTGGAGTTTCTGGGTTACCGAAAGAAATTATTAATTGTTCGATTTCCTCCATGAATTTGAGACCAAGTTGACAATTTTGAAGTACTACCCAGTTTCCTGACTCCATTCCTGACTTAATAGCTTTTCTGGAAGGTTCCTACTGTCCTTCACCCATTGACACTTTTTCGGTGAGTTTCTTTTTCTTTCTGGCAAACTCATCAATTGAGCTGGTAGGGTCAGCACCTGGTGACAACAAGAATAAGACTGGAACATTATACTTTGATTCAGCCCAAATATCTTGCATAGGATAAGAGATAGGATCAACATATTATTGTCCAAGAGTTGAGGCGATGAACTTTGAGCCAGCAACCAATGTTCTGTCTTCTCTAACTGATCTGACCAAGCACATTTCCATAAATGCTCTCATTTATTACTTTTATTGACTCATTCTTTCTGCCAAATCTGGAATTGGATAATTTTCAGGATCATTCTTTTCGAAATATTGTATCCAACCAGGTTGATTCTTTTGGATCAAATCAGGGAGTTACTTGAAGTTAGGAACTGTTGATTAACCGAAGGTGTGTTTGGAGAAAGCGATAATGTTCAACCATGATTTTTCATCAATGAAGCTGAATTGGTTACCTTGAGGTTTTGGTCTTGCAGTTTTGATATCTTAACCTGCACCTGATTTCAAGAACATACCGACATCAGCAGAAGTAAGTTTTTTGGCAGTGATTAAAATCTTGAAACAGATCATAAGCATGAAAGTAATTTTATCCTTTTCAAACAAACCTCTGTTAACATATCTGTGAACATGTTTTGTCATAACATCAATAATGAATTCAACTCTTTTTTGTGGTGAATTTGCAGTTGGAGATTTTTGGGCCAAGGACCAGTTGAAAAGTTATAAGAATTGTTCTAAAGAACTGTTATACATCCAATTGACTAAGAAAAGCTCAATCAATGTGAAATAAAGAGCTGAACCTCGAATAGCGACAGGTCGATACTGTTCTCTCTTTTCATTGATTTCTTTGGTTTTAACCTCAGCGTCTTCTAATTTGATGGCGACTTCTTTAGCTTGAGTTTTAGTGTTATTCAACACCTCCATAAGTTCGGTATCATCAAGTAAGTTACCTGTCGATTATGTAAGTCTTTGCAACAAATCTTTATCGAGTTTTTGAAGAGCTTTTTTATTTGCATTAACATCATTCAATAAAGCATTCAAACTGTCTTCAAGAGCCTTTTGTTCATGTGAAATAACTTTACCCAACAATTGCTGTTCGAGACCACCTTGTGTGACAGTGAAGTCGATAATAGTTGTCTTTGCACTTAACTCTGGTGAGAATGATGGGTTTGGAAGACGACATGTCAAGAACATTTTAAAGTTTTTATCAAAGTCCATATCTTGACCTGCAATCTTAATGAGACCTCTGGATTTTTTCCAGATGATTTGTTTTTCTAAAACTGGATCAATAATTGGATCGACTTAGTTTTCAATACCTTCAATAACCAAAGTTTTTCCATTTTCAAGACAATATTTCAAGAACCAGTCTTTAAACTTTGGATTGTTTAAACTTGTAATTGATCTTCCTTTTTCCATTTCTTCAGCGTATTTTTTCATAATCCATGTTTGTCCTTGACCTTGTGGATCGATAAGAAGTGGATATCTGTCAGAAGTCGTAACCATGACACCGTTTTGAACTGACAAACTATCTTTTGGTAAACCTTGTAGATTCCATTCACCAACTGTGGCATCATCAACGAGGAAATTAGTCAATTAATAAGCGAGAGTTGGTAAGACAGGGATATCCTTATGTTTCATATCTTGAGTAAATTTCTCCACGGCAAGAAGCTCTCTGAATTCGGCATTGAATGGACCACAATAACTGATGAAAGCAGTAGCGAGTGATGCGTTACCCACAAGTCTCTTCTTTTAATTGTTAATTTAACTTGCACCTTTTTTCCATCTTGCTCTTTATCCAGAGAGTGAATTGATAAGGGTTTAGGCAGTGTTAATTTTCTTTTTAGTCTTAGCAGCTTGGGCTTCGAGTTCATTCTTTATATCGAGTTGTTTTTGAGAATTTTCTTTTAACTTGTTCAACTTATCAGTAATAACTGCCAATTCTTTTCTGGATTTTTATAATTTTTATTGGGCAATGGACAAGTTAGCTTCTTCTTGGGCAAGTTTTATTCTCTTTGGCTTGACGATTTGAGACTTTTCATAATATTCATAAACAGCGAACAACCATTTACAAATGGCAGCAATGGCCTTCGACACTTTACCTGTAGTGTTTTCATTGAACCATTCAACACCAGTTGTCAACAATGGTTCAAGCAATTCAATTGTTTCTGGACTGATACTGTCCTTATCATAAGTCTTCAAATTTTTCAAAAAGTCGAAACCTGGACCCAAAATGAATTTACCACTGTCTTCGAAACTGTTCTTCCAGAAGTTAATCGTTGTACCTCTTGTGATTTCTAAGTCGTAACTCACATTGATTGGAATAAGCTTAAGATTGAAATAAATTGCCAAAGCATCCAATGTTAACTTCATGATTTCTGGTGGTTTCTTGTTAGCTTTCATTTCATTTACACTAGCGGCATCCAATGAATCAACAGCGGCTTGTGCTCTCATTTGGGCTGGAATGGCAGCTGCCAATTATCTTTCTGCTTCTTCTTTGACTCTGGCGATTGCCAAAGCTTCTCTTTAACATTTAGCAGCAATCATACTGACTTATTGTTCAACTTTTTCGGCTTCTCTTTGTTCAACTTCGAGTTCTCTCAACATTTGATCAGTTTTTTATGAGGCTTATTTTAATTTTAACTCTTCCAATGAAAGATCTTTTTTCATTTCCTTGATAGCTTCTGAAGCTTCATTAATCTTGTTGACACCGATTGAGAAGTTTGATTCTTGAATATCAAGCTCTTTGTATTTGACTAAATAAAGTTTTTTATATGCTTGAAGATATGAGAGATAAGATTTTGGTGTGAAATAAACTTGACGACGCATTTTAGCGAAATAGACATCGCAAATTTCAGTGACCATAAGATGAACGTTACCCATATGTTTCATAAGTTGGTTCTTTGTTTCTTGAGGAGTATCAAGTTCAGAGAATTTTTCGATGAAAGACTCAGCGACCGAAATCAAGGCTTCTTATGGCCATGGCAAGAACCAATCAATTGTGCATTCGTTGAACAAAGCTGGGAATTTTCTTGATCTGTCTCTGAATTTTTGACCAACAGGTGAGAAGCAGAGCATAACGTGAAGATTATCTCTGATTCTATCAACAAAGTAAGAATAAAGCTCACTTGGAGTTGGATCAACTCCTTTGAATTATTTGACGTAATCATTTCGTGCATCTCCCAAGAAAGTTTCTCTTTAATCTTTTGCTAATAAACCTGGAATTTAACCTGTTGACAAAATCATGTTAATGAATTAAAGGAATTATTATTTCTTAATTTCTGAATCTGTTAAGATGAAACAGCAGTGTTTACCAAATCTACCAGTGATTTCAAAATACTTCTTGATATCTTCTTTAAGGTCTTTTTCACCATAGTTTTTAGCCAATTAAATTTGTTTGTATTCCATTCTTTGAATGAATGCTGAGAGACGAGTAAGAGATTGTTTACCACTACCACCGACACCGACTAACAATCCAGATGATCTTGGTTGCTTTAAAATACGAATAATTTTCAATAAATGTTTCAAAGCGTCGTTAAAAAGCACCAATTAAAGTTTCTTTGTATTCTTAGGATCAGCATTAAAATCGTCCATACATTCATAAGCTCTCTTTCTTAAAAATTCGAGGTCAGAAACAGCTTCATAATTTCTTGGACCAAATTGAACGATTGTTCCTTCTTAATCTCTTTCATCAGGTGTTAAGAAATCAGCGAATAAGAATGCTTTTTCTCTACTAAATTTATCATTAATTTCAGCTTCCATACCAAAGCTTTCAATAGAAATATCATTTATAGCATTCAAAACAGTGTCTTTGTCTTTATTGTTTACAAGTTTATCACAGAATACTCTTTCACATTCATGTCTCCACAATCCTACAGTATAAAGTTCTGGCTTAAAATCTTTAACTCTATCTGTCTTCATTATAGATTCCTTTTTAATTTGAAGGATACCCTTGAAAACACGGGCCAATTAACGCATGTTGAATTGATAGTGGAATTTAGCTGGGGTTGGGAGCATAAACTTCTTGACGAATTACCAAAGCTTAATTGTTGCTGATGTCAAGTTTTCGATAACCTTCTTGACTTAATCAGAAAGACCTGAGTTTTTAGCATCGACTCTGAATTGGAACTTAACAATAGGTCCGTAAATTCCCTCAATAGAAAGTGGTAAAATCATGTTGAAAATGAAGAATTGTCTTTTAAGTCTGTTAGGAATATCGTTTCTACCACCTCCTGGATGATTCATAGCTCCAACAAATGATAAGTTTTTAATGTTCTTAAAGTTACCTCTTTGAGCCTTATCGAGCCAATAAAAACCTCCTTGTTCAATAAGTTGCCTGACGATTTACAAAGTAACTTGATCACCCCATTTGTTAACAAAAGGCATACTCATATCATCAATGAAAATGGCAAGTTGCTTGTTTTGAGGTGGTCCGTAGTCTTTACCCATTTTGTTATCACATTCTTGTTCGATTGAAGCTTGGAAAAGACCTGGAGAAGTGGCTGATGAAAAGTTGATTCTTTTGAAAAGCTGGACAGTTGAGTCAAACTTTGATGCCCACATTAAAACTGAAGATGTTTTGGCAGTACCTGAACCACCGATAAGCAAAACACCATTTTGGACGAATGAAGTTGATGAATGAATTGGTTTGGGTTGAGTCAAAACAGCGTTGGCAATGTATTAAGTTCTCCAAGAATCCAAAGTAGGAAGAAGAAGTTGTGAGAATTTAACACCTTTTGTTGGATCTGGTTTCCATTTTTATGGAGTGATTACTCGATATTCAACTTTGTTGTCTTCAATGTGAAGATAATAATCGAAAATCGTTTCACTTTCTTTTTTGTTTGTTGGCAAAATACAGTTCTTTTGTTGAAGCCATTCGTGGAATTGGAATCTTTATTGAGCTTCATACAAACCTCCAACAGACCAAGCAACCGCATATGTCAGTACTTTTTCGTAGTCAGTGTCTGAGAGTTTTACTCCAGCTGGAACTTGTTTCAAAATACCACTAACAAATGAAAGTGTATTTAGGACCTTACATGGGATTGAAACGTCCATCATAGGTGGATTTTTAATAGCTTTCTCCAAATTTTGAACGATTTTAAGGTCATCAAAGAATTTTTTCATGAGTTTTTTAATTGCAGCAGCTTCATCACCATTTCTTTAAAGAGCTCTTAATTGTGCCCAACCTTCATAAATAGCTGAATATCCGAGATCATTAGGAGAAACATACACTTGACCACATCTTGAGACAGTAGCTGGTGAAGCGTTGTTCAAGTTTTCAACCTCGAAAGCGAGTTTGCATTGATCAGTCATAGGAATACGTTATCCGTTGGCTAAAGTTAAGATCTTATTATCATCCAATACAGTGTTAAGATTTTAAATCCAAATGGCATCAACTGGACCATCACAAGTCAACCAAATGTTGAATTTACTGTTTCTTGCATTACATTTTTGCCATAAAGTTGAGAAAACACCAGGAATCCAATCATCTGAAATATCACTCTTTACACCATACATTTATTTGTCTGTAATAGCTTTTGGATTCATTCTGACAATACGATATTGCAATTTCTCAGGAATATCAGAAAGAACTTCAGTAAGAATGTTGAAAATAGTTGATTTACCAGTGGCAGTGAGACCAAGCAACATGAAACCATGACGCACTTCTGAGGTTTCAAAAACTTGAATAATCTTAAGGGTAAATTAAGGTCTATTTATAAGTTCTGGTCTCTTTTTAATAATTGTTGGGATTCTGCTTTATACTTGGGCATGGTTGACTTTTTCAGCGGAAGTTTGTCTTGGGAAAATATCCTTTAAAAGTCCTTCAAAAAGAGAGATATCATCAAACACTAACTTTGACATGTTCATATCTCTTAAAGATCTCATCAGCAAGAATTATTCAAAGAATTATTTCTTTTAAGGTGTTGAGATGTTTTCTGGTTTTGTTTCTTTTCTTTTTGTGTTACCAGCGGTTCTTAAGACTGACAAAATATTTCTTAAACCAAAATCATAATGTCGTTGCTTTGATAATTGTTCCTCACAAAGTTTATAGAGCATGTTGAACTTTTTACTGAGGCCATTGATGAATTCATAACCAACTGAAGCGAGCTTAACCTTAATAATAATTTAACGATCCGGAACCATCATTGTGACACCTCTAAAGAGGACCTTTAAGTTTTCTGGAAGTTATTGTCTTCCTGCATAACCTGGATTCATGGTAATGAAATATCCGACTGAATGAACAATTTTAATTGGATAAGGCTCTTCAGGGAACATAAATGATTCTGCATGAGTTCTTTTTGCGATACCAATTGCTTAGACTTGCATAGCCACGACTGACAAAACTTCGAGTTCAATTCTGTTAAACTCATCGAAACAACCCCAAAGACCACTTTGAACCAATCCTTTGAAAATTTTAGCCATGTCTTTGTAACGATGTTGATCTGAACAGTTTGTAACGACGACGAAAATACCCAAACCTCTACCAAGATCCTTGACTGTTTAAGTTTTACCAGTACCAGCGGGACCTGCTGGAGCTCCACCATAATACATACTCATAGCTTGAGCCAATGTAATATAACATCTATCGGTCAAAGGTGTAATACAAAGTCTTTATTTAGCACCCAAAAATTCATAGCAATAAGATTGATCCCAATCTGTGATAGAAATAACGCAGGTATCAAGTTCATTTTTCCAATAAAGACGAGTTTGTTTTTGCCAATCAAAATCATTAACACTTTGACATTTCATTTCAACAGCAATATCTCTTTGATGGACGTGGACAGTAACTAAAGTTTCAATTTTGGTTCTTTCAAGCGATGTTTCAATTGGTTGTAAACATAAGTCAGTCAACTGAATCAACATTTTTTCAATTTCTTTCTTTTTAGCTTCGAGAGCTCCTTTATTTTACTTTTGTCCTTTTTCTAAAGCTTAAGTAATTTTTTGTGTCCAGATAAGTTGGATACCTAATAAACTGACTTGGGACAAACTGCCCTTAACAAAAGCTTCTAATGGTTGACTCATAACTTGAACTGAAGCAATTCTGCAATGCTCTCTCATAGTTTCTTGCATTTCTTTTTCAAGAGCTAAAAGCCACGACTCAATCAACCCTTAGCATCGTACAGGAGTAGTTAATGGAACTTTTTCAGAGCCTCCTGCTTATTGAATGATCGTTAAGATAGTCTTTTCATTTGAACCTTTTTTATCAGATTTACCGAATTCGACTTTAGTGATAGCATCAAAAAGTTTTTCAAAATCTTCTTGAATGGATGTAGGTTCAGATCCTTGTGACAAAATCTTTAATAATGCTGGATTTGAAACGAAATAAAATCTTGGGAATAGTTTTCTTTTTCCTTCGAGATAGGCTTCGAGTAATTTTTGGCATTCTTATAATTTTTTCTGCATATCAGGTAAATTATCCTTAAGTAAATCGAGTTCGCAGGATTGGAGAACCTTTTTAGTTTCAAATGATTTTTACATACATTTCATCCAAGTCTTATCAATACCAGAAAATTGTTTGGCTTGAAGTGGCATTTGTTTGGCAATATCACCTCCAGTGAAGACAGGCTCCAAACTGGTCCAAAGTTTTTGAACTTTAATCCAAAGATCAAGAGTTTATGAAGTGTCTGAAAATCTTCTGATCAATTATTCAACTCTCTTTTTGAAGGGAACGACATGTCTTTGAGCATTAATTGAACTGAGTGTCATTTGATCTTATTCCAACCTTTAGGCAATTTATTGAACGCAGAGACCTGCCAAAATTGCATTTTCTCTTTTACCCCAAGGAGCAAAGTCGAATTCTCTTGATTACCAGAATTCATCAATTTAGGCCAATGCAATTTCAATTTTCTTTTGTTTTTAAGCCGATTAACCAATTTATTCAATATCTTCAAGAAGATCTAAAACCTTGGCTTTTGTTAAGTCCTCAATAATGAATATTTAAGGTTGGTCGAAAGGTATTCTGTGAGTAGTTTTAGAATTCAAAGCTTACCAATGTCGATCCTTGACTGAATCTTTCTTTAAAATAGTAATAATTGGTAAGAGCTGTTTAAGATTTTAGATTGAAGTCTTAAGTTCTTTATAAGCCTGCCATTCTTTTAAGTCTTTTGGCAATTTAATACATTGTTCACCATATTTTCTAGCACTTTATTCCATTGAGTTGATCTTTTCAGTGGTTACTTAAGTCCAAAGCATTTATTGGAATGAATTGATTTCCTTGATGACTTCAGAATATAAATTGTAGAGTTTTTTCAGATTTGTCAATTAGAATTTAGTTTTTTCAAGTGCTGGATAAGTTTGACATTGAAGTCCAAAGAGTTCTTATCCTTTTTTATTGATTTTGTATTGTTGTTATCTGACTTCATATTGCTCGTCAAATCTTTTCAATCTTTCAATAGCTTCTTTAGGAGAAATTCCTTCTACCATTGGTCCATTCTTTTCATAGTCACCTCTGAAATCTGAAATGTCTCTAACAAGTTATTTAATATCAGTCTTCAATGTTTTTAAATATTGAGTTTGTTGGACTGATAAATCTTTACCGATTCTTTCCGAAAGTTTAATCAAATCGTTCCATTTGGATTCAAGGTAAGTTCTTGCATCCATTTAATCTTTGTCATGGATTCCACCTGGTAAGTTGTTGTCCAATAATGCATACATTTCATTAACAGGATTGAATGAAATATCAATAACTGCTTGGAATGATCGAATTTATTCAAGTTTTTCCATAACAACACCCAAAGAATCAATATCTTTCACTACAGTTTTTGAAAGTTTGTCATTAAGCTCAGTGATGTGATCAGTAAGGCGATAAAGTTCATGCTTTGCTTTCTTATGGAGATCTTCAGCATAATGATTTTTCCATTCTTTTGTGTATTGTTTCAAACCTACAACAAGATTTTGAGTCTTAAGTTGCATAGCACCTATAACAAAAGTCAATTCAATTTTATCAATATGTTCTTAAGTTTAGGCAAACTTTTTAAACTCTGTTTCGTATGCTGAAAGTTGAGGTTTTTCTGAGCCTTTAGCAAAATCTTTGATAGATTTTGAAATTGATTTTTTCCATAACCATTCAAATTTATGGAATTTAGAAATGAAATCATTGATTTTATTTTTAGTTCCTTGGATAGAACCTGTTAACAACAAAATAACTTTGACAATTTATTTGTCCTGAGCGATCATTTCATAAAGTGATTGTTTTTTGTCATCATCAGTATTTTGTTGATCCCAATTGTAAAGGGTTTTGCTGCATCTCAATACTGCTGTGGCAGCTTTATTGATGGCTTTTTGAATTTCTTCTAAGGATGGATTAAGTTGAACTTATTGCCCTGAGAGTTGAACATCAACTTCAAAGAAAGGATTGAGCTTACTGTTTCCTCCACTTTTAGATCCACAAACTCTGTATTTCATAGCATTAAGTGAGTTTTGGGTGGCATGAAGTAAAGCATTGTACAAGTACCAGAAATAATATCTTTTAATTCTTTTGACCTCTTCAGCCTTGACATTATCAACTCTGGGATCAAGAGGATAGTTAATAATTATGAGGAGTAAATCATCAACTGATCTTTAAATTTCAACATTTTTAGATGTCAAAAAGTTTCTTTTGTCGTTTATGTATTCCTCTTGTTTAGAGACAAAAGTTTAGAGGGTAAAGGTAACATTCTCATGTGGAAGGGAAACTAAAGAAACCTTAGAAATGGCTCGGAGATTATTTTCAATTCTGTTCTCAATTATATCGTTCACATTAATGATCAACTGTTCCAGTTTGTTAAGGCCTTGATGAACATGGTTAAGATAGGAATCAATGTTCATTGAAGTCCATGTTAAAGTTGACATGCCTGGGTGAAGTTTAAGTTCCATATCATTAATATGTGGAGTCAAAAGGTTCTTGCAAATTGGTTTTATTTTGGTGATTATTCTTTCATATTCCTTCAAAACATAGAGAAGTTCATTGTAATACATTTTAAACTTTTATTCTTGGAGTAAAATAATTCTGGCACTTTCAGGAATAGGAATACCTTGACGATCAAGACACTTTGCTTCTCTGATTAATTGCATGATATCAACGTCAAAATTGACATACAACTTCTTTTGTGTTTAGTGTCTAACGATCAATGTAGCTTGAAGGGCAGCTTTTGATCTTTCGATTTCCTTGACCCAAAGATCATAATACCACATTTCGTTGATGGTCAACATTTTGCCTAATGTGTTGTAGTTTCCATAATACTTTTTAATTTCAGATGAATGGATAACATTTTGTGGGAATTTAGTGATTGGGCCAGCGATTTTCTGATACAAATGTTTTGACCATATAATTTTACCAGCATTTTAAGGCATGTTACGAACGATTGGAGGATCAGACTTTTGGTCGTTGAAAATTCTTTGAATAGCTTCAAGTTGAGAAGCATAGTTTGTCAAAATGGTGTTGTATTTAGAAGTGAGATTATGTTTCAAAGCATCTCTTTTGATGGTTGATTCAAACTTTTTGAGTAAGTTAATGCTGTGTTCGATAGATTTTGACTTACTGAAGTTATTATCAATAAATTGTTGTAGCTCAGTGTCAAGTTGAGAAATTGAAATGTTGAAAGAAACATACTATTTATCGAAAGTAGAATTGCTCAAATCTAAAAGATCAGCTTTTCTTTTTTGTTTGAATTGATCTCTGATGGCATTGAATTTGTTGATGATAACATCCATTTTTTAAAGGTTAAGCTTTGCCAATGCATCGAACTGTTGAATGTTAGTAAAAACTTCGATGAGTTTTTGAAGTCTCTTTACAAATTGATCGAATCTATTGAAAATTTGAGTTTCACTAAAATCAAAAGTTTTTCCTTTTGGCATGTCTGCGACTTTTTACTTAGTAGCTTTGTATGCTTCTTTATACTACCTGTTAAGCTTGATGCAGCTACCTAAAACTTCAATAACCTCAGCTGGATCTCTTTTCCAAACATCTTCAATTTTAGTTCCAGGGGGAATAATTTTTTCTTTGCAGTTCTTAATCATTTGATTGGTGATTTTGATGAACAAACCAGTCATTTTATCGGAAGTGTTGTAGAATCTTGCAATAGTATGAATCATCTTAATAGCGTTCATCAATGATGGAAGGGTTTCAATAATTTATTGAGGAGTTCCAGTATAAAGAGGTTCAATAAATTTTTCAAGTGTCATCAAATATTTGACATTATCTTTAGCCTCATTAAGTCTGTCAGTCAAAGCAAGGTCTAATCTTTGGAAGCTTAACATAAGTTTGTTAATATTTTCTTGACCTTATTTCTTTCCTTAGTTTTGTTTGTATTTGATCAATGTAGCTTTGACCATGTTGAAATCTTTCGACTTAAGTTGTTCAGACCAATTTGTAATTGTTTGCATTCTTTCTTTCCAAAATTCGAGCTCAGTTTTTGGCCCTGGTTATATACCTTAGTTTCTTTGTTCAGGTTCAGTGTTCAAGAATCTTTCAATGGCTTTTATCCAGCTTTAAAATTTTTATTAGAATTTTTGAATTCTTTCACTTTCACTTAATTGGCCATATCGACTGATTTAATCAGGAGTGATTTTAAAATGTTACTTTCCTGGTTCCATTAATTTTAATGCCTCACCGACTTATTTTTTGAATTTTTCACTCAAATTGAGGAACTCCTTTCTTGAATCATTATCAGAATCACCCCAATCTTGGCTTTTTTAGGAGTTGAGAAGAGGATCATAAATGTACTCCATCATATAGTTCAAAACTCGGACTGGATTTGGGGTAAGTTAACCGAAAAGTACTTATTCATTACTTCCTTAGTTGATGTTAATCTTTTTTTTGTTTTCAGGAAGGTTTCTCATGAACCAAACAGCCTTGTCTTTAATCTTTTAATTGTCACCATAAGTGAGGAAGAGCTGTTTTCCTACAAGTTTTTAATCGTTTTCAGAGCCAGTATCAGGGGCTTGATAATAGACGAGGAGCTTAGCGGGTCCTTCAGAGTCTAAGAACATTTAAATTTTTTGTCGATTGGACTCGTTATGCATAATGGCATCGTTGACTTCGTTTTGGTCAATATCTAAGGAGTCCGCAATGGAGGTTCTCATCCATTGGAACTTTCTGCTTAGTTACTTCGACATCCAAACTCAAAT
>JGI24216J29974_1026040_pt1 | contig 14248 bp, 23 predicted proteins | sample EnhBioin_Aerobic_2_FD_29974 | JGI IMG/M metagenome (IMG submission 29974) | reverse complement strand
GGTTAGCTTGGTGAGCATCTTGCCCGTGGTTCCCTTGCCGGAACCCGGTGCGCCGAACAACATCACCGCCAGGGGTCTCTGGGGAGCAGTTTTGCTGGCGATATCGGCTTTGTCAGTTGTCAAAGAGCAAACATCCGTGAGGAATTAGGACGCGCTGCGGCGGCCGCGAATCCGGCCGGCCCGAGGCGTAAACCCTTCATAGTGACGCATGATCAACTGCGCCTCGATCTGGTTTACCGTATCCATGGCTACACCGACGACGATCAGCAAACTGGTACCGCCGAAGTAGAAATTCACACCGAGGCCATCCAGAATGAAACGCGGGAAGTGCGCGTCAATCCAGTTGCCGAGCAGCGGCAGATGCTGTAACTTCACGCCGCTGATCATCATTTCCGGCAACAGGCTCAGTACCGCCAGGTACAGACCGCCTACAACCGTGATCTTCGTCAGCACCTTGTTCATGTAGTCGGAGGTGTTCTTGCCGGGGCGAATCCCGGGGATGAACCCGCCGTACTTGCGCATGTTGTCCGCCGCCTCGTTCGGGTTGAAGATGATCGATACGTAGAAGAAGCAGAAGAAGATGATCAGAGCAATGAACAGAATGATGTAGAGCGGTTCCGCGTGTTGAATCGAACGGAGCATCGCCGAGAGATAGGGGTTATCCCGCACCCAGGCGATCTGCGTCAATGTCTGCGGGAAGGTCAGCAAGGAACTGGCGAAGATAACCGGAATTACGCCGCCTGCGTTCACTTTCATCGGCAGGTGGGTCGATTGACCGCCCATCATCCGCCGTCCAACCACGCGCTTCGCATACTGCACCGGAATCCGGCGCTCGCCGCGTTCCACCAGCACGATCAGTCCAATGACCGCCACCATTACCGCGGCAATCACCAGCACCTGCAACAGGTTCCATTCCCGCGTCAGAAACGCCTTCTGATAGATGCTGTAGATCGCTGACGGCAACCCAACGACGATGCCGGTGAAGATGATCAACGACATGCCGTTGCCGATCCCGCGCTCGGTGATCTGTTCACCCAGCCACATGATGAAGGCGGTTCCCGTCGTCAGCGAGATCATCGTCATGAAAATGAAGCCGAAGCCCGGGTTCACAACGAAATTCCCCTGCGACTGCAACGCCGTGGCAATCGTAAACGACTGGACCAAAGCCAAAAGCACCGTCAGGTAACGGGTATACTGCGTAATCTTTCGACGCCCCAGCTCCCCTTCCTTCTGCAACTTCTCCAGCGTCGGGACGACAATCGTCATGAGCTGAAGAATGATCGAGCTCGTGATGTAGGGCATGATGCCCAACGCGAAAATCGTCAACCGGCGGAACATGCCGCCGCTGAACAAGTCGAAAAATCCAAGGAGTGTACCCTGGTTCTGCCGGAAAAACTCTTCCAGGCGTTCGGCGTCGATCCCCGGGGTCGGGATATGCCCGCCCAGGCGATAAATCGCCAACATCGCCAGCGTGAAGAGAATCCGGTTTCGCAGGTCCGGAATCCGGAATGCGTTCGCCACTGCTTCAAGGAACTTCATGCCAATCCTTTTGCGCCGAAGTGCAACGTGTGCGCCTTGAGTCCTTTATTCCTTCGGCTTGCGGGTCACCGGTTCGATGACAACCACTTTGCCGCCGGCCTTTTCGATCTTCTCTTTCGCCGCAGCGGAGAAGTGATGAGCCGTTACCGTGATGGCGCGCGTCAAGTCGCCGTTCGCCAGGACCTTCAAACCGTCTTCCAACTTCTTGATCACCCCAGCCGCCATCAGCGACTGGACATCGAAGGTATCGCCTTCCAGATCATTCAGCGTGGCCACGTTCACAATCGCAAACGTCGTCTTGAACATCGCGTTCGAGAAGCCCCGCTTCGGCAGACGCCGGTGCAGCGGCATCTGGCCGCCCTCAAACCCGCGCATCCGAGAATAACCGCTGATCGACTTCGCACCCTTCGCACCACGGCCCGAAAACTTGCCGCGGCCCGTGCCCATACCCTGGCCCAGGCGCCGTTTGTTCTTCTTTTGCCCGGCGGGCGGTTTAATTTGACTGAGATTCATCGCGTTCCTACCTGTTCCCTTGCCTGTCCGGGGCTACTATTCCACGATCCGCAGCAAATGCGGAACCTTCAACACCATGCCACGGAAGGAGGCCGTGTCGGGCCGCTCCACTATCCGGTTCAGCTTCTTCAACCCCAGAGCCCGCACAATCTTCTTGTGCGTCTCCGGCGTGCAGATGGTGCTGCGATACAACTGAATTTTGATCTTATTTTCGGCCATGTCTTGCCTCGTTTGCCTGAATCCTACATGCGCTCCGGCAGGATGCCGCGCATCTCAGCCACTTCCGCTTTATCGCGCAACTGTTCCAGCGCGGCAATCGTGGCCTTCACTACATTATGCGGGTTGTGCGTCCCCAGCGATTTGGTCAGCACGTTCGGAATCCCCACCGCTTCAATCACCGCGCGCACCGGTCCGCCCGCGATCACACCCGTTCCTTGCGGCGCCGGCTTCAACAGCACCTGGCCCGCGCCGAATCGGCCCAATACCGGATGCGGAATCGTCGTTTCCAGCACGTGGATCTTCCGCAAATTCTTCTTCGCCGCTTCAATGCCCTTCTTGATCGCGGCCGGCACTTCCTTCGCTTTCCCCGTCCCGAAGCCAACGATCTTGGCGCCAGGGTCTCCGATGACGACCAGAGCGGAGAAGCTCAGGTTCTTGCCGCCCTTCACCACCTTGGTGACGCGGTTGATGGAAACGACCTGCTCTTTGAGCCCCGAGGTCGGTTCCACGCGCTTGGTTACAGTAGCTGGCATGTATGCTTAATCCTCTTCCAAATCCCTTAAAACTGCAGTCCGGCTTCGCGCGCGGCATCCGCCAGCGCCTTCACCCGGCCGTGGTACAGGAACCCGCCGCGGTCAAACACCACAGCTCCAATTCCCTTTTCCTTCGCTCGCTCGGCAACCAGTTTCCCGATCGCCTTCGCCCCAGCCACGTTCCCGCCGTCGCCCGACCCCTTTTCAGCCGAAGAGGCCGATGCCAGCGTGGTTCCCGTACGGTCGTCGATAACCTGTGCGTAAATGTGCTTAATCGAACGGAACACCGCCAAACGCGGCCGTTCCGCTGTCCCTGAGAGCTTTTTGCGGATCCGAATATGAATCCGGCGACGGACTTCGTCGCGATTGACTTTACTGACCATGCGTTTCGATCCTCATCCCTTCCCGGATTACTTACCCTTGCCGCCAGCACCGGACTTACCGGCCTTCTTGCGCAACACTTCGCCCGTGTAACGGACACCCTTGTTCTTGTACGGATCCGGCTTCCGCAACGAGCGCATATTCGCCGCAACCTGGCCCAGTACCTGTTTATCGTAACCCGTCAGCGTCACGTGCGTGTTCTTGTCCACTTTTGCTTCCACGCCGGCAGGTAGCAGGAAGTCAATATTGTGCGAGTAGCCGAGGGTGAAATGCACAGCATCCTTCCCCTTCGTCTCCGCACGGAAGCCGACACCCACGATGTCGAGTTCCCGGGTGAAGCCCGTGCTCACGCCCTGCACGGCGTTCGCCGCTAGTGCCCGCGTCAACCCGTGCAACGCGCGGTAGGAGTCATTCTCCCGCTTCACGTCCAGGATGTTTCCGTTCTGCTCGATCACAATGCCCGCAGGCACGGGCACCGTCAGCTTGCCCTTCGGGCCTTCCACGTGCATCGCGCCCTGCGCCGCTTCGACCTTGATCTTCACTCCCGCCGGTAGCGGGATCGGTTTTTTACCAATTCTCGACATCGTTCTCTTTTTCCTTACGGTTCTTGCTACTCGGGCTCTGTGCCCGGCTTCGCCGTCGTTTCTGGCTACTGCCGCCCGGTGTTTACCACACCGAACACAACAGTTCGCCGCCTACGCCTTCCTTACGCGCCGTCCGGCCCGTCATCACGCCCCGCGGCGTCGTCAGGATGTTAATCCCCATGCCGCCCAGCACCCGCGGAATTTCCTTGCTCGCCACGTATACGCGGCGGCCAGGCTTCGATTCCCGCTCCAGGTGTGAGATCACCGGCGTGTTGTTCGGATTGTACTTGAGGTAGATCTTGATGACTCGCTTGGAGCCTTCGTCGCCCTGCTTGTAGTTCAGGACGTAACCCTCTTCTTTGAGGATCCGGGCAATTTCCAGCTTCAGCTTCGAGCCAGGCACATCCACCTTGGCGTGCCGCGCCTGCATCGCGTTCCGGATCCGCGTGAGCATATCTGCGATGGGATCGCTAACCATTCTCGATTCCCCTTCCTTCGTGATTCCCTAATATTTCCAAGCTCGCGACTACCAGCTGGCCTTGATCACGCCCGGGATCTCTCCGGCGAGCGCCAGCTTGCGGAAACAGATGCGGCATAAGCCGAACTTGCGGATATAAGCCCGCGGCCGCCCGCAGCGGAAGCAGCGGTTGCGGTGGCGGACCCCGGCCTTCGCGACTCCCTTGTCCTTGTCGGCCTTCAGCTTCAGGTCCTTGGCGATTTTGGCGGTTGTGGCCATGTGCGCGTCAAATCCTCTCTTCTAATTACTTCGCCGCGAACGGCATGCCCATTTGCTTCAACAGCGCCAATCCCTCGGCGTCCGTCTTGGCCGTCGTGGTGACACAGATGTTCAGACCCTTGGTCTTTTCCACCTTGTTGTAGTCGATCTCGGGGAAGATCAACTGATCCTTCAGCCCTAGCGTGTAGTTCCCGCGTCCGTCGAATGCCTTCGACGAAATCCCCCGGAAGTCGCGCACGCGCGGCAGGCTGACGTTGATCAGACGATCCAAAAATTCGTACATCCGGTCACCGCGCAGCGTCACCATGCACCCGATCGGCATGTTCTCACGCAGCTTAAACGCGGCAATCGACTTCTTCGCCTTGCAGATCACCGGACGCTGCCCCGCAATCTGCCCCAGTTCGTTCACGGCGCCGTCCATCAGCTTCGGGTTCCCGGTCGCTTCCCCGAGGCCGATGTTCAACGAGATCTTCTCAATCTTCGGAACGGCCATGATGTTCTTGTACCCGAACTCTTTCATGAGTGCCGGCAGTACGTTCTTCGTGTAATGTTCTCTGAGCCTGGCCATGGTTGCTTTCCGTTATTACTTAGCTCTTGGTCGCCAGCACTTCGCCAGTCTTGCGCGCCACGCGCACCTTCTTGGCCGAAGCTCCCGCGCCTTCCAGTTTGTAGCCCACACGCGACGGCTTCCCGTCCCCGGTCACCACCATCACGTTCGACACGTGGATGGTCGCTTCCTTCTCGGCAATCCCGCCCTTTACCTGCTTGGCCGGATTCGCCTTCGTGTGACGTTTCACCATCATCACGCCCTCCACCAGGAGGCGTTCTTTTTCCTTCTGCACTTCGAGCACGCGGCCGGTTTTGCCCTTGTCGCGGCCGGCGATCACTTTGACCGTATCGCCCTTTCGAATTTTAATCGTTGCCATCGAAATCTCTTTTCCCGAGCCTGCAGCTCTTCTCAAAACCCTTAAAGTACTTCCGGCGCCAGCGACACGATCTTCATGAACCGCTTATCGCGCAACTCGCGCGCCACCGGCCCGAACACGCGCGTCCCGATCGGTTCGCCCAGTTCGTTGATCAACACCGCCGCGTTCGTGTCAAAGCGAATGTAGGTCCCGTCCTTGCGCCGCGTCTCTTTCCGCATCCGCACAATCACGCAACGTACTACTTTGCCCTTCTTCACGGTCCCGTCTGGCGTCGCTTCCTTCACCGCCGCGGTGATCACGTCACCGAGACCGGCCTTCAATCCGAGATCGCCGCCGCGCGGCAAGATGCACTGCAACTTGCGCGCGCCGCTGTTGTCGGCTACCTCGAGGATTGTTCGCATCCCAATCATGGCTGTCTCCTTATTTCCCCGCGGATCTTACTTTGTGTGGCTGTCGCCAACCTGAACGGCCGCGCGTACCACTTCCGCCAATGCCCAGCGCTTCAGCTTCGACAGCGGCCGGTGCTCCACAATCCGCACCACGTCCCCCACCTTCGCCAAGCCCTGCTCATCGTGGGCATAAAACTTCTTCCGCTTCTTGATGATCCGGCGATAGAAAGGGTGCGCCACTCGACGGGAGACTTCTACGACGATCGTCTTTTCCATCTTCGTCGACACGACTTGCCCGACTTTTTCCTGGCCCTTTTTGACAGCGGCCTGCGGATTGGTGTTTTCCGGCATGACTTACTTCGCCCTCTCACGCAGAACCGTCAGGATCCGCGCACGATCTTTCTTCGATTCCCGGTACTTCTTCAGCCCGTCCGCCTGCCCCAGAGACATCTGGAACCGGATGCGGAACATGGACTCCTGCATGTCTTTCAACTGTTTTTCGAGCTCAACCGTTTCCAGCCCGCGGATTTTTTCAGCTTTCATGACCAATCCTCTTATCCCTGCTGTTCGCGGCTGACCATCTTCGTCTTCAACGAAAGCTTCTGCGCCGCCAACCGCATCGCTTCCGCCGCCACTTCCTGCGAGACCCCTTCCATTTCGAAAAGAATCTTGCCGGGGCGAATGACTGCTACCCAGAATTCCGGCGCGCCTTTACCTTTACCCATACGGGTTTCGGCAGGCTTCTTCGACACCGGTTTGTCCGGAAATACCCGGATCCATACCTTACCGCCGCGTTTGATGTGGCGGGTCATCGCGATACGGGCCGCTTCGATCTGCCGGTTGGTAATCCACCCGCAAACCATCGCTTTCAACCCGAAATCACCAAAGCTCAACGTGCTTCCGCGCCACGCCAGTCCGGTCATCCGGCCGCGTTGTTGCTTGCGGTATTTGACTTTCTTCGGCATCAACATGGCGTATTACTCCTGGTTCTCGCTCGGGGTCTCAACCGCAGGGGCCGTTTCGCCTGCTTCGCTCTTCCATGACGGCTGCACCGGCTGCGCCATCGGCGGGGCAATCGGCCGCGGGGCTGCGCCTTCGGCCGCCGGCGGAGGCGTCTGCACCGGAGGTCCGGACGGAGCGCTCTGCTGCCCGCCACCGTATCCGCCACCCTGGTTCCCATATCCGCCACCACCCGGTCCACGGCGCTCACGGCGTTCTCCGCCACGCTCACCACGATCACCGCGCGGCGCGCGCCGGGGTTCCGGCTCGCTCGACATCTTGCGGAAGTCGCCGAGAATCTCGCCCTTGTAAATCCACACCTTCACGCCGATGACCCCGTAGGTCGTCTGCGATTCGCTGAAGCCGTAGTCGATGTCGGCACGCAGCGTATGCAGCGGCAACTGACCGTCCAGATACCACTCGCTCCGCGCAATTTCCGCACCGTTCAACCGGCCCGACACCCGTACCTTGATGCCCTTGCAGCCCAGCCGCTTGGCCGAGTCCACCGCTTTGCGCATCGCCCGGCGGAACGCCACGCGTTTTTCCAGCTGCAGCGCGATCGATTCGCTCACCAGCTGCGCATCCACGTCCGGCTTCGACACTTCCTGAATGTCGATGAACACTTCGCGCTTCGTCCGCTTCGCGAGTTCTGACTTCAGCTTCTCGATCTCCGCGCCCTTGCGGCCGATGATGATCCCGGGACGCGACGTCCGGATTGTGATCCGCAGCTTGTTGCCCGGACGATCCACTTCGACCGAGCTCACACCGGCTGCCTTCAGCCGCTTCCGGAGCTCGTCCTTCAGGTCGAGGTCCTCTTCCAGCAGCTTGGCATAGTCCTGCTTAGCGAACCAGCGCGAACGCCACGTTTTCGTAACGCCCAGCCGGAAGCCGTAAGGATGTGTTTTTTGACCCATGTAGTTCCCTCGCGCCTCTTATTTTTCCGCCACAGCCACAACGATATGGCTGATCCGGCGCTGGTAGCGGTAGGCGCGGCCCATCGGGGCCGGCCGGATGCGCTTCATGCGCGGGCCTTCGTTTACGTAGGCTTCGCTCACAACCAATTGATCCACGTCCACCGAATCCGACTTGTTCTCGGCATTCGCGATCGCCGACCGCAACACCTTCTCTACCGTCGGCGCGATCCGCTTGTTGGTCGAGCGCAGGATGTTGATCGCGTCCCCGGCACGATGGCCGCGGATCAAATCCACTACCAGCCGCGCTTTCTGCGGGGACACCCGGATATATCTTGCTTCCGCTCTTGCTTGCATTTCCGTTTCCTCGTGGGCTCCTTCAGCCTGCTTGCGCCGGCCGATCAGCCTGCCTTACCGGATTTCTCGGTCTTAGCCACGTGCCCCTTAAAGGTCCGCGTCGGCGAAAATTCGCCCAGCTTGTGGCCAACCATGTTCTCGGTCACATAGACCGGGATAAACTTCTTGCCGTTGTGCACAGCGAACGTGTGCCCAATGAACATCGGCAGAATCGTCGAACGCCGCGACCAGGTCTTCACAACCTTCTTGTCATTCGACGCATTCAACTTTTCCACCTTCACCAGCAGGTGGTCATCGGTGAACGGCCCTTTTTTGAGAGAACGACCCATCGTCTAATCCCTTCCCTAGCTCTTCTTGCCGCGGCGCGTGACAATCTGATTGTCGGTGCGCTTGTTGTTCCGCGTCTTGAAACCGCGCGTCGGCTGGCCCCACGGCGTCACCGGATGACGGCCACCCGACGTCCGGCCTTCACCACCACCATGCGGATGGTCCACCGGGTTCATCGTCACACCGCGGTTATGCGGCGTCCGGCCCTTCCAACGCGTCCGCCCGGCTTTACCGTACGTCTCGTTTTCATGTTCCGTGTTGCCCACCTGGCCGATCGTCGCTATGCAGCGCAGATCCACCCGGCGTACTTCGCCCGACGGCAGCTTAATCAAAGCGATGCCGCCTTCTTTCGATACCAGCTGCGCCTGCGCCCCTGCGCTCCGCGCCATCTGCGCACCCTTGCCGGGCCGCAGTTCAATCGCGTGCACAATCGTACCGGCCGGAATGTTCTTCAGCGGTAGCGAGTTCCCAGGCAGAATGTCCGCCTCGGGCCCCGACATCACCGTCGCTCCCACCGTCAGTCCGAGCGGCGCCACAATGTAACGCTTCTCCCCGTCCACATAGTGCAGCAGCGCCAACCGCGCCGAACGGTTCGGATCGTATTCGATCGCCGCCACTCGCGCCGGCACTCCCTCTTTGTCCCGCTTGAAATCCACTTCGCGCAGCGACTGCTTATGGCCGCCGCCGATGAACCGCGACGTCACCCGTCCGGTGCTGTTCCGTCCGCCGGACTTCCGGCGCCCTACCGTCAGCGACTTTTCCGGCGTTTCTTTTGTGATGTCGTCGCGCATCAGCGTCGTCATGTAACGGCGGCTGGGCGTGTACGGGCGGTATGTTTTCACTGGCATGTTGCGATTCCTCTAGACGCCGAGCTTAGATCTCCGCGTATTCCGGCATCTTCTCGCCGGCCTTCAATCTCACGTAAGCCTTCTTCCAATCCGAGCGGTACCCGGCAAACCGGCCCCGACGGCGCAGCTTCCCTTCGTTGTTCAGCACCCGGACATCGGCCACTTTCACTTTGAAAAGCTTCTCCACAGCAGCCTTGATGTGGATCTTGTTGGCGTCGGTGCTCACCTCGAAACAGAGCGTGTTCTCGCTCTCCTTCTTCGTAAGCCCCTTTTCCGTCACGATGGGGCGGCGGACTACTTCATAGATGTTCATTACGCCAAGCCCTCCGAAAGTTTCTTCGCGGCCGATTCGCTGATCAGAATCTGCTTCGCGTTCAACAGGTGGTACGGATTCACTTCCCGGCTCGCCAGCAACACCAGGCCCGGTATGTTCCGCGCGCCCAGTTCCAGATTCCGGTTCTCGCCGTTGTCGATCACCAGTACCTTGTTCGGCGAGTCCAGCTTCGTCAATGCGCCAGCAAAGGTCTTCGTCTTGTGATCGGCCAGCGCGAACTCGCGGACCACTTTGATCCCGCCGTCCTGCAGCTTCGCCGTCAGAGCCGACCGCAACGCGCCCACCAGCATCTTCTTCGGCAGTTGATAGCTGTAGTCACGCGGCTGAGGCCCGTGCGTCGTCCCGCCGTGGCGCCACAGTGGGCTTCGGATCGAACCCATACGCGCCCGGCCCGTCCCCTTCTGCTTCCACAGTTTCTTCCCCGATCCGGCCACTTCGTGCCGGGTCTTCGTCTTGGCCGTCCCCCGGCGCAGGTTCGCCTGGTAGTTCCGGACAGCCTCATACAGCAGCGCCTGGTTCACCGTCGCGCCGAATACGGCCTCCGACAGTTCCACCGTGCCTACTTTATTGTTGTTCAGATCGATAACGTCGACAATGGGCATCGTTCGGCTCCTTCTAGTACCCCGACTTGGCCCGGCGGATCACCACATATCCACCATTCGGCCCGGGCACTGCGCCCTTTACCATGATCAGATTCTCTTCCGTGTCCACGCCGACAATCTCCAGGTTCCGCACCGTCACCTGGGCGTCGCCCGAATGACCCGCCATGCGCATACCCGGAAATACCCGGCTCGGGAAGCTCGACGCGCCGATCGAACCCGGCGCCCGGCCGAACATCGAACCGTGCGACCCCGGGCCGCCCCGGAAGTTGTGCCGCTTGATCAGCGAGGTGAAACCCCGGCCCTTCGAGGTGCCGATCACGTCCACCTTCTGCTTCACCTGGAACTGCTCGGCCAGCACACGGTCGCCGGTCTTCAGGTCCGCGTTCCCCGGTCCGAGCTTCAGCTCTTTCAGAAAACGGATCCCGTCCGCGTTGGCTTTCTTCAGGTGACCCGTCTCCGGTTTGTTGATCCGCGACGGCTTCACGTACTCCATCAGGCCGAGCTGCACGGCATTGTAGCCGTCTGTGGCCGGCGTCTTGCGCTGCACCACAACGCACGGTCCCGCCTTCACCAGGGTCACTGGGACCACTTGGCCTTCGGCGTTAAACACCTGCGTCATCCCGATTTTCTTGCCGAGAATTCCTGGGCTCATTGCACTTTCCTCGAACGGGGTTTTCTACTTCCGTACCGGCAACCGTCGCAGCGCCCTCGCCGCGCGCCATTGCCTTTCCGTTTCCCCGGATTCTTAAATCTCTTGGGTTACCACTCTGGCTGCTGCTGTCTCGAACGGAGACTTTGGCTACTTCTTACCGAAGGCCTTGATCTCGACGTCCACCCCAGCGGGCAGATCCAGTTTCATCAAAGCGTCCACCGTTTCCTGCGTCGGCGACAAAATGTCGAGCAAACGCTTGTGCGTGCGGACTTCAAACTGCTCCCGCGACTTCTTGTCCACGTGCGGCGAACGGTTCACCGTGAACCGGTTCTTCACCGTCGGCAACGGGATCGGACCCGCCACCTGCGCCCCACTGCGTTTCGCCGTCGCCACGATTTCCTGCGTCGACTGGTCCAGTACGCGGTGATCGTACGCCTTTAGCCGGATTCGGATGCTTTCTCTCAAAGACATGGATTCAATCTTTCGATTCGTTTAGAGCAGGGCCGCTCCCGTAGAACGGCCCCGCATTTTGCTTTAACTAGGAAACGATCTCCGCCACCGTGCCGGCGCCGACCGTACGGCCGCCTTCGCGAATCGCGAAGCGCAAGCCCTTGTCCATGGCCACCGGGGTGATCAGTTCGATTTCCATCTGCACGTTGTCGCCAGGCATCACCATCTCCGTGCCGGCAGGCAGGTGCGCCACACCCGTCACGTCCGTCGTCCGGAAGTAGAACTGCGGGCGGTACCCGTTGAAGAACGGCGTATGACGGCCGCCTTCTTCTTTCGACAACACGTAAACTTCACCCTTGAACTTCTTGTGCGGCTTGATCGAACCCGGCTTGGCGATAACCTGGCCGCGTTCCACACCTTCTTTATCGATACCGCGCAGCAGCAGACCCACGTTGTCACCCGCGCGGCCTTCGTCCAACAACTTCTTGAACATTTCCACGCCCGTCACAACCGTCTTCTTCGTGTCATGGAAACCTACGATTTCCATTTCCTCGCCAACCTTGCAGATACCCTGTTCGATACGGCCCGTCACCACAGTCCCGCGGCCCTGAATCGAGAAGATGTCTTCGATCGGCATCAGGAACGGCTTGTCCGTCACGCGCGCCGGCATCGGAACATACTTGTCCACCGCGTCCATCAGGTCGTCGATCGCCTTTTCCCAGGTCGGTTCGCCGTTCAACCCGCCCAGCGCCGAAACCTTCACCACCGGCAGATCATCGCCAGGGAAGCCGTAGCTCGAAAGCAGTTCGCGAACTTCCATCTCCACCAGTTCCAGCAGTTCGGCGTCTTCCACCATGTCCACTTTGTTCAAAGCGACAACGATGTAGGGCACGCCCACCTGACGGGCAAGCAGAATGTGTTCCCGCGTCTGCGGCATCGGACCGTCGGTCGCCGCCACCACCAGAATCGCGCCGTCCATCTGCGCCGCACCGGTGATCATGTTCTTGATGTAGTCAGCGTGGCCGGGGCAGTCGACGTGGGCATAGTGACGGTTCGCCGTCTCATATTCCACGTGCGACGCCGCAATCGTGATACCACGAGCTTTTTCTTCCGGCGCGTTGTCGATCGAATCGAAGCTGCGGAACGCGTTCTTCGGATTGTGCTTCGACAGCGTCTTCGTAATCGCCGCCGTCAGCGTCGTCTTCCCGTGGTCAATATGGCCAATGGTGCCAATGTTGACGTGCGGTTTGGATCGGTCAAATTTCTCTTTCGCCATGGTATGGATTCTCCTGTAGAAACTTTCGGGGGCAGCGGACTAGGTGGTCACCTTGCCCTGAGCTTTGGCAATAATTTCCGTCGCCAGGTTGGTCGGCACTTCTTCATACCGGCCGAAGTGCATCGTGAACGCCGCTCGGCCTTGCGTCCGGCTTCGCAATTCGGTCGCATAACCAAACATCTCGCTCAGCGGAACCATCGACTTGATCACCTGCGTCGATCCCCGCATTTCCATGCCTTCCAGCCGGCCGCGCCGCGAAATCAGGTCACCGTTCACCGGCCCCATGTATTCGTCCGGCACAACCACTTCCACCGACATGATCGGCTCCAGCAGCACCGGCTTCGCGCGCTTCACTGCATCCTGAATCGCCAGCGATCCGGCAATCTTGAACGCCATTTCCGAAGAGTCAACGTCGTGGTAGCTGCCTTCGTAAACCTGAACCTTCAGGTCCGACATCGGGAAGCCGGCAATCAGACCGCCTTCCAGCCGCTCGACGATACCCTTTTCGATCGCGGGAATGTATTCCTTCGGAATCGTTCCGCCCACAACCTTGTTCTCGAACTCAAAACCTTTGCCTTCTTCGGTCGGCTCAATCCGGATCTTGCAGTGGCCGTATTGACCCTTACCACCGGACTGCCGCACGTGCCGGCCTTCGCCTTCCGCCTTGATGCGGATCGTTTCGCGGTAGGCCACCTGCGGTTTACCCACATTGGCTTCCACACCGAATTCGCGCCGCATACGGTCCACGATGATTTCCAGGTGCAGTTCCCCCATGCCGGCGAGAATCGTCTGCCCCGTTTCCTGGTCCGTGTTCACACGCAGTGTCGGATCTTCGTTCACCAACTTCGCAATCGCCACACCCAGCTTTTCCTGGTCGGCCTTCGACTTCGGCTCAATCGCCAGCTGAATAACCGGGGCCGGGAAGTCGATCGACTCGAGAATCACCGGATGGCGTTCGTCGCAAATCGTGTCGCCCGTCTGCACCGTCTTCAGTCCGACGCAGGCGCAAATGTCGCCCGCCAGTACTTCCTGAATTTCTTCGCGCTTGTTGGCGTGCATCTTCACGATGCGGCCGATGCGCTCGCTCTTCCGCTTGCCCGCGTTGTAGCCGTTCGTGCCCGTCGTCAGCTTGCCCGAGTACACCCGGACGAAGCACAACTGGCCCACAAACGGGTCGGTCATAATCTTGAACACCAGGCCCGAGAACGGAGCGTTGTCTTCCGCCGGACGAGTCACTTCTTCGTTCGTGTCCGGATTCGTACCCTTCACAGCGGGAATGTCGAGCGGGCTCGGCAGGTAATCCACCACCGCGTCCAACATGTCCTGCACGCCCTTGTTCTTGAAGGAGGAGCCGCAAATCACCGGGAAGATCTGCTGCGACAGGGTCGCCTTGCGGATCCCGCGCATGATCTCTTTTTCGGTGAGCTCTTCCCCTTCCAGGTACTTGTGCATCAACTCGTCGTCGAACTCCGACACCGCTTCGATCAGTTGGCCGCGATACTCCTGCGCCATTTCCACCAGATCAGCCGGAATCTCCACGTCGTCGTACTTGGCGCCCAGTGATTCGTCGCGCCAGATTCGCGCCTTCATCGTCACCAGGTTCACCACACCGGCAAACTTGTCTTCCGCGCCCACCGGGATCTGAATCGGCACCGGCTTCGCCTTCAGCCGG
>JGI24216J29974_1022482_pt1 | contig 14624 bp, 1 predicted proteins | sample EnhBioin_Aerobic_2_FD_29974 | JGI IMG/M metagenome (IMG submission 29974) | reverse complement strand
TGTTCAATTTTGGGTTTTTGTTTGTTTTGTTAATTAATGTTTCTCATTTTATTGAGTTCTATCCAAATGCAAACTTGAGTCTATTGTGTTCAATTTTGGGTTTTTGTTTGTTTTGGTTACAGTGAGGAGTAATCATCATAAGGTCTAAAGCTTCCTCCTGAGTCAATTCGATCATCAGGATCTGGATTATCTGCATTCATCGAATCTGAGTCTGTGTGAATTGCCATTAAAAATTTTGTTTTCAGAATTTCAGGAGATGAATATTTTGGAATTGTAAGACTGAAGAAACATGTGTCTGCTTTTGGAAAGACACCATCGGGATATTGATTACCACCATAAGGTTTAATAATCATTTTTGTTGAATTTCTTTCAAATTCTTGATCATCAGGAGGAAGTCTTTCTTGAGCCCATGTGAATCTCATGAATGCTCTTCTATCATCCTGTGAAAATGCTTTCAAAACTTGCCAAAAATAGAGGATATGAGGTTCATCGGCAGAACAGCCGCTACTATATTCTGTGTGTCTCTTTAGGAGATTGATATCAATAAAAGGTTTTCCACAAATACGCCATTCAAGATCAGTTGGTGTACAGATTGATAATAATGATGCTGGGATAACATCGGCAAGACCAGCTCTAATTGATTTCATTTGAACAGCTGCTTCTGATAATCTTGCTTTTAATGCTAATTTCACCCATTCATCTTTATTTTCAAAGGTTCTTTGGATTGAGTCTCCATCTCGTTTCAGCAGATAAATACTCTTATCACTCATTTTAACTGTGAATGTATCATCACCTCCAACTTCAGCATATGTTTCAGGAGTACAATTTTTCAAAAATTTGAGAGTGTTATAAAAATCAAAATCAATCAATTTGAGATCAGCAAGAGTTGGTTGGACTCCTGCAAGGGATTTCCAGAAGAATGATGGGAGATCCATAGTGAGCAGGACACCAGTACGAATTGAAATTCCCATAAGTTGACCAAGGAAGTAGAACATTCTCAGGAACAGAGGAGAACGAGCACCTGGTCTGACGACATATTTATCATGGGAGGTCAATCCTGTCTTCGATTGTGCATTAGGACATGGTACAAACAACGGTACCAAATCACAATGATTTTGTAATTCTCTTGATACATCTGTAAAAAATTGTCTATATGGTCCTCCAATTCCTTGTACAGCTTCACCTTCAAAATTAATTGTGATTGAATAATGAGGATTATTTCCAGATGGTTTTTGTTGACGATATTTTTGAGGATCAACATGTCGAAGATTGGTAAATGCAAGACCAAATGATGTATTCTTTAAGAACCATTGAGTTCTTTGATCTTCGGTTAATTTCTTGTTGAGGACACTTTGTTCTGGCTTAGGCCCAAATTTAAGTCTATTGATAGTTACAGTTGGTTGTCCAATTACAGTTGAATCCACAGCTGTATTTTCCAATACTTGAAAAAAGAAATCCATTTTTATAGTGTGAAACATCAATGTCTTACATAATAATAATCTACTTGTAAGAATTCCATTTGAGTCTAATTTTGCCAAATTGAAAAAACTTGATAATAATGAATTAAATTTTTGTAAAATCAAAAAATTTAATCGAAGTACATGACATTCAACTCCAACTAAAGCAGGATAAGTTTGAGCATTTGAATCTTCTGCAGTGATTCCAAGAATATGGGAAGATCTAAGATCAAGTGGAGATTTAATTTCAGGAATATCAGAAAAGATTGATTCTGTGTATAATAGAAGTTGTTCATTGAAAACTCGAAGAGGAGTCTTTGATCCTCGTCGAAATTTTGAAATATCAGCAAGAGCTTCAACGAAAGTTAAATGATGGGTTTTGTTGAAATGAAGATCAAAACCAAGATTAAAGAATAATTCAACGATTTCATGTGGACATTCGGTATCAATACGTTTTTGAAAATATTTTAAGAATCCAACGAAGTTAAGTCCTTCTACTGTTTCTTCTTGTCCTGGTACAAAAACCCAGTCATCCTCAGGTTCAGGTGCCTTTTGTTTAATTGCTTTAACAGGTTTTTCAGGTTCTTCAGCTTTCACGTCTGGTTTTTCACCTTCAACCTTGACATCGGCTGGTTTTTCATCCTTGACATCTTCAGGTTTAGCATCAGCTGGTTTAGGTTCTTCAGATTTAGTTTCAGCTGGTTTTGGTTCCTCAGGTTTAACATCAGCTGGTTTAGGTTCTTCTGGTTTTTCGTCAACCTTCACATCAGCTGGTTTTTCACCTGCAACCTTCACGTCAGCAACTGGTTTTTCGCCACCTTCAGCTGGTTTTTCATCCTTTGCGCCACCTTCCTGAGGTTTAGCATCTGCAGCTGCAATAATATCATCTCCCCAATCAGTCAAATCAGTTTTCGTTTCATTGGACTTTTCAGGTTCTTTTTCTTCTTGCATTGATTCTTCTTCAAGTTCATAACCAGAATCATCTTCATCACCTGATCCTTCTGAATCAGAATCATCTCTTCTTCCAACATCACCTTCAGGTCTTTTCTTTAATCTTGGATTCATTGGTCTGGTCACAGTTTCGAAATGTTCTCCGAAATCAGCTTTGATTTGGTCATATTGGGATTGAGAAAAGGGTGCAATAGAAGCTTGTTTGATTAGTCTCTTGAAATCATGCATAGTTAGAACTCCTTTTGGTGAACCTGAGAATCGAGCAAAAACTTGTTCTAGAGCATCTCGACATGGTGCAGTCAAAACTGGTAACTCAGTTGGGACTTTAGCTTCGGCAGGTTTGGTTTCAGCTGGTTTTTCACCTTCAACTGGTTTTTGGTCACCTTCAGCTGGTTTTTCAACTGGCTTCTCGACTGGTTTGTCTCCTTCAACTGGCTTGTCACCTTCAGCTGGTTTTTGGTCACCTTCAACTGGTTTTTCATCGACAGCAGGTTTGGCTTCAGCAGCGACAGGTTTAGCGACAGAAACGCATAATTTTGATTTCAAATAGTCTTTAAATCGTTGAAGTGATGGATCAAAGGCATTAACTTCAATATTTTCAACAGCAAGTGGTTGTCCTTTCTGTAAAGCATTCTTTAAATGAGCTGGAACTTTGAATTTCTTGAATGCATTTGATAAGTGGTTAATTCCTTCTCCAGCACGTAATTCAACAACGCACCAACTAGCAGGTTTGTTCGTGCTTGGATCTAATGGGAGATAAACACTTCCCGATACAACAGTAACTTTAAATTCTTCAATAACTCTTTGAATTTCAGCTTTCCATTCATTTTGATGTTCAGGTTCAATCAAAGGTAAATTATTAATACAAACAAGTCTATCTGAAATTGTATCTTCATCTTTGATTTCTAACCATGCCTCTTTAACTTTTCTTGAGAAGATTTTAGCTTCAGCTTCATTCAAAACACTTGGGTCTTCAATGGTGTAAAATTCAAGCATTTGAGCAACAACTTTAAATGCCAATAACCAAGGTGTTGGTTTCTTTTGTTTGTTTGCTTGTTTCACAGGTGTAACAGCTGGTTTTGGAGGTTGAGGTACAACTCCAGGTTCAATCTTTGGTTTTGGCTCTTCAACACTAAGAACCGGTACAACAACAGCAGGAGCAGCGGCAGGTTGCTCAGGTTTGGCTGGGGAGGGTTCTGGAGATTTCTCGACTGGTTTTGAAGGTTCAGGTTGTTGTTCTCCAGCATCAAGCATTGAAAGCCTCATAGCTTCTCTTAGATCAGGATCATCATCTTCAGATCCATCTCCAAACAAGCCAGCACCAGTATCTTCTTCTGATGATCCAGTATCAAATACTTCTGGTTGATCTTGGTTTGGTTTTTCATCGGAAATGGTAAAGGCTGGTGGAACTTCATCGCCACCTTCAGGGTTTTCCATAGCGGATAATCTAAGAGCCATAGCAAGATCATCTTCAAAATCATGAGGTTGATCAGGGTCTTTAACATCAGCATCTTCACCAGTTGGAGGTTTAGTTTCAGTTTCCTGAATTGCTTTTTGAATCATTTGTTTCAATAAATTAGTTCCAAGGGATGGAGGTTCAGCTGGTTTAGCATCAGCAGGTTTTTCTTCTGCTGCTCTGACCGGTTCTTCCTTGGTTGGTTTAGCAGCTTCTGGTTCAGCGACTGGTTTTTGATCGATAGCAGGTTCGGCTGGTTTGGTATCAGTCTCCACAGGTTTGACATCAGCTGGTTTTTCATCGACAGGTTTTGGTTCTTCGGCAGGTTTTTCGTCAACTGGTTTGTCACCACTGACAGGGGCAGCTGGTTTGGTTTCAGTTTCAACAGGTTTGACATCAGCAGGTTTATCACCATCAGCAGGTTTTGGTTCTTCGGCAGGTTTATCACCATCAGCAGGCTTGGCATCACCTTCAGTTGGTTTAACTTCAGCTCCTTCAGCAGGTTTTTCACCATCAGCAGGCTTGGCATCACCTTCGGCTGGTTTTTCAGCAGCGGCTTTCTCTGCAGCAGCTTTTTCTGCAGCAGCTTTTTCATCTGCAGCGGCTTTCTCTGCAGCGGCCTTTTCGTCGGCAGCTTTCTTTTCTGCAGCAGCTTTCTCATCAGCAGCTTTCTTCTCAGCAGCAGCTTTCTCAGCAGCAGCTTTTTCAGCAGCAGCTTTCTCTTCAGCAGCTTTCTTTTCAGCAGCAGCTTTTTCAGCTTCAATGAGACGTTTAGCAGCTTTTTCAGCACGTTTAGCTTTAGCGAATCTGTTGGTGTAGAGTTTTTTAGAAGTAACAAGATCAATGAGACTTTGAAGATAACTACTCAATAATCCATCTTTTCTACTTTGATTTTCAAATAAATGAATCATTTCTTGTTTCAATTTATCAACTCTATCCAAAGGTAACTTCTTCAAAATATCAGAATGAGTTTCATTTGTTCTCAACAGGTACAACAGTTCAGCAAGAACAGTCATAACGGATTCTTTGAGGAAAGTTGGAGCTTTGGTAAGGTAGAGATAATTCATGAAGAGATTGAAAAGAGGAGATAAATCTGGTTTACAATCAAGAGAATGATTTGTTAAAAATTCAAAACTCCATCTTGCCATTGCTAAATCGACTCCAACTGGGACAACCACAAATTTTGATTTAGTTGTGTTTTGTTCACCTTTAATAACCAATTTATGATAAAATGTATTTGATGGTACAAAAAATGGAGTTGCAGGATTTTTATGAGTTGTTGTATGAACCAATTTTGTACATTCCAAATCCAAATAAAACGATAATTTTGGTGATAAATTTGGAGGAAACAATGTAACCTTATCAAAAATCACAACAAGAGCTTTTGCGCCTTCAATTTTAACGCATTCTAAAACTCCTAATTTGGATTTTTCGAATTCAACGGTTACTGATTTAGCGTCGAGAGCAAGTGCGGATCTCATGGCATCGGCAGCTTCTCCACTAATCAAATCAGTGAGTTTCTTTTGAGCTTCAGGTGATGAAGATTTAAACAAATCAACGAGTTTTGATTCGAAGAATCGCATTTGATTGTTTTCTTCTTGAGTATAGAGATTTCCAGAGGAAAGACTTTGATTTGAAGTTAAGAATTGGAATGAAGCGAGTTTAAGCATTTCTTTAACGGGCAATGTGCTTGGTGCTGAGTTTAAGCTCAAAGAGGTGTATCTTAACAGGGTGATCAACAATCGTCGAGCGTAAATATGAGATAAATCATTAAATCCATCAGCAGCTTGTTTTTCCAAATCAGTTGGATCAGTTGCTTCCAAAGTCTTATTTCCAGCTTTCAATACTCCTTGTTTCTTTGATGGTTTGTTAACACATCCTACAGGGAACCACCATTCTTGTAAAATTCCATTTTCAGAATCATAGAAATAGACTTCGACGAGGTTCTTCTTGTGATCAACGGCTTTGACGATACCAAGTCTTCCAAGGGTATTGTTCATTCCTGGTACCCAGTATTTGAGAATAGTTGGTGAAGCTTCAGAAATTGGAGTTGAGAGTTTGATGAGAACAGTTGATCCAATTCTGATGTCTTCCATCTTGAGAAGAACTGTAGCATGAGAATCTTTCTTTTCTCGAGTTGGGAGAGGAATAGGAGCAACTTGATCTTGAGTAATATCATTAAACATCTTAATTGCAGCAGCATCATTTCCATTTTGTAATTCAATTCTCATACTTTGCATGAAATCTTTAATTTCATGTGGTGGGAAATATCTTTGTTCCATGAATTGTTTCAAGAATGGTAAAACAGAAGTTTCCCATTCAGCTGATAATTGATTAGCTTCAGCTTCATCAACAGTAAATTCAGGGAATCGACATGAATCAGCAAGGACATAATTTGAAGAAGCGGTTGTCTTGTAGGCGTTATCAGGAAGTTCTCCTTCGGCGATCTGAACAACTGGTTCTTCCTCAGCAACAGGTGGTTTTTCTGGTTCTGGAGTTGGTGCAGGTTCAGGCTCTGGTTCAGGTTCATCGACATCTCCTTCCATCAAGAGGTATTCAACAGCAGCTTCAATATCACCTCCTTTGAGTTGCATTGCACGGATAGCTCTTTGAAGTGAGAATCCCATACTGGTGATTCCAGATGCTCGTTCGGCGAGTTCTTCTTGTTCTCGTTGGGCTTCACGGCGGTCTTCCTCTTCCATTTCTTTCTTCTGTTTTTCAAGTTCTCTTTGTTTGGCGAGTAAAATGCTTGCATCAATTTCTTCATTTTGAACAAGTTGATATTTAAATTTTTCTTGTCCGAAGTTGATCCTAACTTTAACACCCTTTCCAAGTCCAACAATTGGTGAGACTTTTTCTCCAGCAGTAAGAACATTAACGAAAGCAGGTCCCAAATCAACACCATCTTTAGTAAAGAAGATTGATTTAGTATCAGAATTCCATCCACATCCAATGGTATCCTTTTGTCTCATTCCATTTCCACCATATTTTTCAAATTTTCTTGATCCACGTGGAAACCATGTCTTAACACCATTAGCTTGGAATCTAAAACTTCCTGGACCCCATTGATCTTGTCCTTCTGGTCCTAATCCAATACTGATAATGGATCCAGCGACAGATTTCTCAATAGTAACTTCAAAATAATATTGAACAACACTTGTTGGAATGACAACATTAGCAGGAACCAAAAGTTCATTAAATTGATTAACGGGTCGACTGTTTCTTGCAGGAGTTCTTGTTGGTTTGTGGGTAACTCCAACAAATTCAACTCTTCTATCACCATAGAAAATCAATCCAGGGGTTTTTCCAATATCAAAAGCAGTTGGAAGAACATCACATTTAGATGAACATGGTAAGAAGGGTAATAAACTTCCCATGAGACTTGTTGCAGGTCCTGTTCCTTTTGGTAAAGGAGTAGTTGAGATATCCCAAAGTCTTTCTTGAAGTTCTTGTTGATCATCAAGAAGTTGACTTTCATTAATCAAGATACTTGAGGATTTCTTTGCCAAATCAATTAATAATGGAATCTTGTCTGGACAAGTTGCAATAAAGGCTTCAGCAATACCAGGAAGACGGATCATTGAGTTGAGACTTGAGAAAGCATAATATTTAATCCATCCTTGGAGCCATTGAGAAGAAGCAGGTCCACGTTTTGATGATGAAGTTGCAGATAAAATTGGATCAAGAACAGCTTCACAAAGTTGATAAGTCAAATCTGGATTCATTTCGACTTCAGAGAATGTACTAATTTGATCAATATGAACACGATGAATATTTTTGTTTTCTTCAGAATCAAAAACGACCGAAACTTTCTTTTGTCCTTGAGCATAACCAACAACAGTTCCACAACGTTCATCATCATTGGAAGAAACGTTAACTTGACATCCAACTCGAACAGGTTCTTGGTAGCCACCGAGGATGCAAAGACCAGCTAGAACATTTCGATAAACAGTAACATCACCAGTTGAAAATCCTTTGTCCAATGAAGACAAAACATTCGGAATTTCAGAAATTCCTTTTTGGATTTTGTTTTTGATTGCATCTTGCCAATTTTCAGCATTAGGTGTTGAAAGTTGAGTCAAAAGGCGAATCAAAGCGACATATTCAGAAACAAGACCTTCAGCTGCATATCCATTAACCCAGAACAATGGGAAGTCAGTTCCTTGTTTGTTTGGATGGTCAGACTTCTCAGATCCAGCTTCATATTCGGTTGCTTGAACAGTTGTAGTTCCACCAAAAGCAGCAAGAGCGAGAGCTAATCTGGTACATTGATCATTTGTTCCACTTGCTAATAAAACTGATCCACTGTCTGTCATATCTTGCAACATTTGAACAATCTTGGAATCGTTGGTTCCGGCTCCAGCTGGAGCTTTTGATCCAATCAATTGTCCAGGAACAAATTCAGATCCTAAGGTCGCAATACAAGCTTCAAGTAATTTCTTTTCTTCACAGATCCATTGATGTAAGATAACAGAAAAGGTTCCTTCTGGTTTCTTCTCTGCTGGTTTTTCACCTCCTTCCGGACCAAAGATATCATCAGATTTTTCAAAATCCAATAGTTGAGGTTTGAGGTCTTTTTGGGAACCTTCTCCTTTCTTTTCTCTAAAGCTAACTCCACTAAAGATCATTTTTCCTGTTTCATCCATGAACTTTTCAATAAGTTCATTTTCTTCACCTCCTGGTAACAATGGCAATAATCGTCTGCAAAGTCTGAGGATAAGGCGTTGGGATCTTGGTCCAATGTTTGTTCCAAGCATCGAAGTCAAACTCATAACACTCTTTCTATCAGCCAAAGTCTTCAATCTTTGTAATGAACTTCCTCCTAATAAATACAATAAAGAGAGGAGTTGATAACAACGTTCATTTTCGTCACAATTGATTTTTCCTTTTTCTGCTTTTTTAATTTGAACAGAAAGACGATCAAATTCAGAACACATGCAATCAAAGATTTGAGTTTGAAGTTCAAAAACAGAAGTTCGATCATAAAGAGCGGAATCTCCTTTCTGGGACCAGTTAACCACTTGAGTAGCCAGTAAACGATAGGCAATCCAAGCAGATTTTTGTAAAGTGGTAGTTGCAGCTTCCATCTTTGCAGGAGAAACTGTAAGTTCTTCTTCTGGTTCACCTTTCTTTTCTCGACCAATTTTACTCATTCTTCTTTGAGATGATGCTGAAAAGAGACCCAAGGCTTCAACTTCACCTTCTGGTTTCTCTGACTTTTCAGGTTTTGATGAATCGTCAAGTTTGGCTTCAGATTTTCCTTTGTCACTCTTTGCAGGTTCAGCTTTCTTAAGAACAGGAATATCACATGAGATTTTTCCAGATAACAAATCTTGTAAAATCAAGAAAACTTTTTCTTTTTGAAGAAGATGAACATCAAAGTCTTGGTATGAAAGACCACAGATTCTGAGTGCAAGTTGTTTGGTAACAAAATCAGTTGAAGGATATCTGAAAATTGAAACGATTCCTGAGAAGATTTGTCCAACAGCTTGAAATACAGATGCACGAATACCAAATCCACAGTTCTCAATTCCTTTTCGGTAGTGAGATCCACCATTCAAAACAGAGCATGATAAACAATCAAGAACTCGTTGAAGTACAGGTGAAAATGAACCAGTTTCATGGACAGTCAATTTCAATAATGAATCAAGATAATTAAGACCCTGAATTCTTGAAAGAGCACGTGTCTTTTGTGCATTAAGAAAAGATGTAACGTCTTGGGTTGTATGTGTTGATTGAGCAAATGTCAAAAGGGAGCTTAAAGGAGAGGAAGCTTCTGCTACTTTAGCATCTCCACCTGATTTAATCAAGAGTGCTCCATCTTGCCATTTCTTCCATCGTTGGTAACTTCTCAATTGTCCAACACGAGCAGCAAAAGCATCTTTTTCAGTACTATCTTCAATAATCTTTTCTTCAGGTTGTCCTTCAGATGGAAGAACAGAAAGAGAACGAGATAATGGATGAAGAGCTTGACTTTCAGTCGATTCATAAATGAAAGTCTTCTTTTGGAACAAATCAGGATGACTTGATGTAAGTCTTGTTTTCTTTCCAATTTCACCAAACATATTGACTCTGTTCATTTCGGATTTGTCGGTCATAGGACAAACATTGAAAATAATCAAATTGAATCTTTCGATGATTGGTTTCAAGACAATATCTCTGGCAGGTTGAAAAGCAGTTCCAGGATTATTCTTAAAGTTATTAGTTTCTTCTTTCAACTTATTAAACAATTGTTTAATAGTTTCAACTTCTTCCATAACATCATAAGTGACTCCTTTCAGATTACAAAGTTCCATCATTCTATCGGGAGCATCTTTGAATTCATCAAAGAATCCCATTCCTTCATCTTCTTGTACTGCGTTTTGCCAATTTGATTCAATTTGGACTCTGATTGAAACCCAGGTTCCTAAACCTTTGGCCTTCGAAGCTAAGAATTTGAATTTTCTGGCTTTATCTCCAGATGATTCTTCACCTTTCTTCAATTCTTGTACAAATGAAACAACGTCTTCAACTAATCCAAGTAATTTAGCAGCTGCAGCAACAAAATATCTTTCAATTTGTTCTGAAGGTCGAATTGGACCGATATGAGGAGATGATTTTCTAAGCCATTCCCAAAATACGAGACCATCTGATCCTGCTTCACATTCCACGAAGGATTTAAGGAATTTAGCGCTGATGGATTCTTCGGTTGTTTCTGGTTCGAGACCTCCAAAGAAGATTCCAGAGTTGACTAAATCTGCAGTTTTCTTCTCGGCATCGTTGAGAGGAGCACCTTCAATCAAAGTGGAAATATACTTTGAGGCTAACCAAGCAAGACCTGCTTCCAAATCAAGAGCCCAATGGTTAATAGAGGCTTTGAATGAAGCAACAGGTAAAATTTCACTAATGGTAATTTTGAAACCCCATCTAATAACATCGAATTGAGCACCAGCTGAAATTCCAGATTGTTCGGTATTGAACAAGAAAGTAACTGAATCTCCAGGAACAGTGATTGCTCTATCAGGCCAAGATATATTGGAGTAGTGTGCGTTACTTCCATCAACGACGAGGGGCTTATCGAGTGCAGGAGTAAGGAACAATGACAAAGAATCAGATGAATTAATTGTTCTTGATCGAGAATCAAATTGTAATAATAAGGATGTAGCACCAGGAATTGTAATTGTCTTCTTGCTCTGATCTTTTTGAGATGGATAAGGATGAGCAGTTTCATAAGTTTGTTTCCTTTCGATTTTCTTGTTGTGTTGAGCAATCAAATAAGCAGTATTAGCATCTCTAATAGCAGCAATTTTTTGATTAATTGATTCAACAGAGGAAATCAAGTTTAAGATTGGTTCCAATAATGGTGAAACCACTGTTTCTTTTTCATTATATTCACTTCGATTCAAAGCCAAAGTTAAAGCTCGAAGAACGGTTCCAACAACAGAGTCATTTAAGTGATCAAATGGTGTTTTTCCATTGGATCCAGGGGTGACATATTTAGCATTTTGAACAACAGAAGAAACGATATCAGTACATTTTGAAAGAACCAATTTTGAATATTTAACTAAGAATTCGATTCCAAAGGTATTGCTTAAAATATCTTTTTGAAGAATCAAGAGGAATTTGAGAGGATGAGATAACACTGGTTCAATGCAACCCTTGTCAGAGTCCACTTTAATTTGAGCTTCTTTTCCAACAATATTAATCAACTCTTCTAGGAATGCAAGAGCATTAGGATGAGTTGGAAAAATTTCTTCTTTTGGAGTTTTCTTTGATTTATCATCAGCAGCTCCAGCTTGTTGTTTTTCTTTCTTATCACCTTGGTTTGCCATTTTTTGAGGCTTTTCAGGTTCTGCTGGAAGTTTTGTCGTTGTTGATTCAACAGCTCGTTCTGGTTCTGAATCCTTACGAAGGATATCAGATACACGATACCATTTTGACAACTCTTCAAGTAATTTATCCTGGAGGGCAGCGAGGCCAGAGGCTTTATCGGATGTTTTAGAAAACAAATCTCGAATAAAATCGATTTGTTGCGTCGGTTGACGATGAAAAGTTGCAAATCCCAAAGTAAAAGTTTTGATTGCTTCAGTACGGATTAAGTCCATTTGAGCTGGAGCAATTGGAAGAGATTCATTGATAAATCTGAGTAATAAAGCTTTGATATTCTCAAGAATAGAGATACCACCATCTTTGAAACCTCCTTCAGTAAAGGTCTTTTCTAAAGAAGTAGAGCTGACAACAATTTCATGAATATTTACTTTCAATAATCTCAAACAAGCAACAATAACATAACTCATTTCAAATTGAATTGTATCATTCATTAATTGAATAGCATGACTTAATACAGAATAGAAAAATTGTAATACTTGAGGTCGAGAATCAACTGTAAAGTGTAATCCTGCAGGTCGACCGGCACTTTGATGAGGCATAGTTAGATCAACAATTGAAGATAATCCATAAACATCATGTTGACGAGCTAATCTATCCATGTGTCCAACAATAAAAACGATTGCTTCGAGAGGATTGAAACTTCTCATATCAGCTGGTTTCACTTTCTTTTTAGGATTGGTCTCAGGGAAAGAGTAAGCTTTTTTGGTCAAGATAGCTTCAGAGGTACAAGCTCTGAAAGTAGAAGGAGCAACAATGACACCCTCTGGTAAAGGTTCAAAGTTTAATTCAGGCCAAACACCCAAATTGTAATAAGAAGAAACTTCTCTGCTTCCATGAGAATACATCCATAATAAATTTGTTTTTTGACAATAACAAACTGAAACATTTTCGGGACCAGCTTGCATATCATAATCACCAATGAAACTTCCATCTTCAAGTGAAAAGATTTTGGCTCTCTGGAGAGTAAATCGTCCCTTTCGGACATTATTTTCGAGAGTACTTAAAACAACCAAATGTTGTCCATTTGTATAAATTTCTCCACGAAGATAATCGACATAGGTAAGGGGTGGTCTTTCCTCTGTTTTGTCTTTAGGTTCTTCATCTTTTGGTCCACTCAACTTGAAAGTTCGGGTTGGAGTGATTTCTCGTCCATTAAGAGGAGTGAGAGGGTCATAAACTTCAATAACATATTCTTCAACAGTTGGTTCTTCTACAGCAGGAGGAGCATTAGCGGCTTCCTTTTTAGCTTTACGTTGTCTTCTTTCGAGTAAAACAGCATTTTGGTATTGAATTGCAAGTTCAGCGTCTTCATTACTTTCTTCAAGATCATCAAGATCACCACTGTCAAAATCATCAACCATTCCAACATCAGCTGCATTTTCCATAGTTTCTAATTGTGATACAATTTGATCACGATCCATTCCTTGTTCAACTGCCATTTCAATAACTTGATTTCTCAATTGCACCAAGAGGGCTGCGGCGTCAACCTCAGGTTCAGCAGAACCAGGACCTTTTGCTCCTTTTCGGGTAAGCAAATAGATAAATCTGCTATCACTGAATGTTCGACAGTTTGTTGCATCAGCTGAGGAAACAAGAGTAAGTCTTGTCTTTTCTTCTAAAGTGTTGGCATCAACAACAGCAAACACTGGAACTTGTGATTTTTTGGCAACTTTAACGTCTTTAACTGGAGGCTCTTTTTTGGAGAGGTGAGGAGAAAACACATAAAGATTTTCTTTGATTAATGACAAATAACTTTCAAATAGTAAAGTATTTTCAGAAAGATCATTTCGTTTTGTAATCAAATAATCAGATTTAGCTTGATAAACATGACCACGAATAGTTCCTGTTCCGGATCCAACTTTCAATAACCCATGTTCATAATTATGGAAATAAAAAAATGTTCCATCAGTTACCATAGAAGAAGTCAAAAGGTGAGCATCACGAGCTGTTTTTTCATCATTTGGTGGCCGGGAGAGAATCCAATCATTCTCAGGGATATAGCCACATTCAGTTGGTACAGGGGCAGGACATCCTTTTCCAAAGGTTCCTAATTGTGATAAAGATCGACCAATCTTCAAAGGATGTTCACTCTCTCGAGTTTTTCCAAAGATTTTGAATAAGGCGTCAACAGTATGCATCATATTAGCTGCGCCACCTGTAGCAATAACCAAACCAACCAAAGCAATCACTGCATGAGCAAGTTCATCACTGTTGCTTGGATCACAATTATCAATTTGATTTGAAATAAAATCTTTAAATGCATCAATACAATCAGCTGGTTCATTTCTTAAACTGAGAGGTCCCACAGTATTCATAACTTGAGTTACAACACCAAGAGTTTGTGAACACAATCTTTTGTAGTTTGAATCCTTAACTCCACTAAGGGATTCAATTAAAGGAAACATAGTCAAGACACCCAAACGGACGACAACAGGAATAGAACTGTTGATAATTTCTGAGTCTGAATCAGAATTCAGGTCCTTTTGACTTAATAAAATCTTCTTTTGCTTTTGTAAGCCTGAATGAAGAAATTTTTGGACTAATAAGCGTTTTTTAAGACCTTCTTCAAAAGTATTTGCCTGGCTAGCTTCATGGCAAGCAGTCATTAGTTCTTGAGTCCATTCATCAACAGCTTTTTTTGTAAATTCAGCCTGGTCGACGTCAACCAATCCAACGCATTGGTCTGTCGTTTCAGTTTTCTGTTCTTCGGGCTTGGCGGGGCCAACACTCTGACTGTCCTCTTTCTGGTCTTTTGCCTGCAACTTCTTGAATTTGAGATGGACAAGTAGTTGGTCAAAGTCGAAGCCCTCTTCATCGATTGTGAGTATATCTAACTCATCTTGATTCATGGTGCTTCAGGCCACCTCAGCGGTGCCTCCTCTTGAACGAGC
>JGI24216J29974_1019851_pt1 | contig 14698 bp, 1 predicted proteins | sample EnhBioin_Aerobic_2_FD_29974 | JGI IMG/M metagenome (IMG submission 29974) | reverse complement strand
GTTGGTATAATTCTGTTTAATGTTTATTGCAGTTTAATATAGGAGTATCCAAACAGGAAAGTTTAATAATGTTTAGCGATCGTCATGGTCGTTTGGATTGGGTCTGTCATTGTCCATAGCGCCATCAGTGTGGATTGCGAAAAGAAGGCGCTCCCTGAGGATGTCAGGAGAAGAGTAAGCAGGGAGAGAAAGGTTGAAGAAGCAAGTATCAGCCGTTGGGAAGACATTATCGCTGACGGGTCCATGTTTGATCATCATTCTCGTCTGAGACCTCGAAAATTCTTGATCGTCAGCCGGCAAGCGTTCTTGAGCCCAAGCAAATCTAACAAAGGCTCTGCGATCTTCTTGCGAGAAGGAGCGAAGAACTTGCCAGAAGTAGCGGATGTGGGGCGCCGTGGGCGATAAACCTTCAGCGTACTCGGTGTGTCTCTTGAGGAGCTTCAAGTCAATCTGAGGACGACCACACACTCTCCATTGCAAATCACGCCATGTGAACATGTTGAGCAGTGACAGGGGCACGAAATCAGCCAAACCTCGACGAACTTCGAGAATTTGGAGATATGATTCGTTGATGCGTGCAGCTTCGGCTAAGCGACAGTATTCGAGACGGTTATCATAAGTGACTTCGAGTTGGTCGCCGCCAGGCTTGAGAAGCATTTTGGATTTGTCTGAAAGCGTTGTTTGGAAGTGGTCGAAAATGGTTCTCGTTTCGCCTTGGAACACGTCAGGAGAGCAGGTCTTCAAGTACTTGAGTACGGTATGGAAGGAGTGATCGATATCGCGAATGTCTTGAGAAGTGGGCGTGGTGCCAACAAGAGGCTTCCAGAAGAAGGAGGGCAAATCAATCGCAAGCATAACACCCGTTCTCATCGCCATACCCATCAATTGACCAAGGAATCGATACATCTTGAGGTAAGTGCTGGAATTGCTGGAGGGCGTAATGAGGAACTTGTCACGGTTATTACCGATCTTGGATTGGGCATTAGGGCAAGGCACGAGCAGAGGAAGGACTTCGGCGAGTTCTTTCGCGATATCCGTGAAGAACTGGCGATATGGACCTCCGTCACCTTGCACGTTCTCCTTTTGGAAAACAACGCGCATGGCAAAGTGAGGCTCGGCACCGACCGGTTTGGGTCTTCTGAACGCCGCTGGATCCGTCGTTTGCAATTGGGTAAATGCTTGACCGAAGGCTGTCTTTTTGATGAACAACTCCTCAGTGCGAGCATTCATGACGTGGTCCTTGTTGGCAGAGATGTCAATGCGATTGAGGCTGAGTGAAGGGCAAGGTGAAGAGTCATCGGCCGTTCGTTCCAACACGTTGTAGACAAAGTTCATCTTCAAACTGTGGAAAATCAATCCTCGGCTCTTAGACAGCCAGCTAGAAAGATGACTGCGGCCACCCATGTTCATCAAAGAGAAGACTTCATTCACCTTTTGGTTCAATTGGCGAATCATCTCAAATCTCAAGCAAAGTAAGGGCATCGAGAATCTAACCAAACGAGGATAGATTTGAGACAAATGCGACTCTTTGGAGATGCTCTTGATGTGCGAGATGGTCATCAACAATGGGCTGCCAACATCCAACTCACTCAAAATTTGTTCCAGGTATCGCACCAATTCCAAATCTGACTTGGGTGTCACCAAGGCATCTTCGATGATGGCTTGTTCAGCTTCAGCCAAGGACTTGAACGTGGTGCGGTTCAAATGCAAATCGTAACCGAGACTCGACAATTCATCCAATGTGGTCATGGGGAGCTGCAGCGCTTGGTTTGTGTACATCACCAAGAAGGCATCCAAAGTAAGACCGGTTTCAGTCACAGGCTCAGCTTGAGAGACAGAGGCCGCGCTCGAAGGTTTTTCGTCGACTTGCATCGCGTTCGATGATGTGGCACTAGGTTGGACGATAATCTCTGGTACTTTGAATTCAGAGGCCGAGGCAGCAGACAAAGAGGATGTGATTGCAGGGGGCGCGATGGAAGAGTGGCGAGCCGAAGCACGCATGAAGGCACTTTCACCTACCTTGGGGGTTGCCGTTGGCACATAGGTGTGCGTCTTGGTGCCGAAACTGAAGTAAAATTCAAAGTCTGCATCGGAAATGGCTTCACCACCAGTGGCGGCTTGAAGAGCGCTCAGTTGTGGTTTACCCATGACGCCCTCAAGAGTGTGGTCCGTACAGAAGCGCAAGAAGGTCTCAGTCAAAGCATCTCTAAATTCACGGGTCAGATGCTGGGACTTCTTATCCCAAAGGCGCGATCGTACATATTCTCTCCAACGAGCATCCAGATGAGCATACGTTGGTTCTCCCGTAGCATCAGGTTCATCATAATGGATATCATGATCAGCGGCGGGCTTAGCGCTATCTGAAGAAGAGACAGAGGCAGTGGCACTTGAAATGGGAGCCGAGGCAGGCACCGGGCGAGATTTCTCAAGCAAACGACGAATGGAAATGGCATCCAATTTCAACGATTTGTTACCAGTGAAATTTGGGTCTTTGAACGTGAAGACACTCGGCATGTTGTCCGTGGCATGTACTTCCACAATCATCCAATTCTTGGTACGTTTGGTTGTGTGATCGATGGGCAAGTAGAGGGAGCCATCCACGACGAGGGCTTTTTCTTCAACCAATTCTTCAAGGGCAGTTGCCAATTCAGCTCGCTTTTCGGCTTCTACGGTGGGAATTTGATCAACTAGGTACAGACGATGACGCACGAAATCTTGGGAGTGAATGTTGTTCCAGGCCACGCGAATCGAATCTTTGGTGAACTGTAACGCAAGAGGATCAGTCTTTGTCTCAGCCACTTTAGATTCAGCATCGACTTCCATTGAGTTCGAGGAAGCATTTTTAGCAGACGCCAGAGTGGAATGGACTGCCTCGATGCAAATAGGAGGCACAACACCAGTATCGTTTTGCTCAGCAAAGTTTTCCAAAGCTTGTGCGGCGGCAACCAAAGTTGAGAACCAGCTTGGATCAGCGACCGTGGGGACAGTGTTAGACTTGCGGCTCGGGTTGGTAGGCGTGCGATTCAGCAACGAATTCATGACTGATTTCATGGCAGATTGGGGAGGCGGGGGTGGGATAGACTTATCTACATCCATAGCTGACGGTGACTTGGGCGCAGATGGAACAGGAGCTGGGGAAGAGGGACGAGAAGGTTTCTTTTCTTCCTTCTTTTCCTCCTTCTTGTCCGCAGCTGGCGCCTCGGCAGGAACCTCCTCTTCGGGCTTTTTAGCAGCTTGCGCGGGTTCGCCAGAAGCAGCAGGTACGACAGCGGATTCATCTTTCTTTTCCTCCTCTTCGGGCTTCTTCTCTTCCTCTCCAGATTCTGCTGGCTTTTCAGCTTCCTCATTCTTAGGTTGTTCATCACCAGCAGCTTCAGATTCGCGCATGCTGAGAGCGATCGCCTGGGCGAGTTCATCATCGAGCTCCATTTCATCACCAAACTCTTGACCCCAAGCACCAGAATCGAAACCTGAATCAGGATTTTCGGAGTCCTTGCTGGGCGAATCTTCAATGTCGGAGGCAGGCGCTTTGGGGAGATCAGCCGCTTGTTCAGCCGCTTGTTCCGCAGCCGGTGGCACTTCTAGGTTGCCGGATGCGAATAGGTCCAACAAGGGAGATTTACCATCATCAGAGCCTTCACTAGACGTAGAAGAGTCCTCTTCACCTTCGGCAGGGATAACCATCGGGCCTTCAGGCATGTCTTCTTCAGAGAACATGGACAATGCTGAGGCAATAACCATGTCATCGTCCTTATTGGTGTTGCTACTGGAGGATAGACCAGCCTCAGAGGCAAGAGTGTGAGCGAGCGCGAGGGCGGCTTTCACAGTTTCCTCAGAAGCACCAGGGGCAGCTCCAGCAGTTTGAAGCATCTTCTGTCTCGTTAATTTCTCATTTTCATACAATCTAGCGGCTACCATGAGTTCAACCAAACCTTGGAGATAGCTGGTGAAAGGGGCACCTCTTTTCTTCACTGCAGCATTGTCGCTATTGCTTGCTGAGCGTCTTTCGCTATCGTAGAGGGAGATCATTTCCTTTTTCAGAATGTTCAGACGACTCAAGTCCAAAGCAGCACCGATGGGATCAACGAATTGGCATAATTTGTGCGCTTGTCCTCGAGATCTGTATCTCAACTCATGAATGATTCGTGATAGAAGGGCCATGATGGACTCTTTGAGGATGGTGGGCACTTGCGTGGCGTACAAAAAGTCGATAATGGTGTTGATCAAGGGAGCGAAGTCAAGTGGAACGTTGATGCCTCTTGTAGTCGTGGAAAGCGTCAAGAACTCTGCAATCCAGCGCGCCAAGGCAATGTCGGATGAGACAGGCACGACCGTGGCACGGTACTCCAAATTGGTTTTGCCTCCATCGCCTCCAAATGCAAATAGCGATGCCGCTTGTGTAGATTGACGAGCCTTGACCCAGAATGTGTTCGAAGGGACCAAAATGGGTTGGAATGGACCTCCAGGCGAGAAGGTGGACGTGGCCATCGAAGAGTCCAACTCGCTGGCACCTCCGATCGAATTCACTTGATCAGTCAAATCCTCGTCAAGGTACACATTAAGGCGGGTAGCACGATCTGTATCGCTGTGAATCATCAAAATGCAAGCGCGGGCACCTGCAACATGGACTTTGTGCAAGTAATTGGGCATCGAAGTGACACCTTCCACATTGGGAGCGTTTTGCTTCTCTTGCTGTTGAGTAGCTGCCTCCTTTTCTCCAGTATTGCCAGAGGACGAAGAATCTTTGCTGCCCTTCTTTCCTTTCGAAGCGGATGGAGGAGCGGCTGCCTGCGGGTTAGAATTGGTGGAGTCTTGATGGCTGAACGTCAAAGTCTTCAAATTGGTGAAATGGCACGCCAAATCCATGAGTCCAATACACTTTTGCATGAGCGTGTTCAACAAATGGGCACATGCATCAGCACCTTGCTGTTCAAAAGCGCGAGTCAGCAATTCAACCAACTTCACACCAGCAAAATTGATGCCATCATCGGAATCAGTGGTACTGAAGAGGGTCTGAGAGCTCACCAAAATCTCTGGGGAAGTGAGGTACTCGCGTGAGATAAGTTGGATCGCGTCTTGAACATCAATGGCACCCGATACTGCTTGAGCAGCTATGGCTGGCGCAGATGAGCTCAATTCAGCAGAAGGAGCTGAGGATGAGGCTTCTGAAGAAGTAGGATCCACATCCATCGAATTGCCATCCGAGGCCAAGAGGGCGGCACGTGCCAGCTCTTCCAAATCTCTCTTCGCTCTGGTAACATCAAACGCCAAGGGGGCGTGGCGCAAAAGCGACAATAACGCTCTTCTCGCTGCAAAATAAGAATATTGTTGAGTGCGAGAGGCCAAAAGAAGATGAAGGGAAGCTGCGTCGGTGACGTGAGCGTAAGGTCTCGTGGGGGACCTATCTCGGGCCAATTGGGTCACATGGAACCACCACTCTTCCAAAGAACCTTCCTCAGAGGATACAAACTGCACAAGGACCAAGTTTTGTTTCAGATCACGGTCTAACACCAAACCACTCTTCGAGACGAATCTGGCCAAAGGAGAACCGGTTTCAGCGTTGGCGATTTGGACGGACATGTCAGGCGAGATTTGCGTCATCTTCAATTGAGCATTATCGGGTTCGACTATCTTCAATTGAGAAGGAAGGCGGATATGAGCAGGGATTTTGCCGTTGTAAAGATCGGTCAAGTTGGACTTCAAGGCATCTTCATTTCCAGTCTCAGCGTAAGCGATTAGTTGGTTCACGGTAGGGTCATTGGAGGGGAATGGGATGTCGGAGGTGATACGAGGAAGGATCTCACGACGCCAGACGGACGCCAGCGTGATTCCACCTCTGCGAGGCGCTCCGAGGGAATAAGCATCTCCTAGTACATATTCAGAAGATTTGGAAGTAGAATACTCATTTTCGGGGTTGACCGGTTTGCGGAACTTGCCAGACTCTTGAGGTACTGAGGCCTTTCCAGAATCGGATTTAGCGAGCTTCTTTTTGGACGCCGAGGTGGGTACAGGGGCGGGTTTGGGTGCTTCCTCTTGAGCAGGGGCAGATTCAGATGGCAAGTCACCAGCGGGACCTAACTGATCAGGAGAGGCCTCCGTCAGCCAGTTCGCTGCCATGAGGACACCCTCTTGATTCACCCAACGATTCTTATAGCTCCAGCCAGCGTGCATCATAGCACGTAGACAGTGGCGAGCACAGAAGCCCATCGATAGAAGGAGGGAAGCGTCTTCGTTGAAAATGGCTTCACGTTGCTCTTGCTCGGCTTTGCGCTTTGCTTGTTCTTCTTGGATGGCTTTTTGACGTTTTTCTTCGGCTTCCTTGCGTTTTGCTTCACGAGCTGCGGCATCAAGGGCATCATCCAAAATGGGTGAGAAACGGAATGGAGTTTGACCGAAGTTCACCGTAAATTGAATTCCACGTGCAGCAGAAACGCACGGCACAAGGCGTTCTGGCAAGGAGCTGGTTTTTTGATCACCAACCGCCAAAACATTCCTGAAGGCGACATCGAGCTCTTCTCCGTCCTTGGTAAATGTGATAGTTCGTTCGTTTTGATCCCAAAGACATCCAACAACGGATCCAAAGCCAAATGGCTCACCATAGATCTCAGTGCGTAGATTTCCATCGACGACCCAGGCTTTGTTTCTTGTGGACAAGTAGCAGTACGATCCTGGTGGGAATGGCATAGACACATCTCCTCCACGGTAAGATGATTGACGATAGGAAGATGAAGACGAGGAGGAAGCAGATGTGGGTCCGCTGGTCTGAGGATCAGGGACTAGACCGATGGAGACGAGCGGCTTTGGAGATCCCGAAGGACGTTCAACAGAAGTTTCTCCGTGGATTTGTAACTCGAAGTAGTACTGACCGAGACCCTTGGAGGGAATGAGGCAGTTACCAAAAATGAATGAAACATCGTGGGAAGCATCACCTTTTTCACGGCCTCCAAATCGGCTTAGGCCACCACGAGTGGGTCTTCCAAAGTTGCCAGAGTGACCACTGCCGCGCAATGAGTGGATCTGAATGATACGAGCATCTTCATCCAAAATGACAGTTCCAGGTGGCATACCGCTCTTATCCAAACCGGTTGGCAATGCGTTTGCCTTACCAGCATTCCAGAAATGAGGCAAAACATCGGTCATGCCACGGGAATCGCCTTGGGAATTGCGACGGTTCTTACCATGCAAATCGCCAGGGATGGTTTGTAAGTCCCAAAGACGAGCTGAAATGGCTGTCAAATGACCTTCGATTTTTTCCATGTACGTCGTCGAATCGGCCTCCTGAGCAAGTTTGAGAAGCGTGGGGATCGACTCTGAGCAGTTTTTGACCATGAAGTTGGCACCTTCGGGGTGCTGAAGCAAAAGTTCCAGCACGCAAAGCGTTTTAGCTTTCAGTTCTTGGTACAGCCACAGGTTTTGGTAATGATGAGCAGGGATAGCCACAGCAGCCGAAGAATTTTGGAGCGAGTCTTGGCTCGCAGAGGCGTCCACATCCATGGAAGAAGAGTCCTTCACGTTTTTGTTGTCCGAAGGAGCAGCAGCTTGACGGGTCGCCGTAGGTACTGAATCTAGCGTTGAAGTAGCTTTAATGATGGCAAGCAAGCTGGGGATGAGGGAAGAAGCCACCGGTGCTAAATGAGCAACATCGATGCCAATCTCAGAAATCGCTCTCAGTTGCTTCACGTCAAAGGTGTGCGTGTTTTGTTCTTCTTGCACTTCAGAGTCCAAAATGACATCAGCAGTTGGCGAAGGGGCGGCGTACGATACCACAGTGCCGGTGACGAGCTCAGCCTGGCTGACGAGAGGAGCTGTGACGACAACTTTGCAACCAACGCGGATCGGCTCTGGGAAGCCTGCCATCATACTCAAAGCGGATAACGCTCTGAAGATGGGTTCAAGTTCAGCCTTGGCCAACGATTCCGAATCGGAGGTAATCTTGGAGACCAAATTAGGTAGCACTGAAACAGCGGAAGACAAAGTTTCTCGCACGGCCAACATCCAGGTGGGGAACATGGGCGAATACAAATAACGAAGCAAAGCGATATACTCACTGGCTAACATTGATGTAGCAGCTCCATCCGCCCAGTAAACAGGATTGAAGGCAGAAAGATGATCGTTTTTACCAGCAGCACCAGCGGAGAAATCCTTGGCGCCATCGCCTTCATGAACTTGGATAACATCACCAAATTTGGCTCTGAGCGCAGCAACCTTGAGCGATTCTTCAAGAGGGAGAGGCTTTGTTTGGTTGGACGAGGACGATCCAGAGCGCTCCAACAAACGAGAGATGGTGGATTTTGGAGCACTGGTGGCGTGAGCGTTCTTCAACAGTTCAACTACCAAAGGATCCAAGCTACCATTCGCAATGATGTTCTCAAGTGAATCTACTGAACTCAAAATGGTCAAAGTTGTCAACGCAGACTCCGCAGATGATCCTTCCGCGACACCAGAGGCCTTTTCCAGATTTGATTGAGCGGAAGCTGTGGGTGCATCAGGCTGGGCAGGCTTACTGGAACCAGACTCGACAGAATTCAATTTACCAGCGAAAATCCACTTGCCCATTTCATCCAAACAGAAATTGACCATAAGTTTATCTGCAGTTGATGTAGGAAGTAGCTTACGCAAAAGACGAAGGACGACTCGTTGAGCTCTTGGGGCAGTTCGGGAAGAAAGGAACTTCAAAAGAGTTGGAACTGCCTCGATACTTGTCCAAGCCTTCGAAGCCTCAGATAGCAATCGCAGCAAGAATACAAGCTCGAAGGCAAAGCCATGTCCAGCATGAGGCTCCAGAACGAGGATTTCGCGATGCCATTCACTTAGATCATGGTCGACCAGCGTCTCTGAGAATGAACGGAGCTGCAACAAGAATACATCAAATGCTTGCTGTTGCAACTTCGTCATGATGGAACGCTCGAAGTGAAGACCATCGTGGTGACGCCAAGAAACAACTTGAGCAGCAAATAGTCTGAAGCATGTCCATGCGGCATCATGAAGTGCTTGTTGCTGTGATTTGATCACTTCAACGGCTTCTGGTTTAAGGGAAGCATCAATAGAAGGCTTTTCAGACATGATGTTGTGCAAAAGTTGGAAAATATCTGCCTTCGACAGTAGCAGCGCATCGTTCTCAGTGTACGAGATCGCACAGACATTCAATGCTAAAAGTCTGCTGGTGTAGTCCAGAGAGGTGTCGTTGACGATACCAGCAAGAGAAATGAAAAGTTCACCAAACAAATCGGTAACTCTGGATGTAAGCGATTGACCTGAAGATTGAATGCCGTCCAAGTAATGAGAGACGCTAAGAGAGCCTAAGAGCTGGTGGCGGGGTGCAGCGAAGTGACAGAGGGAAAGGAGATTGCGAAGGTAAATGAGTCCCTGTTCACGAGATTTGGCACGCGTCGCTTGCACTCTCAATACACGTTCCCAATCTTTAACAGTGATTGACTGGTTGGTGGTAAAGGCGACCACTCCTTGGATCGGGCTTGTAGGCGGGGGTTCATCTCGTTTTGTGCGATTGTGTCGCAGCACCGTATGCTCCCATTCAGCATAAGCATGAAGCCATGAGCGAAGCTCTCCAACACGTTGTGAGAAGGACTTGTTGTCTTCCTCCTCAGTGGCGCGTTGCAATACTTTCTGCTGGGCAGACTCCGTTGTAGGCAGATGTGACATTGATTTGGTCAGATAACCACGATCAGCACCTTCTTTTGAGCCAGGTGCAGAAGCGCGCAAGCTCTTCGACTCGTTTTTCACAGTCGCGTAAGGGTTGGAGCTATCTGCAGCAGGATGTTTGACCGTTCGGTTTGAAGGGAGAAGCTTGATTAAGAACGATGCGCGCTCGATAACAGGGGCACAGAGCAACTCGAAAATGTCAGGGGGAGCTTGAGCGCCAGCCTTCTTTAACGACTCCATCAACGCAATCTCTTCTTGAAGCTTTTGCATTAAGCGTTTGATCGTTTCCTCGTTATTCACAGGGTTCGGTTCAATGCCTTGCATGTCACAAAAGTCATAGAGACGGTCAGGTGTTCGTTGGACGAGTTCACTGAAAGCATCAAAGTCGTTCACCTTATCTTGTACGGCCACTTGCCAAGTCTTTTGTAATTCTGCTCTGCGAGTTAACAAAGAAGCCAATGCGGCAGATTTCTTGGCGATGAATGAGAAGCGACCGACGTGAGAACTAGAAAGAGGCGCACGATCGACAAGAGCCTTGGTGAAGACTTGAGCATCGTCTGCCAAACCTGCATGCTTCATCATCGCAGCAAGGGCATAACGTTCAGCGCGCTCCAAGGAGGCCTTGGCAGAGGGCCGGGCATGAGGACGAGGCCCACCTTGGCTTTTAATCCAAGCGTAAAGCGCATCAGCTTGCTTGCCCTCGGCGAAAGCCTCGAGCCAACGAATTTTCTCAGCGTTTTGGGGGTTTTCATCGATACCACCATTAATCAAACGGGTGTCGAGCCAATCTTGGCATTGGCGCTCCTTTTCAGAGGTGGGTTCGCCTTCTAAAAGTGTCACAACGCATTTACGAGCTAACAAAGCCAACGAAGATTGCAGATCCAGCAACCAACCTGAAGCAAATTCGCACTCTACAGGTGCCGTTTTCTTCGTTTTGAAGCTCTTGGAATGGCTGCGAAGCGAAAGTTGCTGATCAGCAAGCGCCACCTCCGGCATCATTTGGTTGAATCTGTCAACCGAACTGAGCAATTCACAGAGCTTATCAAAGACGTTTACAACAAAGGCAGGGTCTTTGACGTGAGCCTTACGAGACAAAGCTTGCAACAGTGAAGGCAACAAAGTTCCAAGGACTGAACACTCTAAAACTACCTGAGCTGCCTTGTATTGCGCAGAAGGTAACTCGTTTTCAGCAGAGTTGGATGGTAGAGAGAAGAGAACTTGGAAATTCGACAAGGCGGCCAACAGTTCCACCACAGACTTGGAAACGAGGTCAAAGTAGTTCACAACAATACCCTTGAGGTAGGTCAAAGAAACAACTTCCATTTGCAAGGAGAGCAGAAGGCGCAAGGTAGGGCTCACGGAGTGCTGAGAAAGATGCGCTGATGCAAGATCGGTGGCACCAAATACTCGCTTCAACCGGTCTAGAGAATCCGATACGGATTGGCGAAGCAAAACAGCGAAAAGGGAGGAAGAATGAGGGTGGAAAGGAAGCTCTCGAGGACCAAATCCAGCCTTATCCTTCAAACCGGAGTTCGATGAGGCCAATGGGGTGCTTGCGGTCAACGTTTTCTTCACTTTTCCATCCGGTTGATCAATATCCATCATCATCTTGGCATCTTCCAACAAAATTTCATGAACGCGGTAATAGGTGGCCAATGAAGTCATAAGCTTGTCATGGAGATAGAAACGTCCTGGAATGGCCCTTTCAGTCAAGTTCTTCAAGAAGTCAATCTGATACTTGGGTTGAGGGAAGAAGGTAAAGAAACCCACGCAGAGGCATGCAGCCGCTTCTTGCACGATCGTGCTTTGAAGGTGAGGAGATTTAGCCAAAACAGAGGGTAAACCAGCAGGCTCAGCGAGAGAAACAAGCAAGTCGCGGAGATCGTTAAAGAGAGTTCGTTGGTCTTCTCGGACCTTGTTGGACTTACCAGTGCTGCAAAAGAAGTGGAGGTTGAGTTTCAAAAGGCGTAAGAAGGACAGCATAACAGAGCTCGTCTGGTCGAGTGAGGTTGCTTCATCGGCTTGCTCAATGATGTTCAGCGCGTGTCTCAGATTATCATACAAAGAGGCAATGGTTTCGGTGGTAGCACTGGTAGTGAAGTTGAAATCCGTTTGCACTGAAACGTGGGATTCGTCGACCATGGCGTGACCCTTGTAACCCCAATGATGACGCGCCAAGCGATCCATAGAGGCTGTAATCACACAAATGCACTCCAAAGCGGTCAAATTTTCTTTGAGCGTGCGTTCTATGACCACAGAAGATTGCTTAGGGAGACCCAAAATTCTAGCCTTTTTCGGAGCGCCGGCCCACACGTCCAAGTTGTTCAGGGTGACTTCAGGAGAAAGTGAAGGGAGTTGCGGGAAGGCATAAGGCGGGACCTTGGGCGCGGCCGAGTCGATTTGCATGGCAGAAGAGGCAACATCTTCGTAGCACGGGGTGGGACCCATATTGTGGTAACGAGCACAGCGAGTGTTCTCACCACGGAAGGCCCAAATAGAGCCCGAAGAGGGGTCATAGGTAAAGGCATCGCGAGCATCGAGAGGACGCGCTTCGGCTGAGAAAGGCGGAGTAATTTCCGGCAGGGGTTTGCCATCGATCAGCGAGTAGACGCGGAATTGTGCCGTGCCATTCCTGCAAACGGCGACGAGATGTAGGCCGTTGGTATAGAAGGAAATGCTACCGAAATTGGCTGGCAACAGCTCATCACCCGACGCGATCGATTGTTGCAATGCGGCCAGGGGTGACGATGCGGTGACACGGGCAGGAATTTCCAAAGAACGCAAGGGTGAGATGGTCAAAATGTTCGCCAACTCAGGGATTAGCTGCATGGATTCGGTGAGCGCAGGCGCGGGCGAAAGCACCGAGACATCAAACCACTCCACGCACACCACACTGGTGACGGCATCTTCCTCTTCTTTCGAACGAGGACGTGTCGCATCACGCGACGCATTGCGGCTGCTAGAACCACGACTGCGGCGCTGAGGAGAGTGTTCGCGCTCGTATTGCTCGTCTTCATCGCCGCCTTGTTCCTCCTCTTCAGAGCCAACGGACTCGCCGTCGTCGTCTTCATTAACTTCGTCCTCGTCCAATTCCGAACCGTCTTCATCCTCATCGCTCGAGATGGAGTCCGAGGGATTTTCGTTGGCCAACAACGATGGCTCGGGCGGTGCATAAGAAGCTTGTTCACCAAAGCGTTCTGAACCGACTGGGTTCAAAAATTGCAAACCAGGTGGGGGGTTCCACGACGAAGAGGCGACATTGCCTCGGAATTGGTCACCAAACGAAAAGCCGGGGAAATCGCCACCCGCATTTGCGGAACGCTCACCTAAAAACAAGGGCATAGACGATGCATTGGGGAACTGAATGCCATTGCTCGCCAAACCACTCGAGGCACCAAACGGCGACGCGAACTGAGAGCCAGAAGAAAGGCCAAAAGAAGATTGTCCACTCGCTTGCAGTTGCTGTTGCATTTGTTGTTGTAACGATTGTTGCTGTTGGAGCGTGGATTTGGTACCCTTACCACGCTGCTTACCGACGAACATGAGATATTTTCCATCCGAAATCATTCTACTTTGCATCGACAAGGAGCTATCGTCAACTCGAATAGTGGTCGTAGGAAGCAATGTTTCAGTAGAAATCACCAAAATAACGTGGCAGATGCGGGGTAGAGGAGGACCACTGCTAGCACCAGAAGAAGCTGGTTGGGCTCCAGTATTATCACCAGCTTGCGATTTAGTGTCCAACTTGGCTGGGCGGTAAGTTTCATAAGAAAGTTCGGGGGACCAGTAGTACAGGGTATTGCCAATACAGACCAAAGAGCACCACTTATCAGAAGCTCTAAAGGAAGCGTTCGTGGCGTAGCAGTGACCACGAATGGTTTGATGTAAACCTGTGCCTACCTTAACCAAACCAAATGGTGACTGAATATAGAGGTATTTACCATCGGTAGCCACAGCAGACGAAGATTGACTGTCGGCGATGAATGCAAAGTTCTCCGAGTGTCGCGAGGCCAAGGACGAAGGATTATATTTCGCACCACCCTGGGCAAGTAACTCCAAGGTCCAAGCATCCTCAAGCAGCTCAAAGGGGAGAGGAATATCGAGATCTTTACCATGTTCAATTAATTGACGAATAGAAGCACCCACCGGCAACGTGACAGGCGATGAAGCCTTTTTACTGTTGAAATGGACCTTAAATAAGATATCCAAGAGATGGAACAAATGCTGAGCACGACCCTGAGAGATGACGAGACTCAATAAGGCTATGAGTGCTTGCGACTTGGCAGCCGTCTCCACACTATAATCATTGGATTCAATTTGACGAGAAATGAAAGTCTTGAACGCATCAAGCACGTCGCTGGGCTCACGAGACAAGGCGAGAGGGGGAAGAGTGCCAATCGTTTTAATCACAATATCTAACGTCTGGGCGCACAGTTTGTCGTAGTTGGCACCAGGTATGGTAGATAAGGCTTCAATTAACGGGAACATAGTAAGGACACCCAAACGAACGATGGCAGGGACTGAACTTTCAGAAGGTTCGATTTTAGAACCACCTCGGCCCTTGTTGCGCTTGCGACGGGCTTGAGAAGCGAGCGCCGTGTTGTGAACGTCCTGTTGGACCATGGTGCGGTGATGCAGGATATTGATGAATTCAGACTCACCCTTGCTGAGGAGATCTTTAAGCTCAGCAGTCCATTGTTCGATGGCACGCTGTTGGAAGTCAGCGGGAGGCCGTTCAAGGATGCCTACAAAATTTTGTGTTGCATCAGACTCAGCCGCGTTGAAACGAGGTCCGCTCTTGCTTAAAAAGCTACTCATATCACCGATATTTTCGTATTTACGCTCTACCAGCGGTGCTTGATGTAGGTACGGCAGCTCATCCTGTGCTGAACCCTCTCTAAGCCCGCTGAGACCTTCCATAATGCGCAAAGCTTTCTTGTCGAAATACTGGCTTCTATACGCAATGTCAGGGAACAGAGGGGAGCAACGGATGAAACAGACCTTGTACTAACGAAAAGAGGCCAAATGTAGGCAAGCC
>JGI24216J29974_1001780_pt1 | contig 14954 bp, 12 predicted proteins | sample EnhBioin_Aerobic_2_FD_29974 | JGI IMG/M metagenome (IMG submission 29974) | reverse complement strand
CGGGTGCCGAGGCCTTCAAAATTGCTGTTGGGGCCATCCCCATGCTAGTGCTGTCACTGGTGGTGGTTATCGCCTTGAAGCGTTTTGGTGTCATTGATCTGCTCACAGAATGGCTGACTCCGCTCCTCACCATCATGTCCATCGACCCCGTTCTGATCCTGCCCTCACTCACCAAATATCTGGCCGGTGGAACATCGATGATGGGAGTGATGGATGACCTTCGCCGCTCGGGTCAAGTTAGTGTTGAACTGCTCAATGCCAGCGCTGGATTTTTAATTTCCCCATTCGACCTGCCTGGGGTTGCTGTCCTTATCTCAGCCGGAAGACGTATAGCCTCCGTATGGAAGCCGGCTGCCTGCGGAGCCTGCTTCGGCATTGCCCTGCGCACTGTGGGACACGCCTACTTTGGATGACCATTGACTGACCTTTACCACGCCGAAGGCCGAATGGGTCTTGTGGTCGTACGCGGACAGGCAGCTTGTACATTTCATTTGATGACCAGGGGCCAAACTGACATGCAGAGCTTCAGGTAATCGCTGCGCCGCTTGCTTCACGCCATTCGTCCACAACAATACCGCTGCGGGTGCTGCTACAGATCCCGGCAACGCCCCCGACCCCAGCCCCGTCCTGAAACGACCCGTCGGTCGTCCCTTACCCAAGCCGCCTCCGGGCGACCATTTGAGCCCCTCGAACCCGCCTCGCGCGGGTTCTTGCTATTGGCGATCCACATGAGTAAGCACCTGCGCGAGCTTCAGCAACGAAGGCCAACGAGTCGATCCTGTTCGGTGCCGGCAACGGCATCGCGGATGACCCTGGCGCGCGGCGCCGTTCCTCGCCCATTGCGACCCCCTGATGATCGCCGCATAATGCGGCAGCGGTGGACGCAGCACCATCGCGGTTCTCTTTTGCTGCGTCATTGAAAGGAGACGAGACATGGCTGGCAAGAAAGCCCTTTTTGTGGGCATCAACAAGTTTGCGAACTACTCGCAGTTCACCCTCAACGGCTGCGTCAATGACGCCAAGGACATGGCGGCTCTCTACAAGGACCTGCTGGGATTCAAGACCACCGAGATGAGCACGCTCACCGATGCCCAGGCAACCAAGGCCAACATCATGGCCAGACTCAACGCCATGGTCGCCGACGCGAAGGCCGGCAAGCTCAACTATCTCGTGTTCAGCCTTTCATCGCACGGCACCCAGATGAACGACACCAGCGGCGACGAGCCGGACGGCAAGGACGAGGCCTTCGTTCCGCATGACATCGCCGAGAAGAACGGCGCCTGGGACCCGGCCCGTATCATCAGTGACGACGAATTCCACGATCTTTTCGTGCAACTGCCGGCCAGCGTTCTGCTGGAAGTCTACCTCGATACCTGCCACAGCGGTACCGGTCTGCGCGGAGCCGAGTTCGGCCTGCATGCGCCGAAAGCCCGTTACATCGCTCCGCCCGACCATGAATTCGAGCAGAAGACGGCCAGGATGCGTGGCTTCGCGCTCGACCGCCCGCCCGCGGGCAGTGCCAAGAAGGGGGCCGCCGAGGCCAGCAAGGCGGCCGTCGCCGGGGCGCACCACGTTCTGTGGACGGGCTGCAAGGCCAACCAGACGAGTGCCGACGCCTACTTCAATGGTCGCTACAACGGTGCCTTCACCTACTATTTCGTGAAGGTGATGCGCGATACCCAGAACAAGCTTTCGCGCAAGGAGGTGATCGCCAAGATGCGGGCGCTGATGAAGAGCGGTTTCGCACAAACCCCGCAACTGGAAGGCAATGCCACCAACCGCGGGCAGGCGATCGTCTATTGACCGGTAGCTGGTGTCGGTAAGGCGGGGGTTCCTGGTGGAGCCCCCGCTTCGTTTCCGGCCCTGGGCCAACCAGGGCTCGGCACTGGCGACGCCGGTCGGTGCGGTCGCCGAACCGGCATGCCGATTACGGTCGGGCAGTCGCAGTCATTTTCGCGTCAGCTCGTGATCTGCATCCGGCCGAGATAGTCGCGCTTGCTGAGCGGCACGCCCCGCATGCGCAGCATGTCGTACGCGGTAGTGGCATGGAAATGCAGGTTGGGCAGCGAGAACGACATCAGAAAGCCCTCGGCGGTAAAGGGTATGCTGCGTTCGCCGAACTTGAATACGACATCCTTGCCCTGCATCGCGTCGACCGTTTCCCGCGTGAGCTTTTCCAGTGCCGAACGCGCGTCGGCGACGATGGCCTGCAGCGCGGCGTAGTCCTGGTCCGCCATGCCGGTCGGCGGCGCGAACACCCCGGATTGCACGCCGTCGATGGCGCCTTTCGAGTGGTGTGCCACCGAGATGATCTGAAAGCGGAACGGCAGCATGTCCGGGTACAGGCGCATCTCGACGATGTCGTTCGGATCGGTGCCTGTCTCCCGGCAATGACTCGCGCCCTTGTCGAGAAAGCCCGAGACGGCTCCGAGCACCTGCAGAAACGATGAAACGCTGACGTCGTAAAGGGGAATGGCCATGCTATGTCACCTCCGTAAGTCCTGGTTGCGAAAACCGGCAATGGCCCCCCGCCGCCTCCTTGCGCGCTCGCGGTCCGTCCGGCAAATCACCAGCGCCCGATGCGCCGGTACTTCTTGCTGCAAGCCGCGGTCAGTGACGACGGCGTCGACTCTCGCCTCGCTGTCCCCGGCATCGGTCACCCCGGACTGTTTGTGGTGCGGCACGGCAGGCAGTATAGGATAGGAGTCCGCAGCGAGCGCCGTCAATCGCGAAATCAGAACGAATCCGGGTACAGCCGCGCGAGGATGGTGCGTGCGACTTGCGCGAGCAGCGGCCGCGCATGCCGGGCGATAGCGGGGGTGGACGAATCGGCCGCACGGCCGTCCCACACCGTGACCAGTGCGGCGGCGTTCTCGGCGACGACGCCGGTGACCAGCGGTTGCCAGAACGACGGGTACTCGGTTTCGTGCCATTCGCCGCGCCCACGGCCGTAATGAGCGACGGCGAGATAACGCAGTAGCAGAGCGACGACGAGTTCGCTGAGGAACGCCTCGTCCCAACGCAAGGTGGTGCCGAGCCGGCCGCGTGCGCGGTTTACGCCGCGCGCCATGCCGGCACCACCGAGCGCACCCAAGACGGCACCGGTGAGCAGGCCGGCACCAAAGGTGAGTCCGCCGGCCATCAGGTCGGCACCCAGTCCGGTCAGGGCGCCGGACAGCGCGCCACCCATCAGCGCGGCCTTGCCGGCGTTGACCGGTGCGGCCAGTGTCACCGTCCGCGCCATCCTGCCGAGCAACTCGCTTCCCGCCTGGCCCTCGAGTTCGTGGATGGCGAGCAGGCGGTCCATACTCGCCCGCAGGTTCGCGTCCAGGCGCGCGGCGAGCGCCTGCACGGCACGCGCCTGATCGCCACCGCCGTCGTCGCGGCCGACGCCGATGGCGCGGCCAAGATCGCGCAACGCGCCCTGCAGCCGCTTCTCCGGCAGCGTCTCGCAGTCCGCAACGGCGCGTGCCAGGGTTTCCGCGAGCAGCGCCATCGCCGCGTCGAACTGGGCTTCCCGCCGCACTTGCCAGGCGGCGACGAGGCGTCCGTAGGCGGCTGTGCGCTCAACCGGCAGGACGCCGCCGACGGCGCGCAACAAGGTGATCTCCTGCACCCAGCAGCGGGCGAAGGCATCCAGTGGCAGCACCGCACGGACGAATCGATAGCCGGCCAGCGCTCCATGCCAACGCTCCCGATCGGCTGCCTCTTCGTCGCCGGGACGCGGACGGCCGGTCTGGTTGAGCAGCACGATGACCGGTTTGCCGATCCATTCGAGAACGGAAAGTTCGGGCGCCAGGTAGCCCACGTCCGCCGGTTCCTCGGATGCGTTCACCAGGTACAGCACGACGTCAGCCTGTTCGCGCACGTTGCGCACCGCCTGCTGCGAGAGCCAGAACGCGCGATCGCGGAAACGATCCCAGACCTGCGCCAGGAACCAGCCGATGGGGTTGCCTTGCTGCTGCAGACGCCTGGCCAGGCGGGCGCTGTCGCCGAATCCCGGGGTGTCCCAGAGCAGCAGTTCATCGCCTTCCGGCGTGCTGATCAGGGAATGGCCGGTGGCCTCGAGGGTGACGTGCGGCGCGTCGCGAACCTCGCCGACATCGCGCCCGAGCAGGGTGCGCGCGAGCGTCGTCTTGCCGGCATTGGTGTGCGAAATCAGCGACAGGGAAATGCGATCGGTACTCATCCGGCAGCCTCGAGGCGACGTTCGATCTCGCTCTGTGCAGCGGCCAGGTCGGGTGTGGTCAGATCAAGAAATATCGGCACCAGGGCGAGGTCGGCAAATTGCGCCCGCCATGCCGACCGACGCTCGGCGAGTCGCCGCTCGTCGGCGGCGAAACGGGCGCGCCACGGGCCTTCATCGACGAGCAGGAGCACTGGCGCCCCGCTCGCGAAGGACCGCAGCGCGCGCACGAAGGCACCCTGCGTTTCGCTCTCCGGCGTAGCCGCCAGGCTGAACAGGGCGAACACCGGGGAATTGCCGTCGAGTCGGGCAGCGCTCGGCGGCGCGTCCTCTTCGCCATAACTCACCGGCGGCGTGCAGAGTATCGCGCTGCTGCTGCCGAAGATGCGCGCGAGCACGCGCTGCAGCCCGGCCAGTGCGGCCGGCAGCGGGTGGTAGCTGTACGGAATGACCGTCAGGTTCAGCGGTGCCGAGCGGTAGCCGCGCAACAGGCGTTGGAAATAGGGGTCGTCGAAACGGTCGATCAGGTCTGCCGATCGCTGTCGTTCGATCAGGGCGTTGAGCAGCGCCAGAAGGAGCCGTGGAGCCACCACCACGATGACGATCGTCGCCGCCAGGCGATGCAGCCAGAGCGCTGCGTTTTCCGTGGGCGGCGAGACGCCGAAACGGATGGCCGCCAGCGCCTCGACATCCGGCAGGGGTTGGCCGGTGAGCCACACGCCGGGTGCCAGCATCAGCGCGAGCAGCCGATGAACGGCCTCGCTGCCGAGAAAGGTGCTTTCCCAGCCGGCGCGGTACTCGAAGGCGAGGCCGCGGAGATAGAAGCCGGCGACGACGCCGACCGCAAACAGTGCGGCAGCAAGGTGGAGTATGCGCGTGGCCCGCGAGGCATAGAGAGGCGCCGCGACGGTACTCCAGTCGCTGATCAGGCGGGCCAGCACCGACGCCGGCAGGTGCATCCCGCGCTGACGCAGCCAGCCGTCCCTACCCGTCGCCCAGTGCACGAGAATACGCCGCACGGTGCTCCAGGCCGGCGCTTGGCCAAGCTGGTGGCGCAGCCAGCCGACGACGATCAACAGGTATACCGTCAGGTTCCACACGAGCAGCCCGAGGATTGGCGGCGCCAACAGATTGATGCGTTGCCCACCCCCGAGGTGGTCGATGACGACGCCGGCCAGAAACGCCAGGACGATCACTGCCGTGCCGATCCAGGGACGCCAGCCGAGTCCGTCGACGGCGGCAACGAAAGCCTGGTCGCGGCTACGCAAGCGCTCGAAGGCCAGGCCGGCGCGGCGGGCGACGAAGGCGGCCGGACTCGCCCCTTCGCCGACGACTTCGGCCGCCGCGTGGCTGGCCCACGCGCGGTCCTCGTCGGTCCACAGGCGGCCGTCCCGGTCATCTGTCTCCACCACGCGTAGCGCAGTGGTCAGCAGGGCCTCGCGTTCGTTCATCGGCCAAGGATAGCAAATCCCCGGCCGGCGGGTTCAGTTGGTCGCCCGCGATTGCAGCCGGAACACGCCTTGCTGGACCAGACCCGGGCTTTCGGCCTGGTACTGGCCCGAGAAACTGCCCGCCGAGCACGCGCCGGCCATTTTCAGCAGGAAGCCTTCATTCATCCATCCCTGCATCAGGCACTGACCCCCCTGATACTGACCCTGCAGGACGCCGGTCGCGTACAGGGGTGGGAAGACGCGGATCGCGGCGGTGACGCCGCTGCCGGAGCGACGCAGCTGAAACTGCACCTGAGCGGTGGTACCGACGGTGAGGTTGGTGGCGGTGCCCTGCATCATGACGTCAAACGCCGCCTGCACCTGCGCATCGGGGGCGGCAACCGGCGGCGCGGGCGAGGCTTTGGCCGGTTGGCGCTCGACCGGTGCCGCCGGCCGCGCCGGTGGCGGCTGCGGCTGCGCCGCCGGCTCCTTGGCGGCCGGCTCGCGCTCCTTCAACGAGGCGGTCTTCAGCGCCGCTACGCGACGTCGGGCAATGGCCGCGAACTTGCCGTCCGGGTACTGCTTGAGGTAGTCCTCGAAATCCGCCGGATCCTGGCTGGTCCGTACAGATTCCCAGAGCGAAAGCTGCACCGCCATCGGATCGACGCCCGCCGCTTTCGGCTGGGCGGCCGGCGCCGCCTGCGGCTGGACGACCACCGTGGTGGGTCCGAGGAAATAGTAATCCTGAGTCAGCGACGAATGGTCCCAGGGTATCTGCTTGCCGTTGGTCTGCTCCTTCACCTGCTGGCGCACCCGAGTGAGCATCTGCCGCACTTCCAGTCCCGGCGCCGCCAGGTTCTTCAGCAGCGCTTCGGTGAATGGACTGTGGTCGGCCTTGCCGTCCTCGGCGACATTGCCCGGTTGGGTGGCGAAGACGATCAGCGAGCCCTCACCGGCGGCGATCTGGGCCAGGCCACGACCGACGGCGGCGGAACGTGTTCCCATACTGCGGGCCAGGGAACGCGAAAAGGGGTTGTCGCGGCAGGCGTCGAGGAAAACGAGACTGATCGGGGTTGACGTCTCCATCTGCGTCAAGACCAGGTCGGCATCGACGGCGGCGAAAGGCAGCGAGCGCTCGTTGTCGATCTTGGCATCCGCCGGCACCAGGTAATTGCGTCCGCTGACCTGGAGGCCATGACCGGCGTAGAAGAACAAGCCCACCTTGGCCCCCTGCAACTGGTCGCCAAAGCGCTTGACTGCCTGTTCCAGACGCGTCTTGTCCGGATCGATGGCCAGTTCCACCTGGAAGCCGAGTTTCTTCAGCGAGTCGGCGAGCGCGCGCGCGTCCTTGGGCGGGTTGGGTAGCGGCGGCGCATTCTGATAGGCGCCGATGCCGACGACCAGCGCCACCTGGCCCTTGCCCGGCGTAGCCGCCGGCGCGGCTGCCAGCGCACCACAGCCGAGCCACAAGAGAATCGTCGCCAACAGGCGCAGGCACCGCCGCACAGCAGGCATCCCCATCTCCCCAGGATCAATGACAAGGGGAAATCATACACCTCGTCGGGCTGGCTGCGCTGATCGCGCGCATCGGCGGCATCGACAGCATCGACTGCCGGCGAACGCCACTGCCGACGCCGCCGCTGCTCACTGCGACAACAGGTCGTAGAGGGCAGCGAACTCGCCGGTCAGCTTGTGCCGCGGATCGAGGTGGATCATCGGCAGCGCCTGATGGTGCGACTCGCGAATCTTGATCGACGCCGACAGAAAAGCGTCGAGGATCGGCAGTCCCTCGCCGCGCAGTTCATCGACCAGACGCAGCGGCAGGTTGGCCCGCGTCTGATAGTGGTTGACGACGATGCCTTCGACACGCAGGGCACGGTTGTGGTCCGCCTGAATCTCGCGCACGTTGTCCATCAGCGTGTACAGCGCACGGCGCGAGAAATCGTCGCAATCGAACGGGATCAGGCAGGTATCGGCGGCGATCAGTGCCGAGCGGGTGAAGAAATTGAGCGCCGGTGGTGTATCGATGAAGATCTCGTCGTAGCCGGCAAGCTTGTCCAGCGATTCGCGCAGTTTGTACATCTTGTAGCGGGATTCGAGCTTGACCTGCAGTTCCTCGAGGCGGGAGTCCGACGGCAGCACGTCAAGATTCGCGAAGGGCGTGTGAATCACGTAGGCATCGAGCGCCTCGGGAAACAGGCGATAGCCGAGGATATCGTCGAAGTAGTGGGCAAGCGTCTTCTTCTGTTCGTCCAGCGCCTTGCCGAGCACATAGCGGGAAGCATTGGCTTGCGAATCGAGATCAATCAGCAAGGTCCTTCGACCGCGTGCCGCCGCAATGGCGGCAAGGTTGCAGGCGATGGTCGACTTGCCCACCCCTCCCTTCTGATTGAAGACGACCCGGCGCATGACAGTTCCCCCATCGCAAATAAGGATTTGATGGAAGTGTAGTCACTTCGGGGGCAGCCGTCGAGGACCCGGATCAGGAGGATGGCCGCCGGCTCAGCAGGCGGCGGCGAGGATCTGCTGCAACCAGCCCTCGATGTCCCGCAGCTCCTCCATGCATACGGTATGTTCAGCGGCGTAGCCGTGCCACTGCACGGCGTAGCCCTGCGCCTTGAGCAGCTTGGCCGAGCGCTTGCCGAAATCGTAAGGTATGACCGGGTCGTTACGTCCGTGCGCCATGAAGATCGGCACGTCGCGATTGGCGGGATGCGCTTCCGCAGGCAGCGTATCGACCAGCGGCAGATAGCACGACAGCGCGAGGACGCCTGCCAGTCGCTGAGGGTGGCGCAAACCCGTATGCAGGGCGATCACTCCGCCTTGCGAAAACCCGGCCAGGACGATGCGTTCGTCGGGGATGCCGCGGGCGTTCTCGCGGGCGATCAGTGCTTCGATCTGCTCGGCCGACTGGCGTACACCCTCGGCCTCCTCACGCCCCGGCGCGAAATCCGGCGACACGATGTCGTACCAGGCGCGCATCACGTAGCCGCCGTTGATCGTCACCGCCCGCATCGGTGCATGCGGAAAGACGAAGCGGATTGCCGGCAACTGGTCGAAATCGAACTCGTCGACAATCGGCTCGAAGTCATGTCCGTCGGCACCCAGCCCGTGCAGCCAGATGATCGCGCACTGCGGCGAGTCCCCGGTGCGGCATTCGACGGCAGGAAGCAACAGCGTATCGGCGGTACTGGGTGTCGGCTTGGCGTTCATGTCATCGGTCCTGGTTCTTTTCGGCAGGCGCCATTCTAACGGTCCGTGCTGCGCAACACACTGCCGATGACGAACGACGGCTGCCGCCGCGTGGCCATTGGCTGTGCGTTGTCTGGCTCGCGATCAGGATTTCCGGATCTGGGCGATGATCGCCTTGGTGATCGCCGCCGTGCCATCCTTGCCACCGAATTCGACCGGGCAAACGATGGTCAGCGCCTTTTCGACGGCGTGCTCGAGGATGCGCGCGCCATGCGCGAGGCGCGGTTCGCCGTGCTGGTCGGCCAGCCAGTCGAGCATCAATGCCACCGAGAGAATCTGCGCCACCGGGTTGGCCAGACCCTGACCGGCAATATGTGGTGCGCTGCCGTGCGCAGGCTGGAAGACGGCGTGCTTTTCGCCGATGTCCGCCGATGGCGCGAGACCCAGGCTGCCGACGACACCCGCGGCAAGGTCGGAGAGGATGCCGCCGAAGGCATTCTCGGTGACCAGCACGTCGAACTCCCAGGGCGACTTGACCAGCTTCATGGCGGTCGTGTCAACGTAGGCATAGTCCGCCGAGACGGACGGATGACGTTCAGCCACCTCGCCGAAAATCCGCCGGAAGAAGGCCATCGAGGTTAGGGCGTTGGATCTGTCGACACACAGTACCTTGCCCGGTCGTCGCCGGCTCTTGGCGCGCCGCTCGGCGACGCGGAAGGCAAACTCGGAAACCCGGCTGGTGCCGTTGCGCGAAATCATCATCGTCTCCCAGGCGACGCGGTCGTCCTCGATCGTGCCGCGACAACGCGAGTAGAGGATCCCTTCGGTCTGTTCACGAACGAGGACGAGGTCGATCTGGGAGGCGCGCTTGTCGACCAGCACCCGCGGCAGGCTCGGGTAGCTGCGGATCGGACGCAGCCCGGCGTACAGGTCCATCTCGACGCGCAGATCCAGCTGGGTGGTGACCTCCGTGCCATCGGAGTAGCGGACATGCGGCAGGCCAATCGCACCGAGCAGCACGGCATCGGCCTTCTTGCACGCAGCCATGTTCTCATCGGAGAAAGCCGTACCGGTCTTCTGGTAATGCGCAGCGCCCCCTTCGAGATGCCAGAAATCGAAGCCGATACCGCCCATGCGCTCGTTGAGGACCTCGAGAACGTGCAGGCTGGATGCGACGATCTCGGGGCCGATTCCATCCCCGGGGAGGACGGCGATATGGAAACGCAGATCTTTCTTCATTGTTGTGATTTCCTGGTTCCGGCGGGGACGGCTGCCGGTGCCTGCCACCCCTGGGCGAGGCGGCGTCGGCCCGCCACGGGGCCAGCACACATACATAAATAAAACCGGCAGCGGGGTCAAGCATTTTCTGCCGTGCGCTTTCCCTTTCGGGGTTACGAGCAGACCCCAGGCGGGCAGGTGAGCCGACGCGCGCACGCTGCAGCCGGCCGCGAGCGCCGCCGGGATGGCTTTGCCATCGCGGGTTCGTACGTGCTACGTTTCATGTTCCCAGCACCCGTCGGAGGACACCCGCATGGCTTTCAATCCCGCATCACGCGTTCAGGATTATCTGGTGTTCGGCGAGTTCGGCGACGTCAACCCGTCGATCACCGACTCGTCCACCTACACTTTCCTGAGTCCGGAGCGAATGGCGGAGCTGTTCGAACACGAGATCGAGGGCTGCTTTCTCTACTCACGCCATTTCAACCCGACCAACAAGTATCTGGCCAGCGCGCTGGAGCGGATGGAAGACGGCGAATCCGCGCAGGTCATGGCGTCGGGGATGGGCGCGATCAGCACCACGCTGATGACGCTGTGCGGCGCCGGCGACGAGATCGTCTGCGGTCGCAGCATCTACGGAGGCACCTATGCCTTGCTCAAGAATCTGCTGCCGCGCTTCGGCGTGAACACCCGCTTCGTTGACCTCTGCGACCACGATGCCGTCCGCGCGGCGATGACCCCGCGTACGCGCGTCCTGTACTGTGAATCGCTGAGCAATCCGCTACTGGAAGTCAGCGACCTGCCCGCGCTCGCAGCCATCGCGCATGCCGGCAGCGCGCGACTGGTGGTCGACAACACCTTCACGCCGATGATTCTGTCGCCACTCCGTCACGGTGCGGACGTCGTCGTGCATAGCCTGACCAAGTTCGTCAACGGCACCAGCGACTGCGTCGCCGGTTGCGTCGTTTCGTCGCGCGAATTCATCGCCCGACTGAACGACATCAATGCCGGCCCGAGCATGCTCCTCGGTCCGGTACTCGACAGCACGCGCGCCGCGAGCATCCTGAAGAACCTACATAGCCTGCACGTGCGTCTGCGCCAGCACGGTGCCAACGCGCTCTATCTGGCGAGCCGGCTCGAAGCGTTGGGCTACCCGGTGCACTACCCGGGGCTGGCCAGTCATCCCCACCACGCACTCCTGGCGCGGCTGATGAACCACGGCTATGGCTGGGGCGGAATGCTGACGCTCGATGCTGGCAACCATGCTGCCGCCAATCGCCTGATGACGCTGCTGCAGCGCGACAAGGTCGGCTACCTGGCGGTGAGCCTCGGCTACTTCAAGACGCTGTTCACGACGCCCGGCCACAGCACGTCGTCCGAGATCCCGCTCGATGAGCGCGCAGCCGCGGGCCTGAGCGACGGACTGATCCGTTTCTCGATCGGCCTCGACGAAGATATCGCTCAGACGATGGTCCGCATCGAAGACTGTCTCGCCGAGGCCAACGTGATGCCCGCAGCCGGCGCTGGTGTCTGACGCGTCGGACGAGTCGGTGCTCTGCGGCGGCGACTCCCAAGGTCGGGAAGCCGAGGGCGGAGCCCCGAATGCTGCTTTGCACCTGCGGCCTTGAATGCTGCCGATCGGGCGGTAAGCCTGTAGAATACATTCCCGGGCCTGTAGCTCAGTTGGTCAGAGCAGAGGACTTAGCGAGGTCGTTCCCAACATCGTCCGATGTCGGGCTGGCCTCAAGGGTTGCCCGTGATCAGATTCGGTCTGGTGGCGGGTAGAACTGGTCAAAGTCGGTGAACGCTAACTCCATCAGGACAAGCCAATACCGAGCCAAGTCCCCTGCAGGAAGGGGAAAGGTGTAGAGACTAGACGGCCAGCCTGTAACGGGAAGGTATAGTCCAGACCACAAACTCACCCGAGGCGACGAAAGCCGTAGTGGTAAGCATAATCCTTTGGTCCAGGGTTCAAGTCCCTGCGGGCCCACCAGACACGAAGCCCCCTCCGTTCTCGGTCGGGGCTTTTTGTCGCCATAACCGCATGTTTTCGCGACGTTTTTTCCAGGATGCTTTGGCTCCTCACTTCCCCAGGGGCCGGTTGTCGCGCCCGAAGGGATCCCGATTCTTCTCTTTTCTCCGTTTGACCTTTGGGTGGCCAAAGGATGGTGTCTTTGTTTTTATTGAGTTTTTTGGTGGTCAGTTGTGAAATTGCATTGCCACCCAAGCGAACAAGCGAACTCGATCCGCGTTTTTTGGCGCAATGGGTGCGTGAGGGGGCTTGGGCGGGTTCGGGGGGAATCCAGCGGAAGGGGGGCCGGGCTCTTGGCGGCGAGTGCCGATGTACCATGATAACGTTCACGCCGACGCCCTCTTTCGCACCGCACAGCATCGCCCGGATTCCTCCGCTGGCGGCTTCGACATCCTTGAGGAGGCTGGCGTCTAGGCGCGCGACATCGTCGCGGGTACAACATCTAGCACCTACACAGCGGCATCCGGTACGTGACGCCGGCTCAGCGCCACGACGGACACGATCAAGCCATTCTGGCTGTACGCCAACAACTCTACCAAGCCACGCGCAACGCCAATCCCGCTCGCTGGAGCGGCCGTACTCGCAACCGGACTGCTGTTGGCTCTGGCACCCTCAACCCCGACCGGAACTCAGCCACGCTCGATTCCTCCAGCAGCACCCAAAGTATGCCAATGGCAGCATGAGTCCCGGCGACAACCATCTTGACATTCACCGCGCAGGTGAAGGCCTCGATAGAGGAACATCCCCGAGGCGAAAACAGCGGCCAAAAAACGCACCTGCTTGAGAGCGCGTTCTTCGAGTGAATTGCTGCTTACCAGCGAGCGCGACCGCGGCCGGCCACACCCAGCAAACCCAAGGCCATCAACGCCAGGGTGCCCGGCTCCGGTACGCCTGCGCCCCGCTCCGCAATGGTAAGGCTACCGCTGGTGTAGGCGTATCTTGAACTAATCCCATTGCCATCGCTAATGTCACGCCCAGCACAAGTTGGCGTGGTAAAAGTTCCCGTGCCGCCCGGGTAGTTGTCCAAACAGAAAAAGTAAAAAATTACATCGCCTGCTGCTGTTCCTGCAGCCGAGCCAACGAAATCGCCATCCGGCGTAAACGAAATACCGTTCAAAGAGGCATTGCGCCGGTTGACGGTCGCTTTCGTTACCGAGTATCCGTTCAAGTCTTGCGCCGGTACCACCGCGGCCGAATCGCCAACAGTCAGCAATAGAGCAGTCGAATCGAACTCGAACGTATCTGCTGCGTAGGTGATGCCGCCAAATGTGACCGCGTCAAATTCGAACTGGTAATGGAACAGGGCGTGGGCTGCAGGTGCAGCGCCCAAGGTGGCCAATAGAAGAAAGAGGGCCTTGGTGATAGGTAGTTTCATATGGTGCCTCCGCGAAAGCGAACTAGTAATCCTCGAACGCCATGCGCAGGCTCCGGATAGGCCGGCTGCGGTGAACATTCTCCACATATTCGCAGACGCAAAGCAATAATTGCGCCAGCCGGCAGTGGCTTGCCCAACCGATTGAATTTACTACACTCAGTCTATCGCTCGAGGCCACGGCTTTCTCGGTGAAGGGAATTTCTTGATTCGGCTGTAAAATTTTTCGACACGTTTCGGCTGCGTTTTTCGAGGTTGGAAGCGATCAGGGACGAACTTCTGAAGGTTCAGCGCGATTTCCTCGAGCATGGGCCTGAGGCAGCGAGTCATGGCTGTTGCAGCCAAGAGCCAACGGCCGATCTGCCGCTTGATCTTGTCGATTGCCAAAGTGCGGTTGATCTTGTAGCACGAACCGGGATCGAGAAGGGCGTCGGTCGCAACATAGGCCGCCCGCGCGTTGTCGTTGGCGAACACCGCCGTTGCGCTCAACTCCTGCCACGCACCGAGCGTTGATAGACCACCCTACCGGTCAATCCCCCGGAACACCTCACGCTGCTCCCCCCAGTCCGCCGGCAACTCGTGGTTCTTCTGCGTGAAAAGTGAACAGGGGCCAGGCTCGCTTATTCGCGTTCATTTGCTGTCCTGTACGTATCAGCGGTTGCCGATGCGCCTGAGGGCCTCAGCGGCATCGACGATGGGAATGCCTTGATGGCTACCAAGGGCAGCAGATGCTTGCGATCTCCCGATGCGATCAGATCGGCGGGTGCCGAGACAGCGGCGGCGATCACTTGATCGTCGTCGATGTCGCCCGTCACCACGCGCGGCACACCGGTGGGTTCGACTAACTCGATGATCTCGACGTAATCAGCCAGCACTTCGGGGGCTGTCTTGCCGATCAGGGCCAGGCTAATCGCGTGAGTACATCGGCCAACTCTTCGAGCAGCGCCGTGCTGCTGTAGAGATGGACATCTTGCCGCTGGCCGATGGCGCTTAGCAAGTGATGCGGAGTGTCGCACCACAATAGCGCCGACAGGACCACGTTGGTGTCAAGAACGATCCGCACCTGAGTCTTGGCTGGTTGATCCAGCTTGCCGGACGAGGCGCTCGGCACGCACCGCATCCACCTCGGCGGCAATGTCGTCCTCGCTCATCGGCGCAGCGCCGGCGGCTTCGAGTGCCGGCGCGATGGCCAGCAAACGATTCAGCGCGTTCCTCTTCCTGGCCTTGGTGGCTAGGAACTCGACGAAATCTTCCACCTCGGCCACCTGCTGTGGCGAAAGTGTTCTGATCTTCGACATCAAGCTTTGTTCGAACGTCGCTTTCATCACCATTCTCCTGTGCTGCGGCGCACTGAGCGCGCCGCGCCTGAAGTTGTTTGTTGGTCAGGCAGGCAAAGTGACTTCTTGACCACGTCCCGCTGTCCTTGTCGAGCGATTGCTAGGCGCTTAAGCGGGTGTTGAAGCAAACATGTTGGCGTTAGTGTTTGAGCCAGGAGCAACCGTGATGAGCAGGGTATCGAAGGTG
>JGI24216J29974_1000580_pt1 | contig 15172 bp, 9 predicted proteins | sample EnhBioin_Aerobic_2_FD_29974 | JGI IMG/M metagenome (IMG submission 29974) | reverse complement strand
GACGATCTTCATTTTCAACTACTCGCGCTTCACGGCGGCGGCAATCCTCGAGACGCTGGTCCGCTGCTCGGTGACGACGCTGTGCGCGCCGCCGACGGTGTGGCGGATGCTGATCCAGGAAGACCTGCGCAAGTATCCGGTCAAGGTGCGCGAACTGATCGGCGCCGGCGAGCCGCTCAATCCGGAAGTCATCGACCAGGTCAAGGAAGCATGGGGAATCACCTTGCGCGACGGTTTCGGGCAGACCGAAACGACGGCACAGGTCGGCAACTCGCCTGGCCAGCCAGTCAAGCTCGGTTCGATGGGTCGGCCGATGCCGGGCTATCAGGTGCGCCTGGTGGACATCGACGGCCGTGTTGCCGAGGAAGGTGAAATCTGTCTCGACCTCGCGTCGCGGCCGATCGGACTGATGATTTCCTATGCCGACGATCCCGAAAAGACCGCCGAGGTGATGCGGGACGGCTTCTATCACACCGGCGATACCGCGGCGATCGACGCCGATGGCTACATCACCTATGTCGGACGCGCCGACGATGTCTTCAAGGCTTCCGACTATCGCATCAGCCCCTTTGAGCTGGAGAGCGTGCTGATCGAGCACGAAGCGGTTGCGGAAGCCGCCGTCGTGCCGAGTCCGGACGCCCTGCGCCTGGCGGTCCCGAAGGCCTTCCTCACCCTGCGCGCCGGCTACGAGCCGAGCCGCGAACTGGCGCGCGACATCTTCGTCTTCCTGCGCAGCCGTCTGTCGCCTTACAAACGCGTGCGGCGACTGGAGTTCGGCGAACTGCCGAAGACCATCTCGGGCAAGATTCGCCGCGTCGAACTACGCAAGGGAGAGCAGGACCGTGGTGCCGCACCGCGTGGCGCGCTCGAGTTCTACGAGGAAGACTTCGAGTTCTGAGCCCGATTGGCGACGCTTCCGCGCCGGGTCCTCGATTGCCGAGGACTCGGCCCGGGCAAGCCGGCCATGCCGCCTGCGGGCGGCATGGCTTTTTTGTGCGGGCGGCACCGCTACGCGTGCCCGTTCAGCCAGCCGGGATGGGACACCGCCCTCCCCCCGCGGCGCCGACAACGGCCGGCCGCCGTCACAGCCCTGCGGACCTGCCCGTCCGGCTTACCTCGTCACCTGCAACATGGCCGGCGCAAAGTTTACCCGCCGCGTCTCGACGATGCGCTTCGCATCGACCTTCCCTTCGACGATTTCGTAGCCCATCAGGGCAAACACGCGTCCGCGCACGAACAGCGGCCGCGAGTTGCCGTACCAATCGACGCACGAGGCACGGCAGCCGTCGTTGCGGTCGCCGGCCGATGGCCGCGCCTTCAGGGTACCGAGTTCGCTCAACGACAGACCGCGGTTGCGCAGGAAGAGCAAGGCCGCTGACTCGGCCTGGAGCTGGCGCGTGCCGGGCTCGCTGCCGCCGACGATCGGCAAGCCGAGCAGGCCGTCGAACTCGCTCTCGGCCTTGTAGAAAAAGCCGTGGCTGCGCGTCTCGCCCTGCGCGGCGTCCTTGCGCGTGTAGCGGTCGGCGGTCACTGGCAAACGCGCCAGACGCAGGCTGGTCAGGTGCAGATCCTTGCCATCGCTACCGACGACCAGGCCGTTGCTGCCCAGCGCTTCGAGGCGGTCTACCGAGTGCGGCAGCGGCAGTTCGTAGACATCGCCCTGCGCGTAACGCACCGCATACACCTGCGACTGGGTCGTCGGCTGTGGCGCGTGCCAGCCGGTGCCGGCGCCGTACAGCAGATACGGACCGATATAGCGACTCTGCAGCGCCTGACCGGCGGCTTTCGGCAACCGGCGGTAGGCGTCGACGGGCGCGCTGTCACGGCCATCGGAGAAACTCGCCAGCGGCACGCGCAACAAGGCCAGGTCGCCATAATTGACTTCGGCTGCCCACATGCCCTCGCCACGGCCGTTGGCCCGCAGCAGCACGTTCAGCATCCCGCTGTCGTCCTCGTGGAAGGAAAACTGGTCGATCGGGCTGCCGAGCGTCTTCAGCGCACTCGGTGCCGAGCCATCGAGTGGAATGCGGAACACGGCGGAAAGCGGAGCGGTCGCCTGTGGTCCACCCCGGCCAGCCGTCGTCCACACGAACACCGAATTCGGCGAAACGTAGAAAACGCGCCCCGGCGGCCCCAGCACGGCCGTGCTCTGGCAGTCCATCTCGGGCTTGGCGAGGTCGCAGATCGAGACACTGTGCAGGGCGACACCGGCGAACGGGTCGAGCGCCTCGTCGGTACGGTAGATCCGTGTCGCCGGGGTGATCCGCCGAAAATCGGCCGGCAGCGCCCCCGGACGCCAGCGACGCATGGCCGGGAACGCCGCCCAGGGATCGCCCCACGGACTGAGCACATGCGGCGAGTAGACGATCAGCTTGCTGCCGATCAGCCGACTGGCGTAGTTGCGCGACGAGTAATAGTCGTTCGAGCGCAGGTGATAGGTCGCCCGATAGGTGAGTTTCCCCTCGCGCGAGATGTCGAAGACGCCGATCTCGGTGCCGCCGCGCGCGTAGCTGTAGCCGATGACGACAATGGTGTTGCCCGCGATCAGCATTTCGTCGTACCAGGCGCCGCCCGGGTCGACGTCGCTGCCGAAGGCATCGACCGCGGAAACCGGGCGCAGGTCCTCGCCACCGATGTTGACCGTGAACAGGCGGCCACGCCGCAGGATCACCAGATGGTCCCCGTGCAGCTTGACGATGCCGCCTTCATCGACACCCGCGTGCTGGACGTTGGTCACCGAGTCGGCCTTTCCGGCCGCGGCTTCCTTGGCCACCGACGCTGCCGCGGGGGCCGCCGTCGGCGCCGGCGAAGGTGGAACCTGTTGGTCGAGTGCACCACTGGCGGCCTGTTCGCGGCGCGCCCGTTGCTGCTCCTCGCGCCGCCGCTGCGCTTCGTCGGCCCAGCGCTTGAAGAGGCCGGTCAGTTCCTGTTCGCTGGCGAAGGCGGCGAGGGTCTTGCGCGCAACCGTCGGCTCGGCGGGTGCTGCCGCCGATGCCGGCGGCCAGGTCGCGGCAGTCAACAGGAGAGTGGTCAGGCAGGCGAGAACGGTGCGCGGCATGGCAGTCCTTTCGTTGAGGGTAGGCTCAAGGCAGTAAACGGTCGACACGTGCAAAAAGGGTCAGGAGTCGTCGGAACAACGCCTGGCGCGCACGCGCAGCGCGCCAGGCGGGCGGCCATGCCGATCAGCGGTTCTCGAAGCGGTTGTAGTCGAGGAGCCCGGCACTGATCGGCGCCTGCTTGAGATGTGCCGACTGAATCTCGTCGCTGTACTCCCAAAATGCCGGGTCGGTACGGCGTACCGCATGGCGATCGGCCAGCGCACGGTAATCGTCTTCCGAGGCCAGTTCGCCAATCGCCTTGGCCAGGTTCCGGATCTCGGAGCGCGGTACGCGGTAGATCGCGTTCGGGTAAGCGCCGATGAAACCTTGCACCACCGTCAGCGTGTTCTCCGCCGGCAGCAGTTCGCGGCCCTCGCGCAGCAGGCTCGAAACGTTGCTATGGCCGGTGTTGCGCAACAGCGTGAAATGGCGCGGCGTGCGCGGCGGGTCATCGACACGCAGGACGACCACTTCCGGCAGCCACGACAGCGCGGGTCCACGCACGCCGGCGAGAGCGGCGAGATCGCTGCGCAAGGCGGCATCGCTCACTTGCGCGAGGTCGTAGCGACGCTCGAGGGCCGGTGCCAGGTGCTTCTGCAGCAGGGCGTAGAACTCCTGCACGGGCTCCCGGGTGCGGAACTTGATCCCGCTGTCCACCTCGAAGTGCGCCAGCGTTCCGTACACGTGGTTCTTGACGTCCTCGTCGGCACCTCGGTACCAGTAGTCACGCACCGCCTTGCGCTGGTCGAGCGGCAGGAAGGCGAGGAAGTTGAACTCGCCCTCCATGCGCATGAAATCCATGTAAAGCCGCGACAGCAGTTGATGCCCGACGTTGCCATAGACGTCGAAGCCGGCGACCAGAAGATAATGAATGCGTTCGAGCAATGGGTAGCCGATTACCCAGGCCGTTTTCGGCGGCTCACCGACCAGCCCCTTGACAACCGATGCGCTGTCGAAGTGGCGAAAGACGGTGAGGCCGGCGTTCGGGTTCCGGCCGTCACCGTTCCAGATCCATTGTAGGTCGGGCGGCCGCCGGGTGACCGCGTAGCGCGTCAGGGCATCCGACTTGGCCTGCAGGTACTCGGCTTCCCGCTTTGCGTACTTGCGCCAGGGCCCGACGATACCGGCATCACTGCCCTCTGCTGTCGGCAATTCCAGGAGTTTGGCTTCGCGAGACAGAAACGCCTCGGCTTGTTGCGGCGAGTTGCCGTTGGCCAGGAAGAACACCCAGAAGCGATCGTTGATGACGTTGAGCGCGACCTGCCCGCGACAGACCGGACCCTTGATGAAGCCCATGATGGTGAACTCCGCCTCGTCGAGCATGAACTGATAGCGCGCGTTGGTCGGCAACGCCGCGAAGGCGACGAAGGGGTTGGAGGCCACGTCCGGCGCGTACGACGGCAGTCCGTCCACGCGATAGTCGGGCTTGAGGAACAACTCCCGCCAGCGCGCCATGCGCTTCTGGCCGAGCGCGTAGGGCATGTGTGTCTTGTCGACGATCGTTTCCCGCTCACGCTCAAGTCGGTAATACACCCGCTCGACACCCGGATCGTCATACGGCCGGCGGCTGACGACCAGATCGACCGGCTGACCCGGCGGGGTGCGCGAGCGGATCAGGCGGAAATAGTGGTGCTCGGGGTCGCTGTCGAAGTGGACATGCGCCAGGAACAGGTGCTCGAAGATGTAGCGGCTGACCAGGCGTTGTTTCAGCGAGTCACCGTTGAGGAAGGCTTCCCAGTCGGCTATCTGCTTCTCGACCGACGCCGGAAGCGGCGGCAGCCCCTCGAACGGGGCTCCCTGTTCCAGCCAGCGGCTGAGCGTGCTCATTTCGGCAGAATCCAGGCCTGGCAGGCCGAAGGGCATTCCCCACAAGGGATTCTTCTGTTCGAAGTGGTCGAACTCGTCGATGCGCGGGCACTGCTGCACGCGATCGAGAGAAAAGTCGAAGGATTTGGGCAGGATTGCCGTCTCGGGCAGGGGGTGGCTTTCCTTGAGCCGCAGCGCCCGGTACATGACGCTCGCCGCGAGGTTGGCCGCCGGGGTCTGGTCGCGTTCGTTGAGGACAGGCGAGAAGCCCCTGGCCCGCCAGTCCGACGCCTTCTGCGCGTCGGTAAACAGGCGCGAGGGCGGCGCTTCATCCAGACGACCGCCGTCGTACACCAGATCCTTGCTCAAGCCGCGGGCAATTCCCTCCCAGGCAGTGAGCTTCAGTTGGCACGGCGCGTCATAACAGGCATGGCAGACCACGCAACGCCGCTCGAGGATCGGCTGCACATCGGCACGGTAGGAGAATCCGCGGACCGGAGCGCGTGGAGTATCGAAGCGCGCCGGATCTGCCTTGCCGAACTGCTCGTCGAGCGTCTGCCGGGTGAGCGCCGCACAGCCGCTCAGCACGATGATGGAGAGCAGCACCAGCGTCTTCTTGATGGTCAAACGAGTGTCCTCAGGTTTGCGCAGCCCTGGCGAGATCCGCGCGACGGTTCAAACCGGAAAAACCCGAAGGATACCGATTTCAGGGGCCCCGGCGCCAGTCCCCAATCTCACTTCCTGTCCAACGGACGACACGCAAGGTCGCGCCACCGGGAGACACGCATCAAGGGTGTCACTCGCGCCTTGCGCTCTGCAGATCCTGACTCTTGAACTCCACCTTGATGATCATCCGGCTCTTCACCGCCGCGCCCGCACGGCGTCCCGGAGAAAAAGGGGCAACGGCGAAGGCGGTCAGCGCGGCGTCTTCGAAAACGCCTGGCGGGCTTGCTTCCAGCACCTCCAGGCGGCGGAGTTGCCCGCCTTCATCGATCAACAGCAACAAGCGTACCCAGCCCTCGATTTCATTGGCCCGCGCATGCGGTGGGTAGGCCGGCACAACGGCGATCAGCGGATATGGCTGCTGGTCCAGTTCCGACGACCTGAAGAACAAGTCGTGGGCTGGAAGCGGAAGCTCGACCACAGGCGACGTCTCTGGCGTGTCGGCAGACGCTGGGCCGTCTGCATCAAGCGAGTCGGGCTGCAGCGACGCCGTTTCGCCGGCCACGGTTTCGGTCGAGGGCGAGGGATCCGCAACCACCGCCTTCGGAAACTCTTGAATTCGGATCTCCAGACGACTTGGGGCAACGTTGCGGTAGCCAGCCCTCTCGGGCCCCAGGCCCAAGAGAGCGGTGACATGCAGCAAGGCCGACAGCAACAGCCAGGCAGCTAGTTGCCGTGTCAGCGGCGGCGCCCTCCATCCTGAGCAACCGCGATGGCAGCCGTCATCAGCGCTCCGGCTCCTGGAACCAGTAGGCTCGCTGACCGGCACCAGCGGTGCCGATTTTCTCGATCCTGCAATTGCCGTCCGCGCACGAGACGTCCCAGATCTTGCCCTCACGGAACACAAGCGTCGAATCAGAGGGGAAGCCGCGTATCACGAAATCGGAAAAGGCGCGCGAATCACTGGTATTGACCACGCCATCGTGATTCGTGTCAGCGACGATGCGGCCGTCGCGTGCGTCCAGCGAGTACATTGTTCCCTTCCCGGGAGGTACGCACTCTGATGCCGTTGCCACCGGGCTGTACGTTCCAAAGCGCAGCACGTTGTAGAAAACCGAAGGCGCGTTGACCACTTTCTCTCCACCAGCCACTCCGCCGACCTCCAGCTTCATCACCCATCCGGCCTGCACCCTGATCGCCTCCTTTGCTGCCGCCCGCTGGTCCGCGCTCCCCGTTTCAATCAGATTTGCGGTCAGGTCGTAGAAGTCACTGGCTGCCGTGCCCGTCCGGAAGGCGATCGTCGCCGCACTGCTCGACAAACCCAGTTCCAGGTCCTTGATCATGAACATCATGTCGGTGCCATCCGTGCGCAAGGGACTCTCCCGGTCACCGGTGCCCACGTATACGGCGTCGAAGCGCTGGCCCAGGTGGTCCTGCTTGACGGTCGCCGGCGGGAAGAAGATCTTCCGCCTCGGCACCGCACCATTCGTCAAATCGGCAAACCGGCGTCCACTCCAGGCACTCAGCGAAGGGCTGTCGATGTCGAAGCGCCAGACATTCCCACCAAGGTCGCCGATATAGAGGCGGTCGACGTAGCCAGCAGCGTCGAGATCGGAGTTGACGGGAGTTGCATCCGAGGGGATGCTGAAGATCATGTCGGGATTCGGCGTGTTCACCCCACCAAGAGGATCAACACCACCGGGCGCCGTGAAACTCCTGAGCAACTCGCCGGTGCGCCCGTTGACGAAGAATATGCCGCGACCCATTGTAGCGCCCAGATTGCTTTCCACTCGCACCGTTCCGGTTGCCGGCGTCGACGGCGCGCCGTCAACCGTATAAGTGAAGCTGCGCGGACTCGTCACCGTGATCGCAACGGTGCCGTTGTATGCCGCCTCCCTGGCCCCCGATATCTTGACCTCTTGACCAGTGAGAAATCCGTGATCGATCGGTGCCGTAACCGTCGCCGTCGTTCCGGAACGCGTCAGCGTCACGGCAAACTGGTCGTTGGCAACCGGATCGTAGCCGCCCCCGAACACCAGCAGCGGGTCGGTGCCCAAAGTTGTGGCCCGCGATCGCGCAAAAGCCGGTGTCGACCACGTCTCGCCCAGTTCCGCGAAGCCCGGCGTGGTATTGTCGATCTTCCACATGAACCGGGGTTTGCTACGATCGGCAACATCGAGCGCATAGTAGGCACGGCCCCCGCGGCGCATCCCGAAGACCAGATACGCCTTGTCGCTGGCGGTAATCCTGCCGTCGAGATTGACGTCCTCGACGAACAGCCTGGGAGTTCCGTCACCCGCGATCAGATGCTCGCCCACCCCGTTGTTCCGGATAGCCTGAAGTTTCGGGAGGTTCTCTTCCGGCATGAACGCCCATTGCTCTTGGCCAGTCGCGGTATCGACGGCATGCAGCACGCCATCATTCGACATATAGAACAAATAGACAACCGGATCCACCCTTCCCGGGTCACGGTCAACACCAGTCTCGTAGATCAGGCTCGCCGGCACGGAGTGCAGGACGTCTCCATGCGTCCATGTTCGCCGTGCGGAACAGACTGTGGTGATCAGACCATCGCTGCAGTCAGTATTGGCTGGGTCGCCACCCCGAGCGTAGTTAAGAATCGTTGCCCGCGCGGCGCTGCCCAGAATCAGTAGTGGGTCGCCCAGTACGGACTCGTTGATCAAGCCATTGCTCTTCGACACCTCATTGACCGGTTGTGTGAGGTCCACATCCGACGTAGGGCGGCCTGAGAGGTAGGTATAGAGTTTGCGCGACGCCGGCGCCGAGTCCGCCGACGTTTGCAGCAACTCCCCGGTACCACCTTTGTCGGGGAAACCACCGTCATTCGCAACAGCAGTCCAGTAGCTCCGGGCATCATCGCGCACTTTGGCAGTGACCAGGGACGTCGCGGCGTCGATGGTATCCTCCTCAATATTCTTCTTATCCTGCGCCGTCAGGCACAAAGGTATCGTCGCACCGTCCGGCCCTTTCCCGCAAGCGTCGGGATCGCTCCTGAACTTGTACTTCTTGACGGTCCCGTTCCAGCACTGTCGCTCATTGGGGCCAAAGAAGGCAAGATAGGCATCCTCCCCACTCTGGGAACGGTTCGACGCGGATAGCGGCACTGTCGGCGCCGCGATCGTCGGATTCCAGTCACGAATCGTCGCGACACTGGCTTTGAGCGCTGCCGCCAACGCCGCACTATCGTTTGCGAGGTAGTTAATGCCATCGCCCTTCGTGGCTGCGTTCTTCAGAACCTCTGAATTGCCGCCGGCAAAACCAATAGTAAACGTCTTGACCTTCTGCAGTCCGCGCAGACGATCCGAATCGGAGCCGCCACCGGGCGACATATCACCGTTGGCCATGAAATAAGTCAACTCGTCAAGCCAGACGTAGTTACTTCCATAGGCAATGTCGGTCGGCCCGTAAGGCACGCTGGGGGTTCCTTGTTCAAACTGCTGCGTCGCCGTACTTTGCTGTGTACTGACTGTGGAGATCAGGAAAGGTGGCCGCGGAGCCTGGGTGAGGGCGCGAACCAGAGTGTCAGCCTGATTGTCGTTCTCGGGCCCACCATCCGATACCAGAACCACGTAGTTCTTCTGGCAGGTCGCGGGTTCGGTACTGTTCGGGTTGCTCATCATGGGTGAGATGTACTTTCCGTCGGCACCAATGGCCGACGGATCGCGGCCGGCCGATACCTGGCCGCCACCGACGGCGACAGTGGTGTTGGTTCCGAAAAGCGGCGTCTCGCCACGGAAGTACAGGTAGACCTCGTACACCACTTCCGTCAGCGGTGTTGTCGCCGTTGCCGCCACGCTGTCGATTGCGGCGACGAGGCTCGCGCGATTGACGTAATCCGAGTCGGTGCTGCTCGAACCCATGCGGCGGATCGCATAAGCCACGTTGCCACCCTGACTGCCTTCGGTAAGCTTGGTTCCGACATCGCTGGGCATCTTGTTGTACACAGTCAGTCCGAAGCGGACGCCGTCCGTGGTATTCACCAGATCCGTCAAGGCGTCCTTCGCGATCTGCAAGCGTGACTTGCGGCCGATTGGAGCGTTGGTCGGCCCTTTCGGCCCGAACTTCCAGTTGAGGTAGTTCACCGAATACATATCGACAGCCGGGTAGCTAGCCGATGGATCGGCTGGCGCATAGGATGCGGTCGCGCCAGTCGCCAAGCTCGTGTTATTCCAGCCCTGACCGAAGGTCCGGTTAGTCGCCGCCGTCAGAAAACCGCTGCCCGGATTGCCTGCCGTTCCGTTGTCGGCCTTGCAGTCGTGCTCCAGGAAGTCTGTCTTCGCCGCGAAGGGGTAAACGGTGTAATCGTCTGTGCCGACAACGGTAGTGGTGGAAGTCCTCGTTTGACTCACGCAGGTGTTAGTCGAGTTGACATAGCGACATCCGGCAAGCCCTTCGCGCGCCTCGCATGTCGTGCTGGTGTCGACCTTGTCCACGCATCCCACTGACGTGCCATCGCCGCTCGCGAGCGCGGCATCCGGGTAGACCGTGGAACCGATGGTCAGATCGGGGTTGCTTTCGACACAGTAGTCGGGGCTGCTCCGGCCGGAGGGACAGTCGCTGGCACCCTCACCGAAACCCTGACCGCGACAGCTACCGCTGCACGTTCCGCCATAGTAGTAGGTACCCACGCCCTCAACATACTTGGAACTGCGGCCCGTCCAACGGCAATTGGTGTTGTTGATGGTCTTGTAGGAATTGTTCAGGCCTGGAATGGCGGCGCAAGCCACGGGCTCGGTGCTGCAATCGCTGCCAGTAACGCTGGTGCTGACGCAGGTGGCGCCGCCCTTGACCCAGTACTTGGTAACGTTGTCGCCATCCTTCGGCGGAGCACCGGAATCACGGGCGCTGAAAACCGCGTCCTTGCCCGCCACGCCCGGATCGGCATCGATCTCGCAGGTACGCGTGCACAATGTGGTCGTGGTCGGCGCGCCGGCTGGCAGTTTCAGGAGTGACCCCGGGAAATCATAGTACGCAGGGGTCCCCGTCATCTTGCCGAAGGCCGGTGCCGTGCTCGCGTCACGATTGCCCTTCCAGGCTTTGTGTCGTGCAGTGGTCGTATCGGCGACGATATCGTACAGACTGAGCACATTGACGAGTTGCGTCAAATCGAGGCCATTGACGTAACCCTGGAAGACGAAGCCCCCCAAGTCGGCCTTCAGATCCGTCCAACCCGAGCGGGAGGCAGGGCCTCGCGTACGTATCGGCTGTCCCTGGTCACCAATGTCGACGTTGCTGCCAAAAGAGGTGCTGAGCGTGCCGGAGCCACGCGGATAGCTGTCGCGCACTGGGTAAGGGGTCACGCCGCCCGCGCTCCCCATGAATTCGCTGCGTGCGCGGATGTTGCTGCCAACCGCCCCAACGGCGCTGTCGGCGAGTATCGTGAGCGAACCCGAGCTTGGGATCTGGGTCGCGCCGAGCGTGGTCGGGTAGGTCGTGTCGCCACTGAGCAAGCGCCCATCGATCAAATCCAGATAACGCTCCCAGCGCTGCCATTGCTGATTCAGGTACTTTCCGCTGTTGCGTGGATAGATCGTCGGCGCGAATACCGTAGACGGAAGAAGCTTTGCCAGCGAGTCATTGCACTTGTTCCAGGGACGATAGTCGTCCGTTGCACCGTAGTCGACGCCGCCACGCACCTGTGCGGGGTAACTGCTCTGTTTTGCCCCGCCGGCCCAGCGGTTGAAGGCATTCGATTGCAGGCGCTTGTCGGCCTCGTCGGTTCCAGCGGGTAGCCAGTAGATCCAGTTGGCATTGTTATAGTTACGATAAGTGTTGCGCGCGCCGGGATCACCGGCCTCCGTCGCATTGGCGTAGGTCTTCGCGGCGGTCCACAATGCTTGGCGTTGCGCCAGCGTGTCTCCGCTCCAGGAACCATACTTGGTGAGCACCGGCGCAGCCGCTGTGCTGATCCTGTTGGCGTCTGCGAGAGGGACCTCGCTGTTGCTGATGACGCCGATGTCGTTCCACAGGTACTCCACATGCGAATCGTAGGCACCTGGGTACTCACGCCATCCTTCGGTCGTATTCATCGAGTCGGAGGTGTCGAGAATCAGCATGATCGCCGGCTCTGCCGTACTCCCCGCGTAGGTCGTCGACAGGTAGATGTCGGTGTCCCTTGCCGCCGCTTCGCGTGTGTAAAGCGACAACGGCAGCACCGTCGCCGGGTTGGCCAGTGCTGCAACCAAGGTCCATACGACGCGGCGTTGCCAAGGTTCGAGCGTTCTTCCTGTTTGGTCGATAGCTAGCATGATGAGACCTCGCTTTGATTCAATGCGTACAGATCAGGGACAGGAATCCGCCGCGGCTATCGCCCGAATCCCTTGGTGGACGGTGGTTCGCCCGGCAAAAACCGGGTCTCTGGCATCCGCCCGAACATCGAAATAGACCACGTCCGGAGCGCGTCCGAGCATGTTGCCACGTCCGCGCGCGGCATCTTCGGTACACGCCACCTCCTGCGCGGTCAGGGTGACGTACTTCAGGTGTTGGAACGTGGTGTCCATGCTGGTGTAGTGGTGCGTGAGATCGACATCCAGGACGGCCGCATGGAAAAACCGTCCACGAATGGCCGGAGCGTTCATGAATGCCCAAATGGACGCTTCGGCGTTGGCCAGGTTCTGGGCCGAAATCTGGCTGGCGCCGCCGATTTTCAGCTCAATGACGCTGGTGCGGACCAGCGAAACGACGAGCAGGGTCATGATCACGAGCATGATCAGGCTGGTCACAAGGACCACACCGGTCTGCGATTTGGCGGGCATCTTCGTCATCAGGAGGATTCGAACCGCTGGGCACTGTTGCGGACCTGAAAGGTCTGCGTGAAAACGTGCCGGTGATAGTTGCAGGGAAGTCCAGCGTCCGCGCAGTTCAACTCGGCCGCGCCGTCGCCATCGAGATCGTAACGCCGGGTTGCGTCGCTATAACCGTTGCTCGGTCTCGGCGAGCGTACGAGGAGCGAAACCCGAACCGTGACCACCTGTGCAAACTGAGTGGCGGTCGGCGTCTCCGTCAGTGGTGGATCGGCGACACCGTCATTGTTCGTGTCGATACCATACAGAATCCGCACGGCTTCGATACCCTCCGCGACCGCGCGTTCTCTCATTCTCGTGCCGACCAGTTCCTGGCGAACCAGCGTGGGGATCGGCTGGCCGCCATCATCAGTGGCCGTACAAAGCGGGGCGTCAGAAGTTCCGCCGGTGGGTCGGGCACAGGGCCGCAGATAGTAGGCCCTCGACTGATACGGATAGATCGGCGCATCGATGGGATCCATGAGAGTCCCAGAAGCCGGTGCGTAGAGCGGCGCAGAGGGGACACTCAGCAGCTCTCGCCTGGGGGGCTTCCCCAGAGAGGCGAACTGACTACCCTGGAACAGGATCCCGCCGTTCGGGTCCGACTGGACATATAAGGTGCCGGCCTCCAGATCCGCCGGCAATACCCTCGCCCCGGTTGCGCCGCGCACCACGAGGATGAAGCTCGGGCGGTCGGTAGAGGTACTGATGAAGTTGGCTGCATTGATGCAGCCGAGGGCTGTGTGAGCGGCGCTGTCGGTCAAACCGTGCATGCCAAACAGTGGTTGCGCAACATTAACGGCCCAGTCTGCCCCGCAATCGTCAGTAACGACAATCGCCACCGGCATCTGGACGTCGGTCGAGGTGATCAGGCCATAGAACCCCGCCTGCCGCAGATCGGAGCCAATGGCGTGCAGGGCAAACGCCCCGTTCTCCTGCATGCGCGCGAACTCGTCGCTTACCTTGAAGACGCGGGTGGAATTGGCGAACAAGGTGCCCAGGGCAAGTAGCAGGATGATGCCGATCGTCATGGCGACCATCACTTCCACCAGGGTCAGACCATATTGCCGGGAGGCGGCAACTGGCTGCAGGAAGCGGCCCCTGCTCACGTGCACCCTCCACCGGCAGCGAGTGGACAAGTACCGACACTGAGCGTGACGAGGCGGCGACGTGCCGCCGTTCCATAGCTGCCAGACCCGCAGGCCGATGCCGTTGCGGCCGGTGCGCCCGTGTCGGCCTCGCCCTGCCAGGCAACGCTGACCCAGAATACAGGCTGACCGGGGTCGGGCCGCTCGATGCAGCCACGCGCACCGATGATGCCGCCAACGCGCGTTCCGTCTTTGGTCTCCGATGCCCCCGCAAGCGTGCGATCCCATCTGGTCAGATCATCCTTTGCAAGCACACAACTGGTGTCCGTGGCAACACAGGTGAGTGCGGCGATCTGGGTAGCCAACGCATCGGCGCCCGCGCCCGTCACGTAGGAAGCAGCCGCTCCCTGATTGGCGCGGATTTTCTCGGCCATCTCCTGTGCCATGGCCAGCGCCTGCTGGCGCTGGTACGCTTCAAAAGACGCGCGCTGGCCCTTGAGCATGAGAGCCGCTATGCCGAGCAAACCGATCAGCAGGATAAGCAGGGATATCAGCACCTCGAGGAGGGTGAAGCCACGCTGGGAGCGGTGAGCGGGTTTCATTCGCGCGGCCTCAGGGGCAAGGGGCCACACCCGTCGAAACGACCGTGACCCGGCCGGTCGGGCTGAACTCGAGTTGACGCGCCGGCACGCCAGGAGAGTCGAAAGTTGAGCTTACCGTGATGCGCGGGATAGCCCCCAACGGGGGGGGATCGCCGTCGTATGCACGCACCGTGCCGTCCGCACCAAAGGTCAGGACTGTGAACGTTGCGTCGGCGCTGCAGACCTTGACGGTCGTGTTGAGGGCCGGGCGAGAAACCAGAACGGCTTCGCCCCCCGCTTCGCACACCCCGCCACTGGTGCCAGTCTGGCATTTCCCATCGCGGTTCGCGTCGTCGAACACCAGCCACCCATCCACCCAGGCTCCCGTCGTGCGCGCGACGCCCACGCGACTGCTGCGCTTGATGGCTTCGACGCGCGCCAGCGCCAGATCGGCCACCAGATCCGAAGTCACTGATCGCAGGCGTTGATTCGCGATCATTTCCCGAAACGGCAGCCAGGCCATCCGCATCAGAATCCCCAGTATGGCGATGACGACCAGCAACTCAAGCAGGCTGAAACCGCCGTTCGCGTGGGGCTTTCCAAAACCTACCATGGCTTGTCTGTACCCGCCGTGTAGGCGTTGTCACCGTTGGTGTCACGCCATTTCTGAGTCGCGTTATTGATCACCAGATTGCCGTCGCCAGACATCTTGCCCGCTTTCGGCGACATGAACAGCAGGAAGGCTGGCGGCGTCGCCGCATTATTGACACCGGTGAAATCGGGATTGTTATAGTAGGGCGAGATGTCCGCCGGAACGACCATCCCCAGCCCACCGGCTCCAGCACCCAGAACGGTGGCGTACTGCCGATTGTCAAGCAGATACTGCTCCTGGCGCTGCGCCACATCGAGTAGAAACTGCTGGGCGGCAGCGCGATGCGCTCGCCGTATGTATTCACTGTAGGCCGGTACGGCAATGGACATCAGGATGCCGAGAATCGCCACGACGATCAGCACCTCGATCAGGGTAAAGCCGGAATTCTTCTTCTCAGAGCGCTGGTCCATCGAAAAAACCTACTCTATCAGGTGTGGAAAGTCAAGGAAACGGCGATACCACTCTCTGCTCCCGGCAACGG
>JGI24216J29974_1000328_pt1 | contig 15675 bp, 14 predicted proteins | sample EnhBioin_Aerobic_2_FD_29974 | JGI IMG/M metagenome (IMG submission 29974) | reverse complement strand
AAAAAAGGCGAACTTGCGTTCGCCTTGCGGCAGTGGCGGAGTGGACGGGACTCGAACCCGCGACCCCCGGCGTGACAGGCCGGTATTCTAACCAACTGAACTACCACTCCCAAACGCGTTTCGGAACGCTGGTCACCGGTTCTGGTGGGTGCTGACGGGCTCGAACCGCCGACATCCAGCTTGTAAGGCTAGCGCTCTACCAACTGAGCTAAGCACCCGAGCGTGACCAAAGCACGAGAGACGCGAGTCTAGCGCATCCCTTGCCACTTGGCCAGAGTCAGCGACCGGCAGGTCCTGTCCGCCTGGTCACCGGCCACCTCGCGTGCTCGCTCAATGAGTGATCACCGCCTGCCCGCCAACGCCTTCCGCGGCGCCCGCAGCCACCGAAGGCGGGGCAATCGCCTCGACCGACACAGGCTCCGGCTTGCGTTCGAGCGCTAACTCGAGTACGTGATCAATCCAGCGCACCGGAATGATCTCCAGCTTGTTCTTGATGTTATCGGGAATTTCGGCCAGATCCCGAACATTTTCCTCCGGGATCAGCACCCTCGCCAGACCACCACGGACGGCCGCCAGGAGCTTTTCCTTGAGCCCGCCAATCGGCAATACCTCGCCTCGCAGGGTGATTTCCCCGGTCATCGCGACATCGCAGCAGACCGGTATGCCGGTCAGCACCGAAACCAGTGCCGTGCAAATACCGACACCGGCCGACGGTCCGTCCTTGGGAATCGCGCCCTCCGGAAGATGGATGTGGATATCGCTCTTCTGGTAGAACTCATGATCGATCCCCAGTGACTGGGCACGCTTCCGCACTACCGAAAGCGCCGCCTGGACCGACTCCTGCATCACTTCGCCGAGCTTGCCCGTGGTCGTCGTCTTGCCCTTGCCCGGCAACACCACCGCCTCGATGGTCAACAACTCGCCGCCAACTTCGGTCCACGCCAGACCCGTCACCTGCCCCACCTGATTCTCGCGCTCGGCAACGCCGAAATTGTAGCGCCTCACACCGAGAAACTTGTCGAGGTTGCGCGCACTGACCGCCACTTTGGTCTGGCTCTTCCTCAACAGCAGCGTTTTCACCACCTTGCGGCAAATCTTGGAGATGTCGCGTTCGAGCGACCGTACGCCTGCTTCACGCGTGTAGTAGCGAACAATGTCGCGCAGCGCGCTCTCCGCCACCGTCAGTTCAGTGGTCCTCAGCCCATTGTTCTTCATCTGCTTTGGCAGCAGGTAGCGCTGGGCGATATTGACCTTCTCGTCTTCCGTATAGCCCGACAGGCGAATCACTTCCATGCGATCAAGAAGCGGCGCCGGAATATTCAGCGTGTTCGCCGTGGCGACGAACATGATTTCCGAAAGGTCGTATTCAACCTCGACGTAGTGATCGACGAAGGTCGAATTCTGCTCGGGATCGAGCACTTCAAGCAGCGCCGAACTGGGATCGCCGCGGAAATCCTGTCCCATCTTGTCGACTTCATCGAGCAGGAAAAGCGGGTTCTTGACGCCAATCTTGCTCATGTTCTGCAGGATCTTGCCGGGCATCGAGCCGATGTAGGTCCGCCGATGGCCGCGAATTTCGGCCTCGTCGCGCACGCCGCCCAAACTCATGCGCACGAACTTGCGACCGGTGGCGCGCGCTATCGACTGGCCGAGCGAAGTCTTGCCGACACCGGGAGGACCGACCAGGCAAAGAATCGGCGCCTTGAGACGGTCAACACGTTGCTGCACGGCGAGGTACTCGATGATCCGTTCCTTGACCTTCTCCAGACCCCAGTGATCCGCATCCAGGATCTTCCCGGCCGCTGCCAGGTCCTTGCTGGTTCGCGTACGTTTGCGCCACGGCAGGCCGCTCAGCGTTTCAATGAAATTACGCACCACGGTTGCTTCGGCGGACATCGGAGACATCAGCCGAAGCTTCCTGAGTTCGGCCTGCACCTTGGCGAGCCCCTCCTTGCTCATGCCGGCCGCCTTGACCTTCTTCTCGAGTTCGTCAAGGTCGGCGCCGTCCTCACCTTCGCCGAGTTCCTTCTGGATGGCCTTGACCTGCTCGTTCAGGTAGTACTCGCGCTGACTCTTTTCCATCTGCCGCTTGACACGGCCGCGGATGCGCTTCTCCACCTGCAGGATATCGATCTCGGCTTCGAGCTGAGTGAGCAAGCGTTCGATGCGCGCCCGGATATCGAACATCTCGAGGATTTCCTGCTTTTGATCGAGCTTCAGCGGCAGGTGGGCGGCGATCGTGTCGGCCAGACGTCCCGCCTCCTCGATGCCCGCGATCGACGTCAGGATCTCCGGTGGAATCTTCTTGTTGAGCTTCACGTACTGATCGAACTGGGCGATGACCGCGCGCCGCAAGGCTTCGACCTCATGATTGACACCGTCGTCAGCCGCAACCGGCCGCGCGCGCGCGAAAAACATCTCATCGCGTGCGTCGATCGCTTCGAGACGCGCGCGCTGCGCACCTTCGACCAGCACCTTCACCGTGCCATCGGGCAGCTTCAACATCTGCAGGATATTGGCCACACAGCCCACCCCGTACAGATCGTCCGCCTCGGGGTCGTCCTTGACGGCGGACTTTTGGGCGACAAGGAGAATGCTCTTGCCCGCCTCCATTGCCACCTCGAGAGCCTTGATCGACTTCGGCCGTCCGACAAACAATGGAATCACCATATGCGGAAAGACAACGACGTCGCGTAGTGGCAGCAGCGGCAGTTCGACTGGCTCGCTAGCCAGCTTGGGGGTTGCAGACATTGATTGTGCCCTTCAGGTAAGAGTCCATGCCCGCAAATGGTGGCATGAACCAGTATTTCAAGCCGCGAGGCGCGGCTAGCACATCAGTTGCCGCCAGAAACTTTTGGCTGACCAGCGTAGATGAGAAGCGGTTGCGCGTCGCCGATGATGACGTTCTCGTCGATTATCACTTCTGAGACATTCTCCATTCCGGGGAGTTCGTACATAGTGTCGAGCAACACCGACTCGAGGATCGAACGCAGGCCGCGTGCGCCGGTCTTCCGCTCCAGCGCCTTGCGGGCAATTGCCAGCATCGCCGCCTGGCGTATCTCCAGCGCCACGCCTTCCATGCCGAACAACTTCTGGTACTGTTTGACCAGTGCATTCTTCGGCTCGATGAGGATCTGCACCAACGCCGCGGCGGAGAGTTCCTCGAGGGTGGCAATCACCGGCAGCCGACCGATCAGCTCGGGGATCAGGCCGAACTTGATCAGGTCTTCCGGTTCGACGCCACGCAGCACTTCACCGATCGCCTTGCTGTTGTCCTTGCTCTTGACCTCGGCGCCAAAACCGATACCACCGCGATCGGAACGGTTGCGAATGACTTTTTCCAGGCCGTCGAACGCCCCGCCACAAATGAACAGGATGTTCGTGGTGTCCACCTGGACGAAGTCCTGGTTGGGATGCTTGCGCCCGCCCTGCGGTGGCACGGAAGCGACGGTGCCCTCGATGATCTTCAGCAGCGCCTGCTGCACACCCTCGCCCGAGACATCGCGCGTAATCGATGGATTGTCGGACTTGCGGGAGATCTTGTCGATCTCATCAATATAGACGATCCCGCGCTGCGCCTTCTCGGTGTCGTAATCCGCTTTCTGCAGCAGTTTCTGGATGATGTTCTCGACGTCTTCGCCGACGTAACCGGCCTCGGTCAGCGTCGTCGCATCGGCCATCACGAAGGGAACGTCGAGCATGCGCGCCAGCGTCTGCGCCAGCAAGGTCTTGCCCGAACCGGTCGGACCAATGAGCAGAATGTTGCTCTTGGCAAGTTCGATGTCGTCACCCGCCCGACCGTGATGACGCAGCCGCTTATAGTGATTGTAGACCGCCACCGACAGAATCCGCTTGGCCTGATCCTGACCGATCACATATTGGTCGAGAAGCGCGGAGATTTCCTTCGGAGTCGGCAGGTCGCCCTTGGCGCCTTTGGCGCCCTGGTCACCGGCAATCTCGTCGCGAACGATATCGTTGCACAGCTCGATGCACTCGTCGCAGATGAACACCGAAGGTCCGGCGATGAGCTTCTTCACCTCATGCTGGCTCTTGCCACAGAACGAGCAGTAGAGCAGTTTCTCGCTGCCACTCTTCTTTTCCGTCATGTCGACCTACCTTCTTCTCAAGCCGTGGGGAGACTGCCTGGAAACGGGATCAAATCGGGCATCAACTCAGGGATCAAATCGCCTCCCGATTGGCCAGCACCTTGTCGATCAGTCCGTATTCTGCCGCTTCCTGGGCCGAAAGGAAATTGTCACGATCCGTATCGCGCTCGATACGTTCGATCTCCTGCCCGGTGTGGAGAGCCATCAGCTCGTTGAGTTTGGCGCGCAGGGAGAGGATTTCCTTGGCGTGAATGGCGATGTCCGAAGCCTGGCCCTGAAACCCGCCCATCGGCTGGTGGATCATCACCCGCGAGTTGGGCAACGCGAAGCGCTTGCCACGCGTGCCGGCAGCCAACAGAAACGCCCCCATCGAGCAGGCCTGTCCCATGCACAGGGTGGATACATCCGGCTTGATGAACTGCATCGTGTCATAGACCGAGAGCCCGGCCGACACCGAGCCGCCCGGCGAGTTGATATAGAAATGTATGTCCTTGTCCGGGTTCTCTGCTTCCAGAAAAAGGAGTTGCGCGACGACCAGATTGGCCGTGACATCGTTGACCGGGCCCACCAGAAAAACCACTCGCTCCTTGAGCAGTCGCGAGTAGATATCGTAGGCCCGTTCGCCACGACCGCTCTGCTCGATAACCATCGGGACCAAGCCCAGTGCCTGTGGATTCCAGTTGCTTGCGTGCTCGATGTGCATTTCGCGTCCTCGTTTCGACAATCTTGCCTGCTCAGGGGTTCTGCCCCATCAACTCACCAAAAGCGACGGGCTTTTCAACCCCCTGCACCTGCGTCAGGACCCAGTCCACCACGTTGGCCTCGACCGCCGCGCCTTCGAACTCGGCGAGGCGCTCCGGCTGTGCATAGTACCAGCGCACGACCTCTTCGGGATGCTCGTAACTTTGCGCGGCGTCGACGACCATCGCCCGCACCTGTTGCGGCTTCGCCTCCAGGCCGTGCACCCTGACGACTTCCGCCATAATCAGACCCAGACTGACCCGACGCCGCGCCTGATCGGCAAACCACTCGGGTTGCATCGGCAGATCCTTGACCTTCATGCCGCGCTGTTCCATATCCTGGCGAGCCACCTGCATCAAGCGCTCGACCTCCCTGTCAACCAGAGCGGAGGGTACGTCAATCGGATTGGCCTGCAGCAGCGAGTCCATCACCTGTCCAGTCACCTTTGCCTGCAAGCGCCGCTTCACCTCACGCTTCAGATTGGCCTCGATCTCGGCACGCATCTTGACGATATCGCCGTCCTCGACACCCAGCCCCTTGGCGAAGTCGGCATCTGCCTCCGGCAGGATCGGTGCGCCGACCTCCTTGACCGTGATATCGAAGGTGACCGACTGTCCGGCCAGATCCTTGGCAAAGTACTCCGCCGGGAAGGTCATCTCGAAGGACTTGGACTCCCCTGCCGAGGTGCCAATGACCGCGTTCTCGAAGTCGGAAAGCATCTTGCCCTCGCCGAGCACAAAGCGGTAGTCCGTCCCCTGGCCGCCCGGGAACGGCTCACCGGCCTTCTTTCCGAGAAAGTCGATGGTCACGCGATCGGCCGTTGCCGCAGCCCGATCCACGGGTTCATAACGCACGCGCTGCTTGCGCAGGATTTCGATCGTGCCGTCGATCTCCGCGGGACCCACCTCGAGCAGCGGGCGCTCGATCGTCACGCCGGTCAGATCATTCAATGCGATCTCCGGATAGACCTCGAAGACCGCCGAGAATTCGATGTGCGTCGTGCTGCCGGTGTTCCTGCTCTCGATCCTCGGCCCGCCCGCAACCCGCAACTGCTGCGCCGTGATGGCTTCGCTGAACAAACGCCCAAGTGCGTCGCCGAGCGCCTCGTGGCGAGCCTGTTCGCCATGCTGCTGGCGGACGATGCCGGCCGGCACTTTGCCTGGCCGGAAGCCCGCCATCTTCATGTTCTTGCCAAGGCGCTTCAGGCGCTGGTCGACTTCCTTGTCGAGTTCCGCGAGGTCAACCGACAGATCAAGACGACGCTCAAGAGCGTTCGTCGCGGGTGCGTCAGAATCCATCGCTGGTGCGTCAGAATTAACGGCGTTAGTTTCCATTAAGAATCCTTGTGATACGAGCAAAAAGGTGACCGGACCCCGGCTTCGTCAAGAGAGCCCGCACTGCCGAGCAAGCAAGCTGCACCGGCAGCCAGTTCGAAGGCACGCGAACATCGTTCCTCGCGGGCCGGGCAGACGCCCGAACCGGAGGAGCCGCAAAGCAAGCGGTCTCGGCAGAACTTGCGAGCCTCAAAGGCCCACGCAGGCGCTGCCATTACCACCCGCCGAGACTCCGCGCCCGCATCGTGCTTGCGCCTCGACGCGAACGAAAAGCGCACAATTCTACAGCAATCTTGCCAGCGTCGGAACCCGTGCGGCGCGAGGCCGGCGCGAAGCGGCGAGCCGGCGGCGTCCCGGTCTCGAGGCGTCTGCAGGCACCGGTTGCAGCGCGCTTGCCCGGGCGAGCGCCGGCGAAGCCACCGATCACAGGACGTAACAGAGGATTGCCACATAATGCGCCGCACTACCCGCCATCACGAACAGGTGCCAGACACCGTGCGCGTGCGTCAATCGCGTGTCCAGCGCGTAGAAGACGATGCCGCTGGTGTAGAACACGCCGCCTGCCGCCAGCCACAAGAAGCCGGCGGTCCCCAGCGTCTGCAACAGCGGTACGAGCGCGACCACGACCACCCACCCCATCAGCAGGTAGATGACCAGGGAGAGGATCCTGGCCTTGCCCATCGGCCACATTTCCTGCAGACCACCGATTACGGCCAGTGCCCAGACCACTCCGAAAAGCGACCATCCCCAGGGGCCACGCAGGGTGACCAGACAGAACGGTGTGTAACTACCGGCAATGAGCAGGTAGATTCCCTGGTGATCCAGAGCGCGCAGGATGTCCTTGGCACGCCCGCGAAAGCTGTGGTAGAGCGCCGAAAAACTGTACAGAAGAACCAGCGTCAAGCCGTAGATGGAGACGCTGACCACCTTCCACGGATCACCGTCGAGCGTTGCCCGTACGACAAGGACGATCGCCCCGGCAACCGCCAGCACGGCGCCGACCAGATGAGTCCAAGCGTTGAGTTTTTCCCCATAATACATGTCTGTGAGCGGTATCGAGTGCGTTGACGGCCCAGCTCGACCAGGAAGCCGTGCCCAGGAAACACCGGCAATGGCTGGCCGAGCGCGCCGACCATTGTGACACGGAATCGGCGACGGTCGCTCAGTGACCGATCGACACCGGCGAGCTAACGCCGCCGCCAGCGCAAGCAGCGCGGCGTGCGTCCGCCAGCCGCCACCGGTTGCCACTCACCCTTCTTCCGGACATCGCGATGCCCCCATCCAGCCAGTCAGAGCACACACCAGACACCCACCCCGGGCAGTGCGACAGCGCCAAGCCCACCATCCCACATGCCTGGCGAGCGAGTGGCGTGTGGAGAATCGTCCGCCTGTTGACCGTGGCGCTTGCCCTGCTGCCCTGGTCAACCCAGGCCGCACGCTTGCCCCTCGAACGTATCAGTTTGCCGCCAGGCTTCGCGATCGAGGTCTGGGCGCAGGTAGACAACGCCAGGCAAATGGCGCTCGGGGCGCACGATGCCAAGGGAGGCACGCTTTTCGTCGGGTCGATGCGCGCCGGCAAGGTGCATGCGGTGAGCTTCGACGCCAGCTTCAAAGCCCAGCGGGTCACCGTCATTGCCAGCGGTCTGCAACTGCCCGTCGGCGTGGCCTACCGGGCGGGCAGTCTCTACGTCTCGGCGGTGAGCCGCATCCTGCGTTACGACGATATCGAGCGACGCCTGGAGCATCCGCCGACACCAGCGGTCGTCACCGACCGGCTGCCCGGCGAGACCCACCACGGCTGGAAATTCATGGCCTTTGGCCCGGACGGCAAACTCTACGTACCGGTGGGCGCGCCGTGCAACATCTGCGAACCCGACCCCCAGCGCTACGCCAATATCATGCGCATGGCGCCCGACGGCAGCCGTAGCGAGACCTTTGCCAGCGGCGTGCGCAACAGCGTCGGCTTCGACTGGCATCCGCAGACCGGCGAACTCTGGTTCACCGACAACGGTCGCGACATGCTCGGCGACGACCTGCCCGCCGACGAGCTCAACCATGCGCCACGCGGCGGCATGCATTTCGGCTATCCCTACTGCCACGGCGGCGACCTGCCCGATCCGGAGTTCGGCGCCAGACGCAACTGCCGGGAGTTTGCCGCGCCGGCGCAGCAACTGGGAGCGCACGTCGCCGCCCTGGGAATGCGCTTCTACACCGGCAAGATGTTCCCGCCAGAGTACCGCAACCAGATCTTCATCGCCGAACACGGTTCGTGGAACCGCTCGCGCAAGATCGGCTACCGGGTTGCGCTGGTGCGTCTGCAGGGCAACCGGGCCGTTGCGTACGAGACCTTTGCCAGTGGCTGGCTGCAGGGCGAGACCGCTTGGGGGCGCCCGGCCGACGTGCTGGTGCTGCCGGACGGATCGCTCCTGGTCGCCGACGATCACGCGGGCGCCATCTATCGCATTCTCTACCGGGGCGACTGACCCGGCGACTGGCGTTTCCCGTACGCACCGGAAAAGCGGCAAGGCCTCGACGGCTCACGCGGACGCTCGAACGCACCCGGCCTCGGCCCGGCGTACCGAGTCGTTCAGAATCAGGGGGCTGGATCAAGCGGCTTGACCGCTGGGCCGCTTTCTTACAACAATCCGGCTCTCCAACCCGGAAAGACGCTCATGATCGACCAGACCGTAGACGACTTCAGCCTGCCCGCGACAGGTGGCCAGACCTTCACGCTCTCGTCCTGCCGGGGCAGCACCGTCGTCCTCTATTTCTACCCCAAGGACAGCACACCCGGATGCACTACCGAGGCGCAGGAATTCCGCGGCCTGCATGCCGAGTTCGTCAAGACCGGGGCCATCGTGGTCGGCATCTCGCGTGACAGCATCAAGTCGCACGACAACTTCAAGGCGCGGCAGAACCTGCCTTTCGATCTCCTCTCCGACAGCGCGGAAGAGCTCTGCACGCGCTTCGCCGTGATCAAGCTGAAGTCCATGTACGGCAAGCAGGTGCGTGGCATCGAACGCAGCACCTTCGTGATCGATGGCAAGGGTGTGTTGCGGCACGAATGGCGGGGAGTCAAGGTCGCTGGCCACGCGCAAGCGGTCCTCGACTGCGTCACACAGCTTCGCGCGGCCTCCACTGTGGTCTGACCGGCATGCACAAGCCAGGAACCGCGACGATCAAGACCATCATCGCTGGGCCGCTGCCCCGCCGCCCTCTCCCGCCCGCGGGCGAGGAACAGGTCCTCACTTCCTGAAGTGACCCTCACCACAACCCAGGGAAACCACCCAGAATGGCCCGCAAACCTGCCGTCAGTGCCGACCCGGACGCTGCCGCAAAGTCGACCAAGCTCTTCGTCCTCGACACCAATGTGCTGATGCACGACCCGACCAGTGTCTACCGATTCGAGGAGCACGACGTCTTCCTGCCGATCATGACCCTGGAAGAACTCGACGACCACAAGAAGGGCATGTCCGAGATCGCCCGCAATGCTCGCCAGGTGACGCGCACGCTCGACGCCATCGTCAACAGTGTCGAAGATGCCATCGACCAGGGCATCGCGCTCTACGGCCCTTCCCGGCAACTCGCCAGCGGCCGCCTGTTCCTGCAGACCGAGGCAATCAGCAGCGAGTTGCCGGCGGGCCTGCCAACGGCCAAGGTCGACAACCAGATTCTCGCCGTCGTCATCCACCTCCAGCGCCGGCATCCGGAGCGTCCGGTGATCCTCGTCTCCAAGGACATCAACATGCGCATCAAGGCCCGCACCCTCGGGCTGCAGGCGCAGGACTACTTCAACGACAAGGTGCTGGAAGACACCGACCTGCTGTACACCGGCATGCGCGAGCTGACGCCCGCCTTCTGGGACGATTGCGGCCAGGGCATGGAGTCCGCGAAGAAGGAGGCGCGTACCGTGTACCGCCTGAGGGGGCCGGTGTGCTCGCAACTGCTGGTCAATCAGTTCCTGTTCCAGGAAGGAGAACGGCCCCTGCGTGCCATCGTCCGCCAGGTATCCGGGACGACGGCCGAGATCGAGACGCTCATCGACTACACGCATGCCAAGAATGGCGTCTGGGGAATCACGGCGCGCAACCGCGAGCAGAACTTCGCCCTCAACCTGCTGATGACTCCCGAGATCGACTTTGTCACCCTGCTCGGCCAGGCGGGCACCGGCAAGACGCTGCTCACCCTGGCGGCAGGGCTCACCCAGGTGCTCGAAAGCCGACGCTACAGCGAGATCATCATGACCCGGGTGACGGTGCCGGTCGGCGAGGACATCGGCTTTCTGCCGGGAACCGAAGAAGAAAAGATGGGACCGTGGATGGGTGCCCTGGAAGACAACCTCGAGGTTCTCAACAAGAGCGACGAGACTGCCGGCGATTGGGGCCGTGCGGCCACCAGCGACCTGCTTCGCAACCGCATCCGGATCAAGTCGCTGAACTTCATGCGCGGCCGCACCTTCCTCAGCAAGTTCCTGATCATCGACGAAGCGCAGAACCTGACGCCGAAGCAGATGAAGACGCTGATCACCCGCGCCGGCCCCGGCACCAAGGTAATCTGCCTCGGCAACATCGCGCAGATCGACACGCCTTATCTCACCGAAGGCAGTTCCGGCCTCACCTACGTCGTCGACCGCTTCAAGGGCTGGCAGCACGCCGGCCATATCACCCTGCAGCGGGGCGAGCGCTCGCGCCTCGCGGACCACGCCGCCGAAGTGCTATAATTTTCGCTTTCGGGCCGTGTCTTCTGACACGGCCCGGTCGTTTTCTAGCCACCGATCCATGCTTCCAGCTCCGTGCGATAAGGATCCAGCGCTTACCGGAGAGTCGATTGAAACGACGTCATTTCCTTGCTGCTTCAGCGATGCTTTCGCTATTGGCTCCGTCATCGGTGCTGGCCGCCAACCGGAAGAAGACCGGCTCGGAGGCTTCCGCCAAGTCGGCAGCCAAGCCCGGTAGCCAAGCAAGCGGCAGGAGCAGCGGCAAAGCCAGCGGCAAGAGCAGCGCGAAGGCCGAGGCAAGAGGCAACAGCAGAGCCGGCAGCCGCAAAGGCGGCCGGCACGCTTACCGGCCGGTCGTCGAAACGCCCGCGCCAGCCGCCGCCACCCCTCCCCCGCCGGTAGCGATCGAACCACGCAACGCCATCAGCCTGCCGGACGAACCGCTGCCGCAGTGGCGTACCTATGACGTCACTTCGGTCATGACACTCGCCAACGTCAAGGGCAGGGTGCGCCTGTGGCTGCCGCTGGCGCAGTATAAGGACACCCCCTGGCAACGAACGCTGAGCCACAACTGGCAAGGCAACTTCGAGAGCGCCGGCATCTATCGCGACCCGGTGGCCGAGATGGAAGTCTTCTACGCCGACTGGAAGGAAGGTGTCGCCGCTCCGCACCTCCAGATCGTCAGCCAAGTGGCCAAGCAGGAACGCCATTTCGACATCACCCGGCGCGGGAGTATCGCCGAACGCAACGAAGTGCTGCGCCGCTGCCTGCAATCCACTCACCTGGTCCCCACCGACGGACTCGTCCGCCGCACCGCGGAACGTGCGATCGGCCGGATCAAGGATCCGGTCGCACAGGGCAAGGCGATCTACGACTGGGTGGTAGAAAACACCACTTTCGATCCATCAGCCAGCGGTATCGGTCGTGGCGACATTGAAGCGATGCTCGACAGTGGTCAACTGAGCGGCAGAAGTGCCGACATCTCGCTGCTCTTCGTCGCCCTTTGCCGATCCATGGGACTTCCGGCGCGCCCGGTTTTCGGGCTGCGCATCGACAGTTCGCGCCTGTTTACCGGTCTTGGCGCCGTTGGCAACCTGCGCGCCGCGCAGCACTGCCGCGCCGAGTTCTATACGCCCGGTTACGGCTGGATTCCGGTCGATCCGGCCGACGTGCGCAAGTCGATCCACGACGAACGCCTGACCTATGGCGATGCCAAGCTGGTCGTCCTCAGAAAGCTGCTGTTCGGCTTTTGGGAAATGAACTGGATCGCCTTCAACGCCGCCCTGGACGTCAAGCTGCAGGGCGCCAGCGGCAGGACGCTGCCCTTCCTGGTCTTCCCGCAGGCAGAAGCCGCCGGAGTCCGCTTCGACAGCAACGACGCCACTCGCTTCAGCTATACCGTCACCGCCAGCCGCGTCGACGGCTGAACCTGGCGGGGCCCGGCGCACCGCCAGATCAGTAGGCACCCGGACTGGCGAAATTCTCGAAGCGCGTGTACTCGCCCAGAAAAGTCAGGCGCACGGTGCCGATCGGCCCGTTCCGTTGTTTGCCGATGATGATCTCGGCAATCCCCTTGTCGGGCGTATCCGGACTGTAGACCTCGTCGCGATAGATGAACATGATCACGTCCGCATCCTGCTCGATGGCGCCCGATTCACGCAGATCAGACATCACCGGCCGCTTGTTCGGCCGTTGCTCAAGCGAACGATTGAGCTGCGAGAGCGCCATCAGGGGAACGCCCAGTTCCTTGGCCAGGCCCTTGAGTGAACGCGAAATTTCCGAGATTTCGGTAGCCCGGTTCTCGCCGTGCGACGTCGCCGACATCAACTGCAGATAGTCCACAACGATCAGCCCGAGCTGACCGCATTGGCGGTGCAGACGGCGCGCGCGCGCGCGCAGGTCGATCGGATTGAGCGCCGGCGTCTCGTCGATATAGATCGGCGCCTCGTGCATCTTGCCCAGCGCAAAGGACAAGCGCGACCATTCATCGTCGTTGAGGCGACCGGTACGCACACGATGCGCATCGAGCCGCCCCACCGAAGAGAGCATCCGCATGGCCAACTGCGTGCCGCCCATCTCCATCGAAAAAATGGCCACCGGCAGCCCCACTTCGATCGCCACATGCTCGGCGATGTTCAGCGCGAACGAGGTCTTGCCCATCGACGGACGCCCCGGCAACGATCAGCAGGTCGCCCCCCTGCAGGCCGGAGGTCTTGCCGTCGAGGTCGTGATAGCCGCTCGGCACGCCGGTGATGTCCGACGGATTGTCGCGATCGTGCAGTTCCTGAATGCGCTCGACCACTTGCGTGAGCAGCGGATTGATGTGCACAAAGCCGCTCTGGTGGCGAAAACCACCTTCGGCAATCGCGAAAACCTTCGCCTCGGCCTCGTCGAGCAGCGTCTTCGGGTCGCGACCCAGCGGGTTCAGCGCACTCCCGGCGATCTCGTCGCCGGCGGTCACCAATTGCCGCAGAATCGCCCGTTCGCGAACGATCTCGGCGTAGCGCCGGATATTCGCCGCCGACGGCGTATTGGCCGCCAGTTCACCCAGATAGGCCAGGCCCCCGGTCTCCTTGCCCTCGCCTGCCTGCTCGAGACTCTCGGCAACCGTCACCGCATCGGCCGGCTTGCCGCGTTCGAGCAGCTTGCGAATCTGGCGGTAAATCCGCCGGTGCTCGTCGCGGTAGAAATCGCCCTCTGCTATCAGATCGGCGATCTTGTCGAAGGCGGCATTGTCGAGCAGCAGGCCACCGAGGACCGACTGCTCGGCTTCCAGCGAGTGCGGTGGCACGCGCAACTCGGAAAGCACGGAGTCCGCCTGTGGACCGCGCTCGCGCCGCCCCGTGCGGTTGTTCGCGCGCTGCCCGTTCTCAGAGAGGGATGAATCGAACGACCTGGTCATGAAGAATCCGCTAGCTGAAACGAGACGAGCAAGCGAGCAAGTTTACCCCGCGCGCGTACCTTGCTGATACCCGGACACAAAAAAGCCTTGCCCGCGGGCAAGGCTTTCGTCCCGGCACCGGAAGGCGGCGCCCGATCGGCGAACTACAGCTTCATTTGTTCGGCAACAACCGCAACCGTGATCGTCGCCGTCACGTCGCCGTGCAGGGCAACCGCCAGCTGGCTCTCGCCAATCGTCTTGAGCGGGCCAGCAGGCATGCGCACGGACGACTTCTCCACCTCGAAACCGAGCGCGCGCAGGCCGTCGGAGACGTCAAAGTTGGTCACCGAGCCGAACAGACGGCCATCGACGCCGGCCTTGCGGGCAATCCTGACGACGACACCGGCCAGCTCCTCGGCACGCGCCTGGGCGGCAGCCAGTTTGTCGCCGGCCGCCTTTTCAAGGTCGGCGCGCTTGGCCTCGAATTCCTTCAGAGCCAGCGGCGTCGCCCGCTTGGCCTTGCCCGTCGGAATCAGGAAATTGCGCGCGTAGCCGTCCTTGACCTTGATCAGATCGCCCAGGTTGCCGAGGTTGCCGACCTTTTCCATCAGAATAATTTGCATCGTCCTGTCCTCGCTTACTGGTGATTGTCGGTGTACGGCAGCAGCGCCAGGAAGCGAGCGCGCTTGATCGCCACCGACAACATCCGCTGATAACCGGCCTTGGTGCCGGTCAGACGCGCGGGCATGATCTTGGCGTTCTCGGCGACATACTCCTTGAACAGATCGACATCCTTGTAGTCGATCTCCTCCATCTTCTCCGCGGTGAAGCGGCAGAACTTGCGCCGCTTGAACAGACCGCTACCACGTTTCTTGACGTTCTTGTCATCCTTCTTCTTGAAGAACCTTGCCATCTTGATTTCCTTCGACAAATTCGATCGTAATTACATGCAGTCTTGGCTGCTTGCTGTTGCGGCTCCTGGCAGCGAGAAAACCCGTCAACCGGAGCGCCGCCCCCGGACTCGCCGCCTGCAGCCAGCGTGCCGTCGTACCCAGGGCAATCGCCTGGACTTCACACTCGACACGTCGTGGGCTGCCCGCTTCGATCTGCTCTGATTGATGCCCGATCAGGCATTCCGTGACCGGTACGCCGGCCGGCGTGAAGCGCAAAGCCTTGCGCTCGATCAGGATCCCACTGAGCTCGACGCGGTTCAGCAGAGCCTCGAGAATCAGGCGGCCGGCTGCGCAGCAGGTTCAGCCGGCGCCGGCTCGCGGACTTCCAGCATCGACTTCGACTTCTCGTCCTTCATCATCGGCGAAGGCGTCGTGACCGCGCGCTTGGTCCTGATCGTCAGGTGACGGAGGATGGCGTCGTTGAACTTGAAGCCGTGCTCGAGTTCCGCCAGCGTCGTGTTGTCGCACTCGATGTTGAGCAGGACGTAATGCGCCTTGTGCAGCTTCTGGATCGGATAGGCCAACTGGCGCCGGCCCCAGTCCTCGAGACGGTGAATTTGTCCGGCACGCGAAGCGATGAGCGTCTTGTACCGGTCGATCATCGCCGGCACCTGTTCGCTCTGGTCCGGATGGACGATCAGAACAATTTCGTAATGGCGCATGAACACTCCTTATGGTTGAAGCCCCCCGGCATGCGAACGGTGGAGCAAGGTGGAAAAAGCCGAGCATTATAGCCGCCTACTGCTTTCTCGGGCAATCGGTATTCGCTTCCGGTTCGCTCCGCACTGAATTGACCGGCATCGACGGATAGGGGGTGCTGTCGAGAAAACACCGCCTGTCGGAACCCAGTCGCAATCGAAAGCGAGTTGGTGATAGAGGTGTGAGCGGAGCGCCGCTGGCGATCCAGGAGGCGCGATTCCACGCTGAAGTCAGGAATTGGAAG